>JAESFN010000751.1_pt1 | contig 22418 bp, 22 predicted proteins | sample 9269411 | NCBI WGS metagenome assembly JAESFN01 (sample SAMN14505399, study PRJNA617100) | algae metagenome | isolation source: Iphinoe sp. HA4291-MV1 and co-occurring heterotrophs from trail next to... | place: USA: Maunawili Falls, Hawaii | collected 2009-07-25
ATTGCGCGCGGTTGGGATTGGCGGAGAACGAGCAGGGCGCAACGGCAATGATTCTTCCGTCGCGAACGGCAATCGACAGGCTCAGATGATGGCCCTCCAGCCGGCTCATCGGATCCTGACGATATCAATAGCTTAAGTTGTCCCACCGAGAAAATGCGTTGCACAACATTTCAAAAGCTTATGCCCGATGTGTCCCACCAAACCGGTCCTTGTTGGCCGAGTGCTCGCTGCAGCGCAGTACGCACCTCACGGTGCGCGCGACAACGGATATTCTGCCTTTGATCTGCCTTTGACATGACGAGATTAATGCTGTGCGTGAGCGTCAGTTCCTCTAACGCATGCCTTAAGGTTGCACACTGAGCATTTCCTTGGCTCAAGAGCAGAGGCCGGAAGATGAGATCAGTTTTGGTGGCGGTCGTCGCACTTACCGCAGTTGCGGCCGAGCCAGCTCTGGCCGCCGAAGTAAGAAAGGACCTACCCGCAAAAATCGATGCAAGCAGTAAGTACATTTTCTATCTGCACGGCATTTCGGTCGAGCTTCACGGACCCGACTCCTACAACAGGGGTTTTCGTAAAAAGTACCAGACGACGCTGATCGCCCGTCGCTTAGCCGAGCGCGGTTTTATTGTCGTTACCGAAGCAAGGGCGAAAGGAACGCTGGTGCCAGCCTACGCCGACAAGCTAGCTTCGCAAATTGCCCAACTGCTTGCTGCTGGTGTACCACCAAAGAACATCGTCGTCGTTGGCCACTCCAAGGGCGGCTTCATCGCATTAGCAACGGCGGCACGGGCTTTATCAGCCGATGTATCGTTCGTCCTAATGGCGGCCTGTCCGCTTCCAACAACCCACGATATCGCGGGCATCGACGCTCGCGCTTTTTTTGAGGGCATGGTTGCTAGAAGCAAAGGTCGCATTTCGGGTCGAATACTTTCAATTTACGACGTAACCGATGGATGGATGGGCTCTGCCGCGAGGTTTTTGCGAACAATGAGGGATTGGTGTCGAAGGAAGTAGTTCTAAAGACCGGTCTCCCGCCGGGGCAGGGGCATAGCTTATTTTTCGCTCCCGACAAGGCGTGGATGGACGTGGTCATGGCGTGGATCGCGGGTGATTGAATGGCAAGCGCCCTCGCGGTGGCCCTACGACCAACCGACGCCACTACCCTCGTGACCAAGGGACTTGCCGGTCGGGCAGTCTTCCGAATGCCGGCTGACCATCAGATGTTCGGCATCCCCGTCGCTGAGGAATTCGAGGGCCTTGCATATTGCGGCCTTCGCTTTGCTGAGATCGCTCAAACTTCTCTCCCGGCCTAACCACCATCGCCGATGATCGTATAGGGCGCCCAGAATATCGGGTGCGCGTGCGTGAAGATCGTCACGCCGGCCTCGTTCTTGACCTCGGAGCTCTCCATCAGGCGCATCATCGATTGCCGCAAGGCCTCGGCACGGCTCAGCGCCGTATCGCTGGCCTGGCGGCGAAACACGCCCGTGACGAGCTCTCGCGCCGATGGGGAGTCGACCGACCAGTTGGTGAGGAGCAACGCCCGAGTTCCGGCATAGAGGAAGGCCCGGCCGAGACCGGATACCGCCTCCGCACCGGCGCCACCGCCGGCGGCGGTATTGCAAGCGGAGAGCACGACCCAATCCGCGTTGAGTTTGAGGGAGAGGATCTCCTCCACCGTGAGCAGCCCGTCGCCGTCGATATCGGCGACGTCGGGCGCGGTCAGCGCCAGCGCGGGCTGCGTCAGCCCGTCGACATCGCCGGGGATGAGGCCGTGGGTCGCGAATGCGACGATGCGGTAGCGTGCGAGATCGAGCGCCTTAACCACCTTCTCGTTTGCGTCTCTGCCGAGGTGGAGAACCTTGGTTGGATCCACCTTGAGCGCGGTGGCGACAGCCTTCAATTCATCGCCTGTGTCCTCCAGTCGCGGCAGCGCGTTCAGGCTGGCGCTGCTAAGCTGTTCAGTGCGCGGCGAGGCGCGAAGCTGGACCCTGGCGCCGCGCGTCGTCGCCGTCGCAACGCGCTGGGCGTCCGTGGAGTCGTCCGCTTGGCCTGCTCGGCGCTGAAAAAGGGATCGCCGAAGCCGACGAGCGGTTCGCGGTTGGCGGTGCGCGTTGGCGCCTGGCGCGGGCTGCGTCAGCGCACCGGCCGACGGCAAGCTGACGCTGGCGTGGGTGCGCGCGAGCCACGCAACTTGGCGATAGGCGGCAAAATGGGGCTGCCCATCCACCTCGCGCGCCACTTTCATCGGTTCGGTAGGGAGCAGCCCCAGCGGCAGCAGGCCCAGCGCCCCGTTGGTCACGACGATCAGAGTCTTGGCCTCCTTCCAGCCGTCGCGGATCGGCTCAAGGAGCAGCTTGTAGAGCTCGTGTGCACCCTCCAAGTCGAAGCCCGGGATGTCGGCGAAGGTCTCCACTGCCGGCGGATCCAGCGCCGCGCGCAAGCTGCCGACCTTCTGCTTCAGCCGCTCGGCGTTGATCTTCAGCGGGGCGAATACGGCCGCGCCCTGCTTCGGGATTGCCCAGGCAAAGCTGGAACGCGCACCGAAGTAAAAAGACACCAGCGCTTCATCAGGCCTCAACGCCGCGCGAATCTCATCGACGGTCGCGGGCGACGGCTTGGTCAGACTCGCGTACTCGGGAAAGCCGCGCTCGATCTGGCGCAGTGCCTCCAGCCTTTCCTTGCGCAGCCTGGCCAGCTCCTACTGAAGGTCCTTGGCGGCGTCGGCAAGTCGGAGCTCCCGCAGAACCGTTCGACAATGGGCGACAGGAACTTCGAGCCGAAGCTGCATTGCGGCCGTTGAGGCGGCGCACCGTTTCACCCGGTGATGGCAACCTCGATTCTGGGATTGGCCGGCGCACCGGTTGGAAGCCGCATCATTCAGGCGAAAACATCGGAAAGGTCACGCCGAGCGCCCAGGCGAGGACGATCCCGAGCGCAATGCCGACGGCTGACGGTGAGCGCGTGCGGCGGCCCACCCAACCGCCTAACATCCCGAAGATCGTGAAAAAGGCGACGATCACGGGAATGATGATTAGCAAAAAGAACAGGCGCTTGAAATCGAGCGCCACGGCCGCACCGAGCGACGCAAGAAATGCTGCCCGTGCGAGAAGGACGCGCCACAGTGAAGCGCGCCCACCTTCGGTCATGACACTGTCCGCCAACATAAAGGGGACCGCGCCCACGGCAATCGCAGCAATGATCGGCAACCTGGAAACTGGAGGCGTGAACGACACGGCGTAGCGGTCGAGTGCGCCGCCGAACACGCAGATGCCATAAAAAGTCAGAGCAAGGGCCGACAAACAAGACACGTGACCAATCCTGACCCCGTTCCAAGTCAGCAAGCCCATCGAGATTATGCCGTAGACGAAGAGATGCGCCGCCAGATAGTCGGCCACCAGAACGGGTAGGAAGCGTGTATCGATAAACGTCAGTAAGATGGGCGTCACCACCGCAGGGATGATGGCCGTCGCCAGGAAGGTGCGCCGCGATGGCTGGGGCGGCACCGCTGCGCTGCGGGGCAACAGGCCGGCCAGCGGCCACGAGAGAAGCACAATGCCAAGCAGCAACAGGACGATCGGCCCGCCGGTCGCTGATACCGGTCCGCTGCTGGCGCGCCCAAAGGCAGCGTCGAGCCAAGCGCGTGCCTCGTGCAGCGCTGTGGCGGAGTACAGCACGCCGACATGCTCCACATACGGAGCGACAACGACGCGCCGCCCGGCACCCTTCGATGGATCTCCGACCGTTTGGCCCTCGGCCGCTGCCGGCTCTGCGAGGTGGACGTTGCGCAGGGCGTTTGCGCGCAGCAACCGTTCCCATTGGCCACTTACTATCAGGAGATTGCGTGGCTGTTCGGCCGTGACGGCTTCCGAAAACATGGAGATGGCCACGGTTGCCGCGACACGCCCATCGGCGTTGGCGCGCCGGACGATGATGTCCGACGCCATCGAATGACCGAGCAGCGCTACACGCCCGTCGACGCCGGGCAGAGCCAACGCGGCCTCCGTCAGGCGACCGATCTCACGCATTAAAACTTGGGTGGTGCCGTCGATCCGCGTGATGTTTCCGGACATGGGCACTGGGTTGCGTCCATGCCCTTGAAAGTCGAAAGGCACCGCGACGTAGCCAGCTTGCGCCAGCGTCAGGGCATAGGCTTCCATCAGCTGGCGGGAGCCTGCGAACCCGTGCGCAATGATGACTGCAGGCGCCCTTGCGGCCCCGGTGCGCTGATACACTGTCGCTGGTGTCGTACCGACCATAAGAGGTGTGATCGAAAGCCCAGACCGCGCGGCTTCGAGCTGCCAGATGCCGATCCCCATGCACAGGACGCCGACGAGGGCCGCAAGCAGTCGCGGCACAGTCTCTCGCGCAGGATTTTTCTGAGCTGGCAACGGCGTCCTGATGGCAGACCTGCTTTATCGTACTGTACGCTCATGATTGACATGGCTACACTGCCACAGGGATGCCAGTCACGGCGCGTGTTGGTGCTTGGGGCCACCGGCACCATCGGTCGCGCCACGGTGCGCGCGCTCGTGAGGCGCGGTCACGAGGTTGTGTGCTTTGTGCGCACTCGCGCCGGCGTCGGCGGCAGGCTCACACCTAACGATATCGCACGGCTGCTCGAAGACGCCACGGTGCGCTTCGGCGCTGCGACGGACGCCGCTTCGCTGGCGCGGGATGGCTTTCGCGGCGAGCGCTTCGATACGCTGGTATCATGCCTGGCCTCGCGCACCGGAGCCTCACAAGACGCGTGGGCGATTGACTATCAAGCCCACATGCACGCGTTGGCTCTAGCGCGAGACGCCGGTGTGTCGCACATGGTGCTGCTGTCGGCGATCTGCGTGCAAAAACCGCTGCTCTCTTTCCAGCGCGCCAAGCTGGCGTTCGAGACGGCGCTGATCGATGCGGGCCTCACCTATTCGATCGTCCGGCCCACCGCGCTTTTCAAATCGCTATCGGGCCAGATCGATCGGCTGAAGCGCGGCAGCTCTTTCCTCGTATTTGGTGATGGCACGCTGACATCCTGCAAGCCTATCAGCGACCATGACTTGGCGAGTTACTTGGCCGAATGCCTCGGTGACGAAAACCGCCACAACCGCGTGCTGCCGATCGGCGGTCCAGGGCCTGCGATCACACCCCGGCAGCAAGGTGAGGAGCTGTTTCGCTTGCTGGGCCGTACGCCGCGCTTCGCGCATGTACCCATCGCGATGCTCGATACCATTGCTTGGACTCTGGGCGCCCTCAGCCGCGTCATACCCTCGCTGGCGGCGAAGGCTGAGTTGGCCCGCATTGGGCACTACTACGCCACGGAATCCATGCTTGTTCTAGACCAGACGACCGGGCGCTACGACGCCGACGCCACACCCTCGACCGGATGCGAGAGCCTATTTGAGTTCTATGCGCGTTTGATTAAGGGCGAGGCCTTGGTCGAGCTGGGCGACCATGCAGTGTTCTGAGCGCCAGTTCAGACATTTGAAGGTCACGAGAGACTGGCGCTACGCCCGCTGGGTGGCCGAGCAACCCGCGAGAAGCTGGGTCGATAGCGGCGGTTTCTCCCGTAAGGTAGGCTCAGCCGCGGCGTCAACCTTCGTTGCCTGGCAGAATGCGACGATCTCTCAAGTTTCTCCACACTCTGGCCGCGTGCGGGCTCGTCGGGGCTCTGCTTGCCTATGCGACTGTCTTGCTGTACGCGCCCCAGGCTACGCCGCGCTCCTACGCGGAGGCCCGCCAGACCATCAGTTTGCTCTGCGACTATCTGCTGCTTCCGTCGATGGCTGTGGCATTGGTCACGGGGCTGCTCGCCATGGCGGTGCACGGGCCGTTCCGGGATACGCGCTGGGCGTGGCTCAAGGCCTTGCTTGGCCTAAGCCTATTCGAGGCGACGCTGGGCATTGTTCAGTCGAAGGCGACCACGGCGGCAGCCGAAGCAGCCAACATCGCTGCGGGCCAAGCCCAGGCAAGTGTACTCGAGGTGATCCTGGCCAATGAGTGGTCATCGCTCGCTGCGATCCTGGCGCTCTCCATCGCGCAGATCGTGCTCGGTGTGTGGCGGCCGCGCCTAGCAAACCGATAACGCGAGCGAAGCTCTGGTGATGTCTTGGCCCACGACCCTCCAATTCAGGGACACCACGTCAGCCAGGCACCGCCACGCGAGCGGCATGTTTGCTCGATGTGACTTCGAGGAGCTCGTGTGATGCCGCGGCGGCCAATCCAAGTACACCGACCAGCAGGAGCGCAAAGGCCAATTACGTCGCCGAAGGTTATGAAAAGCGCGGTGTGGGAGGAAGGGACCCGAGCGGCGTGCCTGGCGGCCGTCAACAAGGATGGCGGCCGGCAAGAAACCAGGTGGATCCGCACGAGACACGCGCAGCGGGACATCCGGCCGCCCACACACGCGGCCGCCTTGGCGGCAAAGCTGCTGCAGGCCGGTTCGATCAAAGACTAACGGCGAGCAGCTCGGCTTGGGTTGGGTTTATTCCATTAACGTGAGGGCACGAAAAAGCGCCCACTGCGAGCCGACCTGCCCTCGAATTGGACGTCCCTGCAGCAGTGACGTCCGGCCGATCAGCGCGGAGCACCGTAGCGGCCAGCCCTGACGAGCATGCTTCGCAGCACGCCATCCTTGCGCACGTAGTAGTGATAAACCGCGGCACATACGTGCAGCCCCACCAGCAGGACGATGCCGAAAGCACCAAGCATATGCCAGTAGAACACCCGCGCTGTCGCCTGCTGATCTGGAGCCACCAATCCTGGAAGGGCGGTTCCAAACACGTCGAGGGCAGGATAGAGCGAGATTCCCACGTAGCCGCCGATGGGCACGCCAATCAGCAGCACGTAGAGCAGCCAATGGTTGATGCGGGAAATCACTTTCTGCCAAGGCTCGAGGGTCGGTTCGTCTGGTGGGGTTCCGCGTGTGAGCCGGTATCCCAAGCGCCAGAGCACTAGTGCCAGGATAATCAAACCGGCCAGCTTGTGGCTGCTATAGAGCGTGTTGGTGGTTGCATCCCAGATATTTAGGGCATTGCCGCGATAGGCCATATACAGGCCGACCGGTATTTGAACGGCTACAAGGCCCGCTGTCCACCAATGCAAGCGCCGAGCCGTTGCACTGTAAGTCGGCTGCTCCCCAGCCTGCCATCGAAACTCTTCCGGCTGAGGTCGGATCGCCACGCCACCGTTGGGGCGTCGACGGGCGTCGGCGACGTCATCAAATTGTGTTCTACGTTGATCCATGGGACGCCGCGAAAGGTTCGCGCCTCAGCTTTTTTGGAAAGACCTCATTTCGGCGATTTCTTGCTCCAGACGCTGCCGTTGGGCGAGAAGGATTCTCTGGTGCGGGGCGCCGACAGCGCCTATGGCATCGTTGTGGTAGCCAAGAATGCGTTCCTCACCATCGATCAAGCTTGGTAAAATGCTGCGATCGATGTCACTGACCAAGGATCGGACCTTGATGACGGTGCGATGCACGGTCGACATGAAGGAGCCGTGCTGATCGCGCTGTGCACCAAGCGCTTTCAGTTCGCGTGCGACCTCATCGGCATCGCCCTGGCGCACGTCTATCATCCCGCGGAACAAGCCGGAGAGACCCTGGCCGTCCGCGTCCTCCAAGGCCCCTTCGTTGCCATGGCGGCTGTCGACTAGAGCCGTATACAAACTGCTGAGGGTCTGGATGCGATCGGCGGCGTCAGTCATTAGTGACGTCTTTCACAATCTCGCGATTGCGGCTTCCGCTTCTGCGCAAGCGCCTTGCGGCCACGATGGTGGTCGAAAAGCCGCTTCAGTTGAGCTTGGCGTTCTTGTGCAGGCAGACTTCATCGTCCTTCACGCCTTCGACGTCGCTCATGTTGACGTAATGATGCTGGCCGTCACTGGAATCGCTCTTGGTGAGCTTGATCCTGTCGCCCTCGACGCGGTCGACGGTGCCGAGATGGCGGCCGTCGGGACCGACGACTTTCATATGCTCGCGGATTTGCGATGCATCCATGGCCATGGTGTTGCTCCTTGGTTGAGCCTGATTTCGGCACAACGACTTGCCGGACCGTCAGTTCCCAGGCTTGAACGGGACGCTCCCACCAACGCATGTACGACCAGCCGCCAGCGCTAGCTGGCTACCAGGCGGCCAAAAACCACAGCGACTGATCAGGCACGCGCCGCAAGTGCGGCGTCATCGATCGGCTATTGGCGGCTCTCGGCTTCGGGCGCTTGCTAAATTCGCGACCGGCCTTACCATCAGCTTGTCCATCGTCGGAGCACTCACCCCGGACGTCAGCCGCGCGTATTCGGAGTAAAGATACGACAGGTCTCACTTGGCTCGATTTTGTCTTGCCGCCCTGATGGCACCTGCCGCCACGGGCAGCAACAAAATGAAACAAACAGCTCAATGGATGCGCCCGTCGTGCATTTTGAACCAGACTTGCGCGATAGGTCACTCCGCGGCGAGGCGGAGCGTGGATCGGTCCTGCGAAAAGTGCCGCACGGCCGCTCCCACGCCGCTGCCTGGCTCGAAGGCGATACCGGCATGACGCATGGCAAGTTCCGTCCCACCAAGGGCTTGCAGCACCATGATCTCATTGAGCCAGCCGAGATGCCCGATGCGAAATACCTTGCCAGCAAGCTTACTGAGGCCGCTACCAAGCGACAGGCTATAGCGATTATAGGCTGTGTTGATGATGGTGTTGGCGTCAAAGGCTTCGGGCACCACGATTGCCGTCACTGTGTCCGAATGCCAGATCGGCGCCTTGGCGCAGATGCGCAGTCCCCAAGCAGCAATAGCCGCGCGCACGCCGTTGGCGAGGTGATTGTGACGCGCGTGAACGTTGTCAAGGCCTTCCTCGAGGAGCATGTCCACCGAAGCGCGGAGCCCGCGCAGAAGCGTCGCTGCCGGCGTATAGGGAAAATAGCCCTGCGCGTTGGCCTTGCGCATGTCCTCGTAGTCGAAGAAGCAGCGGGGCAGCTTGGCATTGCGACAGCACGCAAGCGCCTTTTCGCTGACGCAGACGATCGCCAAGCCCGTCGGCAGCATGAAGCCCTTCTGCGAACCGGTGACGGCAACGTCGACACCCCACTCGTCCATCCTGAAGTCGATCGAGGCTACCGAGCTGACACCGTCCACAAACAGCAGGGCGGGATGGCCGAGGTCGTCGAGGATGCGGCGTACGCCAGCGACATCGGACATCACCCCCGTCGCCGTCTCGTTGTGTGTGACAAGCACTGCCCGGATCGCATGCGCGGTGTCGGCTTCCAACCGCGCCCGATAGTCATCAAGCGGAACGCCTCTGCCCCATTCGACATCGATGGCGTCGACATCGAGGCCGAAACGACGGCACAAATCGACCCAGAGCATCGAGAACTGACCGAATATTGAGGCCAGAACCTTGTCTCCGGGCGACAGCGTGTTGGCGATCGCTGACTCCCAACCACCGGTGCCGGAGCCAGGGAAGATGAAGGGTTGGCCGCCCTTGGTTCGGAAGATGCTTTTCAGGTCGGCCAAAAGCGGCAGCACAAACTGCGGAAAGTCCGGCGCGCGGTGATCCTCGAGCGCGACATCCATGGCCTGCCTGACCCGGAACGGCATGTTGGTGGGGCCGGGCACGGCAAGTCCCGTAAAGCCAGTCATAGGCGGCTCCCTGCCATCGTATCTTGTATTAGTTGCTATTGTGCTGGCTGATTTAGGCAGCGGACGCGCGATTGCCGGCAATAAGCCCATCGACTCGGGACACCGCAGCGTCGATCTCCGGATGAGTGACGCCAAGACTGCGGCCTATCAGTTGCACCAGCTTGTCCACGCGTTCGATGGACGGCAAGCCGGTCGCAATCGCACGCGCTGCCGAGGAAGGCTTGGTAAGGCTCTCGGCAGCGGCTGCATACTTCTCGAACGGGACCAGATCCTCCGTGGCGCCGCCAAGACGCATGACGATGGCACTGACCGTTTCGTAGATCTCTCGTGACAGGGCGAAGTCGGTATGCACAGCGTCACGAATCGAGATCGGCGCGCCGATGCATACGCTGCGATAGTTTCCGGTGAGCAGCATGGGCCATTTGGAGAGAGGCACAAACAACGAGTCGTGCACGCGCAGCTTGACGGGCACGTCCTGACCAACAAGCCGCGCCGCTTCGATCGCGTCCGCGAGCTCTCTCAGCAGCTTGGAGTGGGTGGTCGAGCCAAACGCTGCCGCCTTGAAATTGCTCGGCAGACCGACTTGAAGAATATTGGCCGGCTCGCCCTGCGGCCGGAACGCCTGCGGGTCTGGCGAGCATAGCGACATGAGGCCCGGATCAAAGCGATCCCATATGCGTGCATTGGTGTAGGCAGCTTCTGTGGAGGCGCAATCGATGCCAGCAATCCGGCGCAGGTAGGGCAGTGGCGGCATATTCATGAGCGACAAGCACGGGATGCGCTCCTCAGCGATCGAGATCAGCAGCATCCGCAGGGTGTGGTTGACATATTGCGGCTCCTGCATTGCCAGCGCGACAAGGTCGTAAACTCGGGGATCGACGGTTTCCGGGGTCCGGGCGTCGAGGTGGCCCGGCAACGCGTTTGAATGGATGGCGCGGTGCCCCTGCTCGCCCTTGAGGCGAACGCGAACCTCGGTTCCCGATTTGTTGATCATTGCGGCTGTCGCCGCGCGGCACACCAGGGTCACGTCATGCCCTGCCATCAGCAGCTTGGAGCCGAGGAGAGAGCCGTAGGAAGCGCCCAAGATCAGGATCTTTCGTGCCATGCAAGCCATCCCTGGATAAAGCGATCATCTCCCTTAGCGCTGAAGTGAGCCCCCTGCATTCAAGATCAGGTCGATGTGTTGTCTGTTTGCAAACATTAGTGTACTATTTGTCGTGTTGTAAATTCGTGGACATGCCCCTTGGCGAAAGCGCTCGTTGGTCCGCAACTTCGGCAGCTGCGACGCGGCCGCAAACAAACCCAAGCACAGATGGCGCGCGCGCTGGGCGTCAGCGCCGGGTACGTCAATCTGCTCGAGAACAACCAACGCAGCTTGTCCGTGCGTCTGCTGATGGCGATCGCCGACACCTACCAAGTCGACTGGCGCGATCTGGTCCGCGACGAGACCTCGAACACGCTTGCCGAACTGCGCGCCGCGATCCGCGATCCTATGTTTCCGGCCGACGGGCCGGACCTGGACGAGCTGCGCGCCGCAATCGACCACGCACCACGCCTGGTGAGTCAGTTCCTGCATCTTTACGGCCTGCACCGCCGTGCGCTCGAGCGCATCATGCGGCAGGGCTCGACCGGTGCGCCGGAACGCTTCTTGACCTCGTCAGCAGAGGCGGTGATCCACGACTTCTTCCGCGATCATTCCAACCATTTCCCTGACCTCGAGAGCGCGGCCGAAGCCCTACTTGCGGAAGAACGCTGCGAGCCTGATGACCTCTACGCCGTGCTGAAGGCGCGCCTGGCAAGCAAGCACGGCATCAAGGTCCAGCGTCGCGCGGTGGAGGACATGACGCGAGCGCTGCGTCACTACGACCGAGCCGTGGGTGCTATCCACCTGTCGGAGGCGCTCGACCACAGCAATCAGGTCTTTCAGCTCGCGCACATGCTGTGCCAGGTGGAGTGGCATCATCTGCTCGCTCGGCTGACCGCAGAGAGCGGCGCCATGACGGAGACGGGACTGGCGCGCTGCCACGTCGAACTCGCCAACTACTTTGCCGCGGCCGTGCTGATGCCGTATGAGCCGTTCTTGGCGGCCGCCGAGACCACGAGCTACGACATTGACCGCTTGGCGGCCCGGTTTGGCGTGTCGTTCGAACAATGTTGCCATCGGCTGACCACGCTTCAGCGGCCGGGGGCTACCGGCGTACCGTTCTTTTTCTTGCGCGTTGACAAGGCAGGCAACGTCACCAAACGGTTCAATTCGACGTCGTTTCAACTGGCCGAATACGGTGGTGCCTGCCCGGTGTGGAAGATCCACATGGCGTTTCGCATGCCCGGCGTGATCATTCCTCAGTTCGTCGAGTTGCCCGATGGCGACCGCTTTTTCACCATCAGCCGCACGGCAGACCGGCCATCGGTGAACTTCGAGACGCAGGACCACCGGCTCTCGGTCGGCCTAGGCTGTGAGCTCAAACATGCACGCCGCATTGGCTATGCGTCCTCGTTCAATCTCGACGACGACCGAATGTTCAGCCGCATTGGCATTAATTGTCATGTCTGCCCACGCCAAGCCTGCTCACAGCGTGCCCATCAGCCAGTCTTGATGGAGCTGCCGATCGACACGGCTCGGCGCGGCAAGACCCGGTACGAAAGTTAGTCGCTGGCCTCTCGCACGTCGTGCTAGCGCGGGCTGATTCACAGCGTGAACTTGGTTGAGCGGCTGGGCGCAGACTTTCCTGCGACTAGAGTCCGAGAGATCGTGCGAGATTCGGCGTGCCACGTCAGCAGCCAACACGGTGTGCCGCGAGCCGGCGCAATCTGATCGTCGCTGTCACCTCGCCTCCAGCCAAAGCCAACGAACAATTGAGACCATTGATATGTCGAAACGCGGGAAGGAACCGGTTGAAATCCGAGGTGCAGGAGGTCGGTTCGCGCCAGGTGTTCGAACGGCTGCTCGCCAGCGAGGCCGAGGCTCTGACGCGAAGTCTCGTCAACCGAGCACTGGCCGGCCATGGCGCAGCTCTTCAGATCGTTTTCGGCCACTTGCTGCCGCGCCCACTGGGAGGGCCGGTATACGGCCGCTCTGGACCAGCATGCCGGCTTCGCGCAACACATTGGCCATGCGCGCGGAGGCGGCCGCGCGCCGTGCTTCGCTGGTCAAACGGTTAGGTAAAGGGTCTTATCGGGCGACGAAGGACGTTTGGGGGCGGCCGCTTCAAAGGTCACGGCGTTCGCAGACTTAAGTCCGCGAGCGCTCAAGAGTGCAACATCAATCTTGTTCGCGTGCTTTGACACGCTCGCGCCAGAATCCAACATCATCACGTCGCGGGTTATCGAAGTCGTGGGCATGCAGATACCCGGAGTAGACGGCTGCCGCGATCGTCCCTGGCGCACGGCAGTCTCCGATCCTGACAAGCGTCTTGAGTTTGTCTCTACGACTGATGAGCTCATGATAGAGCGCATCGGCAGGATCTCGACCGCTGACAGGGATGAGAGTTGCAAACGGCCGCTCGATTTCGCGCCCTGTGAACCAGCAGGCGAGTCTGGCGCCCCTGCTTGTGACCGACGCCAGGATTCGATGGGATAGGATGTCAACTCCGAGTTCAATCAATTGGGCCTGGATGCGCTTCTGCTCGAGCGTGTTGTGGGTCCACACTGCAGCTTCGGCCGCGGGTGTTGCGAGGGTAACCGCATGGCCCGCACGCCGGAGCTTCTCGCCTATCGAGCAGGCAACATAGTAGTGATCGTCATCGTAGATCAGCACGGGGCCCTTCGCCGCCGCCCCGTTCATGATGTCATCGGGTGTGAGCACATAGGCCTCCGCGATCCCGGGCACCGGAGCGAGCGTCTCACGGCCCACACCATCTTTGCGCCACTCCGATCCGGTAGCGATGACCACATGCTCGATGTCCATTGCGAGCACGTCGTCGGCCGTCAATCGGCTTTCAAGGAATACCTCGACGTTGGCGAGTTTGTTGATCTGGCCAACCCGCCAATCGCGTACCCTTGCCCACGACGCAAGACCCGGTAGCCGCGCTTCGCGCGCAACCCGTCCGCCGAGCTCCCTCGTCGCCTCAGCGAGCGAAACTCGGTAACCGCGCTCGCCGAGCACACGCGCACACTCAAGGCCGGCCGGCCCTGCGCCAACCACCAACACCGCGCCGGCACCAGTGCGCTTCGGGACACGCTCGGGATGCCAACCTCGCCGCCATTCCTCGCCCATAGTCGGATTCTGGGTGCAGCGGATCGGCACAGCGGTATTGTTGCCGGTGACGCAGACGTTGCAACCGATGCACTCGCGGATGTCGTCGAGGCGGCCGTCCCTGATCTTGGCAGGCAGGAATGGATCGGCAATCGAAGGTCGCGCCGTACCGATGAGGTCGAGGACACCGCGGCGGATCTGGCTCGCCATCACATCGGGCGATGTGAACCGCCCCGTGCCCACGACCGGTTTCCTGGTCACCGACTTCACGAACGCGACGTGTGGCTCCTGCCAGCCTTCCTCGGCGTAACGCGAGGTCGCAGAGTCGTTTGCCCAGCCCGCGACCGTTACGTCCCAGAGGTCCGGAAGCTCGGCGAGCATTTCGACGATCTCGCGGCCCTCCCCCTCGGATGTAATGCCGGCGGGCCCAAGAAACTCCTCAACTGCGAAGCGCAGCGCGACCGCGCATTTGTCACCGACCGCTGCCCTGGTCTCCTCGAGCAGCTCCCTCAGCAGGCGCGTACGGTTCTCGAGGCTGCCGCCGTACTCGTCGGTGCGCTTGTTGAAGCGGCGCCAGAGGAACTGCAACGGCAGCGACACCTCGTGGCCGGCATAAACGTAGATAATGTCGAAGCCGGCCTTCTTCGCACGCTTTACGGCATCGAGGTGCCAGCGGCGGAACTCGCGGATGTCGGACTTGTCCATGGTGCGGGACTGCACAGGATCTCGGTGGCGGATCAGCGGTCCGCCGCTCGGCGAGATCGGGATCTCGCGGCTGAATCGGTTGGCGACCGCCGCGCCGTGGTGGAGCGTCTCAACTGCAGCGAGCGCGCCATGGCGATGGATGCCTTCGGCGACCGCGGCGAGGTCGGCGATGTCGTCGTCATCCCAGAGCTTGTCCTCTGGCGTCGGCCCGGCATCGGACGTGGCGTGGATCGAGCAAGCTTCGGTTGTGACCACGCCCCAGCCGCCTTCGGCCTTGATCTCGCGCATACGGGCATAGGATTGCGGTACGACGAGCGGCATGCCACTGCAGTGGGGCACTTGGTAGAACCGGTTCGGCGCCGTCACCGGGCCGATGCGCAAAGGCTCGAAAAGGACGTCATAGCGTTTGTCGCGCGGCATGCTTCCATCCCTTCGATTGCGAGGCTATTTGACGTCACGTCCCTCGGCGCCGTGCCAGAGCGCTTCCCCGTCGGCCGCAAAAACGTGGCAGGCGGCCGGCATCAGGCGCACAGAGATGGACACGCCGGGGGCAAGTCGGGTCCGCCCCGGCACCGCGATCACGAGGCGGGCGTCGGCCGCGTTCGGAACGATAGTGTGAAGATGGCTCACGCTGCCGATGAACTCGGCGTGCTGGACAACGGCCGGCGTCCCGTCGCTGGTCACTTCGACAAATTCGGGACGGATCCCGATAGCAACCCTGTCGCCAACGGCGGCGGCATCCATCGGCAGAGGAATACGCAGCTCGCCGACGGCGATCATGGTGTCGGCGCCATTACGTGCGGAGACGACACCTTCGAGCACGTTCATCTGGGGCATGCCAATGAAGCCTGCGACGAATCTGTTGGCCGGTCGTTCATACACGTCCGCCGGTGCACCCACCTGCTGGATGTGACCACCATCGAGTATGACGATCCTGTCGGCGAGCGTCATCGCCTCCACCTGGTCGTGCGTGACGTAGATCATTGTCGTGCCAAGATCACGATGGAGAGCCGCGAGCTCGAGCCGCATCTGGCCACGAAGCGCCGCATCTAGATTGGAGAGCGGCTCGTCGAAGAGGAAGACTTTGGGATCGCGAACAATGGCACGGCCGATAGCCACGCGCTGGCGCTGCCCACCAGAGAGCTCCTTTGGTTTGCGCGCGAGCAGGGCTTCGATTTGCAGGCGGTGGGCGGCGGCTCGTACCTTCTGCTCGATCTCCTCACGCGGCCGGCGAGCCATCCGAAGGCCGAATGCCAGGTTGTCGAACACGTTCTTGTGCGGGTAGAGCGCGTAGGATTGGAACACCATGGCGGCGCCGCGTTTGTCGGGCGCCACATCGGTGACGTCGGAGCCGTCGAACCGGATCTCGCCGGCGTCCGGATCCTCGAGGCCGGCGATCAGGCGGAGTAGTGTGGTCTTCCCGCAACCCGAAGGGCCGAGGAACACGGCGAACTCTCCTTCGGCAATGTCGAGTGCAATCTCATGCAGCACCCGGGTCCTGCCGAAACTTTTGGCGATGCCGCTGAGTGAGATCGAGCCCATCGCTATCCCCGCGTGCCCCCTGCCGTTAGCCCGCTGATGAAACCGCGCTGGAGAGCGATGAATGCTGTCAGGACCGGCACGAGCGCGAGTGACACAGAGGCAAGCAGCTTGCCCCACTCTATTCCGTAAGAAGAGACGTAGTAGAAGATCGCAACCGTAACAGTGCGTTTCTCGGTAGCCGTCGTCATGGTGAGCGCGATGATGAACTCGTTCCACACGTAGACGAAAACAACGATCGCCACCGCCGCGATACCAGGCACGATAATCGGCAGCACGACCCGATAAAGAACGCCGATCTTCGAGCAGCCGTCCATCCGTGCGGCATCCTCGAGGTCGCGCGGCACCGTTTCAAAGAATCCCCGCAGCAGCCAGAGCGCCATCGGCGCCATCCAGGCGGCGTAGATGAGAACGAGAGCGGCATAGGTGTTGAACAGCTTGAACTGCGAGGCCATGAGATAGAGAGGGATCAGCACGGCAATCCCCGGCACCATCATGGTCGAAAGAATCAGAAACAGCAGCGCCCTCTTCAAAGGGAAGTCTGATCGCGCCGCCGCGTAGCCGCCGTGCAGGCCGACGGCGACTGTAACGCCAATCGTAATGAGCGAGACTACGAGCGAGTTGGCGAGATAGATCGAGATCGGACCGCTGACGGCCACATAGTGCTCGATCGTGATTGGCCTCGGTATCCAGTGCGGCGGGAATACCGCGATCTGGCTCTGCTCCTTGAACGAGGTGGATACGCCCCAGGCGATCGGAAACACGGCGATGAGGGCGGCGAAGCCGAGCAAGACGTAGGTAGTAGCGGCGCTCAGCCACCGCTTGAAACGCCGGCCGCGCCTGCGCGCCGCGATGCTCCGTGCCGGCTCAGACATGGCGCTCGGTCCTCAGCAGCCTGATATAAACGAGACTGAGGATCATATTGACCGCGAACACCAGCATGGCGATCGCCGAGCCAAAGCCGAGCTTATTATTGGTGAAGGCCTCGTTGTAGACGCGGAGCGACAGGATCTCAGTCCGCCCAAGCGGCCCGCCGCCCGTGAGCACAAATGGAATGTCGATGCTGTTGAAGTAGCTGAGACTCAGCATGATCGCCACCACCATCAGCGTGTTGCGGATCAGCGGCAGCGTTACTTCCTTGAAGCGCCGCCACGCCCCGGCACCGTCCATGCGAGCCGCCTCGAGAAGCTCCGAGGGGACGGTCTGCAGGGCAGCGAGGATGAGCAGCATTGCAAACGGAAAGGTTCGCCAGACATTGACCCAGATGACCGCGATCATGGCGGTTGACGGAGAGCCGACGACGTCGACCTGCCCGAGGCCGAAAAGTTCTGCAAGAAGCCGTATAGTGCCGAACTGGGCGTTGAGCAGCCAGCTCCATAGCATTGCTGCGATCACTTGCGAGATGACCCATGGAAACACCAGCAGCGTGCGGAAGAGAGTGCGTAGCCTGAAGTGCCGGTTGAGCAGCAGTGCAAGCCCGAGGCCGATTGGCATCGTCAGGGCAAGCGATCCGAACACGAGCACCAGCGAGTTTGCGACGTTGCGCCAAGACTGCGCCTGCGAGAAGAATTCGACGTAGTGTCCGAGGCCAATGAACCGAGTCTTCTTTAGAAACTCCGTTTCGTGCACGCTGATGTCGATGGCATAGAGGATCGGATAGAAGACAACGGCACCGGCGAGAGCGAGCGCCGGCAGAAGCAGCAGATATTCAAAGCCGAAGCGCTTGAGCGTCGATTGTTCGCGCCTTTGCGGCGCCAGCTGCTTCGCCGTCACAACAGTCGTCATCCGGCTTGCCATTGGCCGCGTCTGCCGCGGCCGCGTCGGTTCGCGCCTTCAATGGGCCTCATGCCGCGATCTTGTTCCACTCGGCGGCGGCCTCGTCGAGGGCCTCCTTGGGCGCGCGCTTGCTGAGCACGATCTCCTGTGTTGCCTTGTTGAGCAGGTTGTTGAGCTCGCGAGACTTCACAAGCTTCTGGCTCGGCGTGTCACGTCCGTACTTGGCGATATATTCAATCCAACTCTTCATTTCGCTGGCGGCCGGCGAAGAGAACCATGGATCTGCAAGCGCCGACTTGCGGATCGGCATCTCGCCTGCTTCCTTGGCGTTCATGATCATCGCCTCTGTGTCGGTGAGCGCATCGAGCAGCGCAAAGCCGCCCGCGATGTTCGTCGCCGTGCGCGGCACGGCAAGTGTCCACCCGGCGGCAGCGACCGGCGGCGGCGTGCCGTCGCCGCTCGGGGCGTGGGTCACCTGCAGCGCTTCGGGCTTGGCGGCGGTAAGCGCCTTGCGCGTGGCAAGCACCCGGTTCGTACCCATGAAAGCCATGGCGCAGGTGCCGGCGTTGAAGGATTGCTGCAGCTGTTCCTCGTCCCAGCTTACGTAAGTTGCGGGCATGGCCTTGTGCTTGTGCACAAGGTCTTGCAGCCAAGTGTAGAACTTCACAGCGCCCGTGCCGTTGAACAGCGCCTTCTTATCCGCTCCGACCAAATCGCCACCCATCGCCCAGATCATAGGACTCGCATAGGAGAACGTGTCGGTCGACTTTTGGCTCGCCGGCCAGATGAGCGCCGCGCGCTTATCGTCCGCGATGGCGGCGGCGATCTTCTCGATATCGGCGAACGACTTCGGCGCGCTCAGCCCTTTCTCCTTCAGCATGTCGTCGCGATAGTAGAGCATGTAGGCGCGGTTCTCGATGTACATCGCGACCGTCTTGCCGTCGTACTTCAAGAGTGGCGGACCGATGTCCTCGAGCTTGCTCTTCGGCCACTTCGCCATGTGCTCGTCGAGCGCGGCGAGGTTGTTGGCGGCGACCTGCTCGGGCAGATTGGCGCTGTAGAGACGGACGAGATCCGGTCCCTCGTTCGCGGCAACTGCCCGCATCACCTGCTGCGAAATGGTGCGCCAGTCGACGAGTTCCACATTGACTGTCGTGCCGGTGTTTTTCTGAAAGGCCTCAATCACCGCCTGTTGCACTTGCGAGCGTGGGTTCTTGTCCTTGGGATCGAGCCAGGTCCAATAGCGTACTGTGCCGCTCGCGCGAGCGATGCGGGGCATTGCGAGCGTGGCAACGGCGGCCGCCCCGACCTTGAGCGCGTCGCGTCTCCTGATCCCCTTCATGACTCTTTACTCCCTAAACGACATGCCTCTTCGTCCGCTTTCACTTCACAACCAGCAGCTTGTCGGTATTGGCGTAGCTCGACAGCAGCTCTGAACCCGTTTTGGTGACGAGCACCATGTCCTTGTTCTGCAGGCCGAAGCCGTACCCGGTCTCATACACCAGCGGCTCGATGCCGAGCACCATACCTGCCTCCAGCGCGACGTCCTCGGCGCCGCCGATCGCAGCAGCGTGCCCGAGATAGGGATCCTCGTGGAGATGGAGCCCGATACCGTGGCCAACGAAAGAGATTGGCGGCAGGTCGAGCTCTTTCATCTTGGCAAGAAAGGCGTTGTAGATTCGCTTGGTGCTGGCGCCAGGTTTGATCATGTCGAGGATCATGTACTTGCACTCGACGAGGTGCGCCCAGATGCGCTCGGCGTGCGGCGGCGCCTCCTCGACCACGGCTGTCCGGCATACACCCGCGTGGTAGCCGTCGATGATCGTGAATACCTCGACCCGGCAAACGTCCTTCTTTTCGAGCCTGCGATCCGTCGGTCCGACATTGGGGAAAACGCTTCTCGGGCCAGTGGCAACGATCATCAGGTCGAAGCGATTGGCGCCAAGCTCGTAGGCACGCCGCGTCATGGCGCCGGCGATGTCCATCTCGGTCGAATCGGTGCGAACAGCGGCGAAGGCATCCGTGATGGCCTGGTCGGAAATCATTGAAAGACGCCGGAGGAGCGCGATCTCTTCAGGCGACTTCAATTGGCGAAGGCGTGCGAGGAAGGCCTCGGCCGGCTCGAAGCGTGCCCCTGGCAGCGCCTCGGCTAAGCGAGCCAGGTCCCCTGCGGGTAGATAGTCGAATTCGGTTCCGATCCGCCCGGCCGAGAGCCCGAGATCGGCGAGCAAGCGAGCGAGCGTCGCCATGGCGTTGTGGGCAAACTCCGCCCACACCCGCACTTCGGCCTCTGGCGCCTTGTGACGCACCGTCGACTGCTCCATGTCGACGGCAAGCAGCGCGGCTCTGCCCGACGCCGTGACGACCGCGGCCGCATGGCGCCAGCGCATCAGCCGCTGTGACGGCACCATGAACCCGGCGACATGGGCGAAGTTTTCCGGCGAGATCGCGATGATCGCGTCGAAGCCCTGTTGGCGCATCAGGGCAACGTAGCGCTGGACGATGTCCGCCCTCATCCCTGATCTCCTTTGCGCGACACCACATATTTCCTGACTTTGGAGTCATCAACATCGATGCCGAGACCCGGGCCTTTTGGGAGCACAACAGCGCCGTCGCAGAACTCCATCGGCTCGGTGAGAAGGTCGTCCCTATAGTAGATGCCGGCAATCCGCCCGCTGAGGTGCTCTGCTGGCGTTGAAATGGGCACCACGCTGGAGAGCGTCACGGCGGGAGCGCAGGCGGCGAGCAGGATATTGGCGCGGTTCCCGACGCCAAGCTCAACCGAACCATTGACATTGCAGATAATTCCAGCCGCCCGACAGACGGCGGCGACCTCCATTGCGCGGTAGAGGCCACCGGGCTTGGTCGTATAGATGGACACAATTTGAGCCGCGCGTTTCTCAATGATCTCGATAACGTCGTGGCCATTCCAGGCGCTCTCGTCCGCCATCACGGGCACATCAAGCGCTCGTTGCACCTCGGCGAGACGAGCGATGCCCTCAACCGGCTGCTCGAAATACTTGATCTCCTGCGCCTCGATCTTGCGGAACGTGCGGATCGCCTCGCCGGGCGTTGCATAGCCTTGGTTGGCGTCGACGCAGAGCTCGACCTTGGGCCCAGCCGCCGCCCGCACCCGCTTGACAATCTCAACGTCCCGCCTCGGGTCGACGCCGACCTTGATCTTGATCGTGCGAATGCCTTCCGCCGCCACGATGCCGGCTTCCCGCTCGGCGTCCTCAATGCTGATGAGGCCGATCGAATGCGTCACCGGCACGCTGTCGCGCACATATCCGCCGAGGAAGGTCCACGACGGTTTCCCCATCGCACGGCCAGCGAGGTCGAGCACGGCGGTTTCAACCGCTGCTTTGGCGTAGGGAAAGCCCTTGATCTGGCGATCCATGCGCTGGTGCAGCTCAGCGAGGTTTGAGGGATCGGCGCCCACCACTGCAGGGGCGAGGTAGTTGCGGATCACCACGATCGCCGTGAGCGGGGATTCACCGAAGTAGCGACCGAACTCCCCCGCCCAATCCTTGAGCACTGGGGCTTCTCCCCAGCCGACGTTGCCGTCCGCGTCGCACGCGCGGACGAGTACGTAACCTCCGATCGACTCGGTCAGCCCGGTCCATTTGTGCTCTCGTCGCGTCGGTACCGAGACGTGGAAGGTTTCAATTGATCTGATGGGCGACATGGCCGTTGCTGTGATGTGTGATAACAGCTATCTTAGCGCAGATATCACATCGACGTCGAGAGGCTTTGTGCGCATGCATGATCAAAGGACATTGCCGGTGGGAGGAGGAGTGTTCCGACCGGTCGAGGTTCGCACGCTCCAGGCCGAAGTTTATCGGCAGCTTCGCCACGGCCTCGCCATTGGCCTCTTCGCTCCAGGAGAAGAAGTGACGCTGCGGCGTCTCGCCGTCCAGTTCGGGACGAGCCCGATGCCGGTGCGCGATGCCGTCAACCGACTGATTGCCGAACGTGCCCTGGAAATGCGCGGGAACCGTACCGTGATCGTGCCGAACATGACGCGCACCCGGTTCGAGGAGCTAACGCGGGTGCGCGAGCTGATCGAAGGTGAGGCTGCCGAGCAGGCATCCAAGCTCAGCGGTGCGGAGCTGGTTGGCCGGCTCGAGCGCACCAATGCCACCTTTCTAAATCGCGTCGGCGCCCGCGACGTGCAAGCAGCACTTGCCGCCAACAGAGATTTCCACTTTGCGCTCTACGCCGCCGCCCGAACGCAGATCATGATGCCGATCATCGAGTCGCTCTGGCTGCAGGTTGGCCCCTTCCTCCGACTCTCACTGGTTTCGACGAGCAAGCACTGGAATGCGGCCCGTCACCGCGAGGCCATCATAGGTTTGAAGAAGCGGGATGGGAAACTCGTGCGCGCTGCGATTGAAGCCGATATCCGGACTACGGCGGATCACCTCCTAAAGACCGCAAGTTTTGCAGACCGTTGACAGAGCCTGCCGCCGCCTTCTGACTATCTTGTCGATCGATCCCTCTCGTCGCTGCTGCGAGCCTCTCATGAGCCCTCAAGCCCGACCACGTGCATCGAACAGAGATAGCGTAGGCGATCGCAACGATCTG
>JAESFN010000752.1_pt1 | contig 22390 bp, 15 predicted proteins | sample 9269411 | NCBI WGS metagenome assembly JAESFN01 (sample SAMN14505399, study PRJNA617100) | algae metagenome | isolation source: Iphinoe sp. HA4291-MV1 and co-occurring heterotrophs from trail next to... | place: USA: Maunawili Falls, Hawaii | collected 2009-07-25
CAAGCGCCGGCGGCCCCGCCGGTGAGCGCGCTCGCGATTGACGAGGCAAGTGGGATCGCCCTGGCCGTTACGCCTGCCACGGACCGCCGCCAAGCCGCCGATTTTAGCGGTATCACGCAGAGTAGCGATGGCCGTTTCACGATCGCGGTCGCCGGCGGCTACGGGCCATTTACGCAATTGCGCCACACCCTGCGCCGCGTGGACGAGCACGATCACATGCAGCTGTTCGCGCACGCGGTCGTTACGCTTGGTGTCGCGGAAACATTGCGCCTGGTCGAAGGTCCGCTTGCAATTGCCGTCTGGGATCGTTCCGAGCAATTGATTACGATCGGGCGAGATCGCTTCGGTCAGGAGCCGCTCTTCGCGGCCTGGGCGGGCACCTCGTTCCTCTTCGCCACCCACCTCTTTTCGCTGCTGGTGCATCCGGAGTTTCGTCGTGATATCGATCGCGGCGCGGTGGCGCAGTACCTTCGCTTTTCCACGTCGCACTCGCCAGCCACCATGCTCTCGGGTGCGGTACGCATTCACCCGGGAGCGATCGTCACTATCCGCGGAGACCGGCACGGCTCAACAATCCCGCAACAGCCGGTAATCTCGATCCGCAACGACGCGATCCGTGGACTCAATCACCGCTTCACGGGATCGTTCGCTGAGGCGACCGATGCGCTGGAGCAGGCACTGCAAACGTCACTCCGCGAAGCGACCGCCGATCCGGCGGCTCCCCTCGGCATCTTCTTCTCGGGCGGGGTCGACTCAACCCTGGTGGCGACCGTCGCCAGCACCATGAGGGAGCGGCAGCTCACCGCCATAACCGCCGGTTTCGCCGAAGCAGAGTACGACGAATCGGCGCACGCCCGGGGAATCGCCACCCACCTCGGATTGACGCAGGAAATTGTGACCTTTGGTGTCGACGATTTCCGCGATCTTTTGCCGGAGGTCACCACGCACTTTCAGGAGCCGTTTGGCGATCTTGCCGCGCTACCGGCGATCAAGCTGGCGCGTGCTGCCGCGAAGTCAGCCCCGCTCGTGATGACCGGCGACGGCGGCGATGAATTTTTTATGGGCAGCCCGAGCGATTTCATGCTCTGGAACGTGCGCGGCCGCCTGCGCGGCCCGCTTCGCCCGCTAGCCGCCACCGGCGCCGATCTGCTCGCCGTTGCGGCCAATCGCAGTCGCGGGCTGGTTGACCGCTATGTACCGGAACGCTATGCCCGCGTGCTCCGTCCCACCCGCATCAAAAAAGCCGCCGTTGGGTTGCACGCGCGAACCGCCGAAGAAGGCGTAGCGGCGATCTTCTGCGACACCCTTAATCCACGCGAATTCGTGCTTCACGTTGAGCAGGAACCGCTCACCCACTATCACAACCGGGCAACGTGGCTGCCGACCGACGATCAGGACGACCGCTGGCGATTTGCCGTCGTGCAGGGCTACACCCAGGAACGGGAAGTCCCCAAGCATCAGCATTCGACCGCCGCCGCCGGGATTGGCTATCGCAGCATCTTTCTCCATCCGGCGGTTGTCGAACTGGCCTGGAGCCTACCGCCGGTCATGCGGGATCACGGCGGCGTTTCCCGGGCGCTGGTTCGCGCAGTGATCGAGCGCACCGTGCCGCCCGAGGTGTATCGGCGCGGCAAAGCCGGATTCAATGTGCCGTTCGACCGCTGGTTGCGCGGCCCACTTCGCGATATCGGTGAAGAGCTCCTCGATCCCGCCCGGCTGGCTCGTGAAGGGATCTTCGAACCTCGCACGGTCAAGCGCGAGTGGGATCAGCATCAGAGCGGCAAATACGATCGCCGTTTTATCCTTTACGATCTCATTTCCTTCCAACTCTGGGTAGAATCGATGCAACGGGTGCCGGTCGCCCGGTAATCTGCTGCCGGTGTTGGTGTCTTTGGCGCTCCGCGTAAAGATTCCCGCCTCTTTTTGCCCAGGAGATATGTGAGCGTAGATGGCTGGTATCAGCGGTATCCTCGAAACCTCCATGATCTCCGGCAACGATTGGCTGCTCCGCCTCGTCAATCACATGGCCGGACAAACCCCGGGAGCCGAGCGGCTCCGCATCGAAGCCACCGCCGACGAAACCAGTGGGCTGACCCTCGCCGCCGCCGGGGTACCGGCCGCCGATGATCCCGCCCGTCTCACCGCGCTCGCTCGCACCACTAGTGGTCGCTACACCATCGCCCTGACCGGAACGAACGGTCCGTTTCGCAGCATCCGCCGGGCACTCGATCGCATGGACGACGCTCGCCCCAGCGCCGCACTGCTAGCGACCGCGGTCGAGGATCTTGGTGTCGCGCGGGTGTTACAGCTTGTCGATGGTCCACTGGCGCTGGCGGTCTGGGATCGCGCCGAGCGCACCCTCACGCTTGGTCGCGATCGCTATGGACAGGAAACGCTCTTCGCCGGGTGGGCCGGCTCATCGTTCCTGTTCGCGTCGCATCTTTTCTCGCTCGCCGCGCATCCCGGTTTTTCTCGCGAAATCGATCGCGGCGCGGCGGCGCAATTTTTGCGTTACTCCCACTTCCAATCACCAAATACCATCTTCCGCTCTGCGATCCGGGTACTGCCGGGTGGGGTAATCACTATTCGCGCCGATCGCCCGGGAGCTGATATCACGCAGGAGTGTGTCGCCTCGATCCGCGACGATGCACAGGCGGGATTGCAGCATCGCTTTACCGGCTCGCGTCAGGCGGCCACCGACGCGCTCGACGCGGCGGTGCGCAGTGCGTTTCACGACGCCACCACCGATCCCAGCACGCCGATTGGCGTCTTCTTCTCCGGCGGTCTCGATTCCACCCTGCTCGCAGCCACGGCCGCCGCGATGGGTGAGCGCCCCGTGCACGCAATCACTGCCGGCTTTCACGAAGCCGCCTACGACGAAGCGAGCCACGCTGCCGAGATCGCTCGTCATCTCGGCCTGAAACACCACATCATTCGCGTCACCGCCGATGACATGCTCGATCTGCTCCCGAAAGCCGCGCACATCTTTCAGGAGCCACTGGGAGACATCGCCGCGCTTCCCGCGATCAAACTGGCGGAGGCAACGCGTGATCTGGTGCCGCTCATCGTCACCGGTGACGGCGGCGATGAGCTGTTCATGGGACGTCCCAGTAATGCGCTTTGGGAAGCGCGCCGATTCTTCCCCGGCCCATTACGCCCCCTGACCGCGCACGCGCTCGATCTGCTTGCCGCCGGCGCCGATCGCGCCGGTGGGGTCATCAACCGCGCGGTTCCGGGTGTCCTCGCCCGCTATCTCCGACCGAGCCGGATTCGCAAAGCCGCCGCCGGCATGCACGCCATCACCGCAGAAACCGGCATGGGCGCGCTCTACTCGGAAACGCTCGATCCACGCGAATTCATCGCCCATCCCCGCCAGGAGCCTGTTTCCTATTACGACGATACCCGGCAATGGCTTGATACCCCCGATCAGGATGAGCGCTGGCGATTTATCGGAACGCTCGGCTACACCATTGACCGGGAAATCCCCAAACACCAGCGCGCAATAACTGCTGCCGGACTAGCGTTTCGCAGCATGCTCGTGCATCCGGAGATCGTGAACCTCACGTGGTCGCTCTCCCCGGAAACCCGCGACCCCGGTGGAGTTTCCCGGGGATTGATGCGCGACGTGATCATGCGCAACGTTCCGGAGAGCGTTTTCGATAAACCGAAAGCAGGGTTCGATGTTCCGTTCGATCGCTGGTTCCGGGGTCCGCTCCGTCCGATGATCGAGGAGTTGCTGTCTCCAAAACGGCTGGAGGCGCAGGGAATCTTTAACCCGGGTCCAATCAGACGAGAATGGTCGCAACATGTCTCCGGGAAATATGACCGCAGATACATTCTTTTTGACCTTTTGATGATTCAACTTTGGCTAGAATCACTCAATAGAGTACCAGGGTCCCTCTATTCCGAGAATATCAACCCATCCCAGATGTCCTGACCAATCAGGCGAATACTGGGACCCTTGAGAGCGAAACAATGAGTGGCATTATCGGGCTCCTTGATTCACGTCGTTCATTGCCCGAACCCGTGCTTACGACCCGGCTGCGTGAAATGGCCACGCAGCTCCCGGGACCGGCGCGAACCGATCAGGCAATCCAGCTCGAACCATCGAGCGGATTGGGACTGGCGGTTTCCGGGCAGTCATTCGCGAGCGACACAGCGAACCTGACGGCATTGGTGGCATCACCAAGCGGTCGCTTCTCCATCGCGCTCACGGGCACGAATAGCCCGTTGCGCGCAATCCGGAGCGCACTTGGCCGCAGCGGTGACGCCCGCCCGAGCGCCGCCCTGCTCGCCGCCGCGGTGGAGGATCTCGGGATCGCCCGCGTGCTGCAGCTCGTCGATGGCCCGCTCGCGCTCGCCGTGTGGGATCGCGCCGAACGCACCCTCACCATCGGACGCGATCGCTATGGCCAGGAAACGCTGTATGCCGGTTGGGCAGGTCCAACGTTTCTCTTCGCCTCACGCCTCTTTTCACTCGCCACAAATCCCGGCTTTTCGCGCGAAATCGATCGGGGAGCCGTGGCGCAGTTTCTTCGCTACTCACAGATCAAAGCACCCAACACCATTCTTTGCGATGCGGTCCAGCTGCGGGCGGGAGCCGTGATCACGGTTCGCGCAGACCGGCCGGGCGCGGAACTCGTCCAAACCGTGGTGGCCTCCGTTCACGACGATGCGCTCACCGGCATCGCGAATCGCTTCACCGGTTCCCAGGCCGCCGCCACCGACGCGCTCGACGCGGCAGTACGCACCGCGTTTCGCGATGCGACCGCCAATCCCACCGCCCCAATCGGCATCTTCTTCTCCGGCGGTCTCGATTCCACCCTGCTCGCCGCTACAGCTGCCGCGATGGGCGAGCGCCCCGTGCATGCCATTACCGCTGGGTTTCATGAGACGGCGTACGACGAAGCGAGTCAGGCTGCCGAGGTTGCCCGTCACATCGGTGTGGAACATCACATCGTTCGCGTCACCGCCGATGATATGTGCGATCTACTTCCGAAAGCCGCCCGCATCTTTCAAGAGCCATTCGGCGACACCGCCGCGCTTCCCGCCATCAAACTCGCGGAGGCGACCCGAGGTCTCGCGCCGATGATCGTCACCGGCGACGGCGGCGACGAGCTGTTCATGGGATACCCGGATGACAAATTGTGGGACGTCCGGGACTGGATGCGTGGACCGGTACGTCCGCTCGCCGCGCACGCGCTCGATCTGTTCGCCGCCGGAGCAAACCGGACCCGCCGGCTGGTCGATACCGCCGCTCATGCAGCACTCGCGCGCTACCTCCGCCCCAGTCGCATTCGGAAGGCGGCCGCAGGGCTTCATGCCAACTCGCCCGAAGCGGTGATGCAGGTGCTGCATTCCGACATCCTGCATCCAGGCGAATTTCTCGCTCATCCGCACCAGGAACCGCTCGCCGTCTACGACGATCCGCGCCGGTGGCTCGCCTCGACCGACCGTGACGAGCGCTGGCGGTACATCCGGTTTTTTGCCTACACCGTCGATCGCGAAATCCCCAAGCATCAACGGTCGATTGCCTCGGCCGGGATGGCATATCGCAGTCTTCTCATGCACCCTGCTATTACATCCCTGGCCTGGTCACTCCCGCCGGACGTTCGCGACCCCGGGGGCGTTTCACGTGGATTGATGCGGGACGTCATCACGCGCTACGTGCCGCGATCGATCTTCAACAAACCCAAAGCCGGGTTCAACGTTCCGTTCGATCGCTGGTTCCGGGGTCCGCTCCGCCCAATGATGGAGGAACTGCTGGCGCCGCACCGCATCGCGGCTCAGGGCATCTTCGATCCCGCTGCAGTCTCGCGAGAAGTAGCGCAACACCTGACCGGCAAATACGACCGCCGCTACGTTCTCTTCGATCTCATGATGTTCCAGCTCTGGCTCGAATCGCTCGAAGCGGTTCCGCGATCAGCCTCCAGTGTCCGCACGATTCGCCTCAGCGAGGCGAGACGCGCCAGCACCGGCACTCGCGACACGATTGCGCGAACCACCAGGCACACCGGCGGCACCCTCTCCGCCGCGGACTGATGACATGCATTCCTAGCGAGCACGCCCGGGACCATTGCGTGATATCGGGGCGGAACGTTTGCATCCGCAACGATCGGACCAGCAGGGGATACGCAATTCAGGGCTGATGCGGCGAGAATGAACGTAGCAGCAACTCGGGACGACCGACCGGAGGGGCGGGCGTTCCGGCTGCGCCGGATTTCAATGGTGGCGCAGCTCTCTGAGCGCAATCAGCATCGCAAAGTAGGGAGTTCATGAGTCGAATCAGGCGCGGGTTTGCGATCGTCGTTGCGCCCTCGGCGGAGCGAAGCGAATCCGAGTTGGCGGACCGTTTGCGTACGATGATCCGCCAGTTCCCGGACACATCCGGCGATCCGCGTCTCTGGATCGATGCCCCGGCCGGCATCGCACTCGCCATTCCCGGCGATGACGAATCTCCCGCCGCACTCAATCTGATACAACCGCTGCCGGGTAACCGGATCATGCTCGCCAGTGGCATGCACGGCCGCCTCGACGCGCTGCGCGCCCGGTTCGCCGCCGGGACTAGCGCGGAGTTGCTCGGCGCGGCAGCCGAGGCGATGCCTCCTGCTGAGCTTGCCCTCGCGATCGAAGAACCGGTCGCGCTGGCGATCTGGAACGGCGCAGAGCGTACCCTGACGATCAGCCGCGATCGCATCGGGCACGTACCGGTGTATTACGGGCGCGCCGGGCAGGATCTCATCATCGCGAGTCATCTCGCCGCCTTCGAGGCGTATCCGGGCTTCCACGCCGATCTCGATCTCGGCGCCATCGCCGGCATGATGCGCCATCGCTCCGTTCCGCTCCCAGCTACGGTCTATCGCGACGCCCGCGCCCTCTTCGGCGGAACAATGCTGACAGCAAGCAACGGCAGCGGCCCGGTTTCCACCGAGATCACGCGGTATTGGTCACTGCGGGACACCTATCGAACCGCGATCGAGCATCGCGCTACCGGCAGCGCCGCCGAGCTCTCCCGGGAGATGCAGCGCCTGCTCACCAATTCGATCGATCGATCGCTGCACGATGCCGCCACACCGGTCGGGATGTTCTTTTCCGCGGGGGTCGACTCCAATCTCGTGGCGGCGGTCGCGGCCAGCACCGGCCGTCCGCTCTACACCATCACCACCCGGTTCGATGACGATCAGGTAGACGAGGGACCGGGAGCGCGCGATGTGGCGGAGCGGCTCGGCGCGAGGCACTCCACCCTCTCGCTGAGCGCTGGGGACATTTTCGGTGCGATCGAACGCTCGCCGCACATCTACGGGCAACCGCACGGCGACCAGGCCGGGTTGCCCGCGATTCTCATGGCCGATGCGCTCGCCGCGTCCACCCCGCTGGTGATCACCGGCGATGCCGGCAACGATCTGCTCGGTTCCGACGAGAGTCTGACCAAGGGGTTTCCGCTCCTGCCGGTCTACGATCGCGTTCCCCAGCCCCTACGCAAACCGATTGCCGGTGTTACCGGCCTGGCGGCGCGCGGGGTCGATCTCATCGAGCGCGCAGTCGATCACCTACCCGCCGGTTCCCCGGCAACCAAAATCCGCTCCGGCGGACTGCGGCGATTGACCGAGACGCTCGCCACCACGGAACCGGAGCCGCTGTACGGTATTCGTTCGTCGCACAACCCCACCCCTCAGCGGTTTTTCGCTGGGCAGATCCATGAAGTTCCCGCGACCTATCGCGATTCTGAGCGCTGGCTAGGCAACGGTACGCGTTACGATCGCTGGCGATTGGTCGAGCTGAGCCACATCGCGATCGAGGTGGAGGGCAGCAAGCACGAAGGACCACTCACCGCCGCCGGAGCCGGCTATCGCGCGGTGCTGCTGGAGAGCCACATGCTTCCCTTCGGCTTGAGTCTTCCCGACGCCGTACGCCATTTCGACGGTGTCGATCGCTGGCCGAGCATCGATATCGTCCGCCGCCTGCTCAACGATCCATCACGACTGCCGAAAGCCGGAGGCTTCGGTGTGCCGGTGGATCGTTGGTTGCGCGGTCCGTACCGGGAATGGGCGGAAACGCTGCTCTCGGAACGCAATCTCCGTGAAACCGGCTTCTACGATGTCACGATGGTGCGACGGGAATGGCGGCATCATCTCTCCGGCAAACACGACCGCCGCTACGTGCTCTGGCCGATTTTGATGACCCTGAACTGGATTGCCTGGCGGGCTGGACGGAGTTACTAGATGCGCGTGCTGCTCGTCATTACCCGCGGCGACGAAATCGGCGGCGCGCAAAGCTACGTCCGCGATCTCGCCGTCCGCATGGCGGCAGACGGGCACCAGGTGCATCTGGCCACCGGCAGCGCCGGAGCGCTCACCAACGCCGTGGAAGCGCAGGGGATCAGCTGGAGCATCGTCCCCGGGCTGCTGCGCGATATCGATCCACGCCACGATGTCGGCGCGGTGCGCAAAACGATCCAGCTGATCCGGCAGTGGCAGCCCGATCTCGTCAGCGCCCATTCCAGCAAAGCAGGCATCGTCGCGCGGATAGCGGCGAAGCGCGTCGGCGTTCCCTGCATCTTCACCGCGCACGGCTGGGCGTTTACCGAGGGGATCTCGTCAAAAAAACGCCTCCTCTTTCGGGGGATCGAGCGGGCGATGGCGCCGCTGGCGGCGCGCATCATCTGTGTTTCTGAGCACGACCACGAGCTTGCAAAAAGCGCCGGGTTTCCCACGAATCGCCTGGTCACCATCCACAATGGCATTCCCGACCGGCCGCGCAGCATTCCGATTCAGACCGATGCGTCACCGGTCAGGGTGGTAATGACGGCGCGCTTTTCGCCGCAGAAGCAACCCATCACCCTGCTGAACGCGATCGCACCGCTCGCGAATGCCGAGTGCTGGTTGGTTGGAGATGGGCCGAATCTCGATGAAGCCAAAGCCGCCGCGATTCAGCTGGGCATCACCGAGCGCGTTCGCTTTCTCGGGCAAAGCGACGATGTGCCCGGTGTGCTGGAGCAGTGTCAGATCTTCGCGCTCGCCTCGGATTGGGAAGGGTTCCCGATCTCCACGCTCGAAGCGATGCGGGCGGAGCTCCCCGTGATCGTCACCGATGTCGGCGGCTCGGCTGAGGCCATTGCAGAGGGCGTCAGTGGCTACGCTGTGCCACCACGCGACGTCGAGGAGATGCGTGCGCGGATTCGCGGGTTGATCGACGATCCGGCGCTACGCGCGCGGATGGGAGCTGCCGCCCGCGCCCGATATCTCCGGCATTTTACCTTCGACGAAATGTATCGCCGCACCATGGGGACGTACGAAGCCGCGCTTCTCAGAAAGCCGCGGTAACCGTGTATTGGCACGGCGCACCGCCCTACGTCCCGAGAATTCGAGCCGTGCAGGACCATGGAGGTTCAAATGAGCGGACGATATAGTACTTATTATCTAGTTCTTAAGAGCTAGGTCATATGTCATACTATCGCGAGGAACCGTCGACCGACCGCGGACCCGGAAAGACGATTGAACGATGATTGCAGACACGCCGGAACAACAACAGCACAGGCGTCATTACGAACTCGAGAAGCGCCTCGCCGATCGCCTGCGACAGGCAACCAGCGAAGAGCGCAAAGGGCTCTACTCGCAGGTCTACGACGAGCTCTATCGCAGTCTTCCGGAACATCCCGGGAATCTGCAAAAACTCGATCCGGAAATCGCAGCTGCAAGTGTTCGTTCCTCGTTGCGATTCGTCGAACCCTATCTCCGGCCGAATAGCACGTTTCTCGAGGTTGGCGCCGGGGACGCCGCGCTTTCGGTGGCGGTAGCAAGCCGGGTCGCCAAGGTGTACGCAATCGAGGTTTCGGCGGAAAAAGCCAGTGAGCAGCGGATGCCCTCGAATATGGAGTTCGTCATCACTGACGGATTTTCGATTCCCGTGCCAGCCGAATCGATCGATGTCGCCTTCAGCAATCAGGTTATGGAGCACCTGCATCCCGACGACGCGGTAGAGCAGCTGGGCAACATCTACCGCTCGCTCGCCCCGGGTGCGCCGTACATCTGCCTAACACCCAATTACCTCAACGGTCCGCATGACGTGTCGTCCTACTTTGACCAGGAGCCGACCGGATTTCACCTCAAGGAATACACGACGACCGAGCTTGCAGCGCTGTTTAGAACCGTTGGGTTTCGCAACATCGGGGTGATGCTCTCGCTTAAGGTTCGTGTAGTCGTCGTGCCGGCCGGGTTCATTCGCCCGCTCGAGTTCGTGCTCAGCAAACTCCCGTTCCGCCTGCGCAATGCCATCGGCAACCGCCAGCCGGTCGAACAGCTACTCGGGTTGCGACTTATCGGATATCGATAAGACCTACCGTGCGGCGATCCGGAGAACACGTGCTTCGATGAGAAACGCGCCGCCCGGCCGGGCGGCGCGTTTCTCATCGAGCCGGAACGTAGCATCAGTCACAGGTGCGATAACCCCTGCTTTCTCTTTGATGATATACAGAACATATGTTCTAATTTTTAGAACAACAGGGCGCACCGGGCGTTCCTGAATTGGATAACGGTGTACGGAGGAAAAGGAGAGCTAATGGGCGTGATTAAGATTGCGGCAGTGGATTCGAGCGTAGCCGACAAAGCGGCGGCCGATGTTGTTTGCGATGGTGTCAACGATCAAACGGACATCAATACGGCACTCGGCACGGGCCGGACTGAGGTTTTTCTCTTTAATGGCAATTATCAGATCGACGCCCCGATCGACCTGCCAAATGGCGGAATTCTGCGAGGCAACTCGATTGCTGGTGTTGTCCTGATTTGCAACAACACAACGGCGGTACTGCGCTCGAGCACTCCTGGGCCTTTAAACATCCACGAGCATGTGGTTGTGGACTCGATGCGTATCACTGCAGGTACTCAAAATGACCTGGGATGCGACTTTAGAGGGTTTATCCGCTCCTACTTTACCCGGTTGCGTGTTTCGAGCTTCGACCTTGGCGCCTGGTTTGGCGGTGACCTATCGACCTACGCATCCTGTTGGACCAACACGCTCAGTGAGTTCTATTTCACGAACAATTTGGTCGGGATCAAACTTTCGGGAGTGAATGGAGGCGGGTTGCCAACGGCAAACAACATCGCTCTGCTTCGCGGAGAAGTCCTCCCCGCCGATACCGCCGGCGCCATCGCGGTCGACGCGGTTGATGCCGACGAGCTGATCGTTGACGGCTGCGATTTCGGCTACGCCAATTCCGCCGACGGCATCATTCTGCGGGCAAACGCGTCCTCCGCCCGCATTATCAATTCCAGATTTGAGTGGGGCGCGCAAAGTTCCGGCAAGTACGCGGTCAAGATCCTTGACGGAAGTCAGAATCACTTCCTGGCCGGGAATATTTATACCGATGGCTGCTCTCGCCCGAATGTCTCGGTGGCAACCCCGGACACCACCCGCTATCTCCAGCTCGATGCCTACGCTCGAAATGCCGTTGCCGATTCCGGTGCTCCGACCGTCAACGATGGAGACTTCTTCCGGCTCAATGCCGCCACTGAAACGGTGATGCTTGGAGACGGAGCGAATCTGACCCTGTACTCAGACGCGTATACCACCAGGCAGCTGACGGTCCAGGGCTCGAATGGGGCGCTTGTGCCAAAGTCGAGTCTGATCGCCACGGGAAGCACCCCCATGGCTACCGTGGGAGCCGCGGCTGGCACGGGAGCCACAACCACCATCTTTGGAAGCGACACGACCGGTATCGTCCGCGTGGATGTCGGCACAGCTCCCACGACAGGAACCCTGTTCACGCTCACCTGGGCTACCGCTAAACCGTCCAGTTTGTACGCGGTGGTGCTCACGGCGGCGAGTTCGAATTCCGTGGTCGCAATGCAGCGTCTGTATGTCGACCAAACGGGTGCAACAGCAACGGCGGTTAATGTCGTTGCCACCACGGCCTTGGGAGCATCCGCATTCTACAAATTCTATTACCACGTGATTCAGTACTAACCGCTTCATCCAACGACACAGGGGCCGCCTTCGGGGAAGGCGGCCCCTGTGTGCTCTCGATCAATTAGGCGAGTGCCTTCTCGTCCGAGGGCAGCGCATTCGGTGAATCGCGGAACGAACCTCGCGATGCTCTGGTCTGCTTGAACGCGGCGTACCGGTCGCGAATCAGCTTCGTCGCCGGGCGCTCGATCGTTTTCGAGAGCACCGTGGCCGCGATGATGGCTACCACTATGGTCGCGGCGATCGCGATGTTCACATTGACTCCGGCCGCCTCCAATTTGTCGATCAAGACGTAGCCCGCGTATTGATGCACCAGGTACAGCGGGTACGAGATTGCCCCGAGAAACACCATGGGGCGGCTACGGAGGAACGGCACGTAGCCGAAAATCGCCAACCCCACCAGCAGCACAAACGCCGAGTGCACGATCCCCATAAGCCCGCCGTCCACCAAGAACGACATGGCGATCGCACCGGCAATGATTGCCAACCGGGGTAAAGACAGACCTTTTTCGCGAATACGGTAGAGCATCATTCCAGATACGAAGAACTCCGCGTCTCCGAGAATGATGGCAAGCAGCAACCCCTGTTTGATCAGGCTTCCCGCCGGTCCTAGCGATGAAAATGCGTCCGCCTGCAGGAGCGTCCAATACGCGAACGACGCGGCGAGCATCACCACGCAGAGCATTTCGACGCGCCGGATGAGCCCAAGGATCAGCGCACCGAGAATCAATCCGTAAAACAACAGCTCATACTGCAACGACCAGTAAACGCCATCGACCGCCTTGATACTGAAAAAGCGTTGCAGCATGGTGAAGTTGAAGAGGAATGCCGGTTTACTCGTCTCTCCGGTCGGCCAGATTCCAGAGATCGTTAGAATCGTGAAGGTAACGATGATGGCAACCCAATAGACCGGGTAGATTCGCGAAAGCCGCGAGACGGCAAAATCGAGAATGGTCTTCGTTTTCGAAACCGTCATGAGAATGACAAAACCGCTAATAATGAAAAAAAGCTCAACTCCCAAATTGCCGCGTGAGAATGAAACAAGCGGCTTCGGCCGGTGGTTGAAGTACTGGTTATACATGTGGGTGTAGTGGTAAAGAACCACGCTCAGCGCCGCGAGACCGCGCAATCCGTCTAGTTCGAGAAATCGCGCGGACTTCGATCCCTGGACCCGATCCATGCCTAGCCTTTCCGGGACCAGGCGCCCCTAGATGCCAGTCCCGGATCCATGCTATTCGACCCACTACTAATTGGTCAACCGATCAGGCCATCCTATTAGTACTATACAGACAGGTTCGATACTACGAAATGCCTTTCTCCGCCTTGCGCTGCACCTCGATGGCGCGTTTGCCGTAGGTAGCGCGTTTGAGCTTTTTGTACGCCTTCTCCCGGTCCGGCATGCTACTCGCCCGCATCTGCGCTTTCGTTTCTTCGAGCGGGTACGGCAATTTGCGAATTTCGGCGCTCCAGGAGCGACTCACTTCATCCCAGGTCAGCACACCGTATTTGCAGCGGAGATCGCCATCCTTGGGATTCCCCACCGCCGAGACATCGACCAGCAGCACCTCGTCAATTTCACGGATGTAGCAGATGTGGACGTGCCCGAACGCGATCGCCTTGGCGCGCACCGGCTGGAAAATCTCCGCGAGCTGGCGATCGTTGTAGGCCGGTTCGAGTGCGACCAGATTGTTGTGCGGATTGGCGTGCACGATCAGCAGATCGTCATCGGGCGAGGTACCGCCGGGTGGGGTAATGCGGTGCTCGAACGGGAGATTGCGCAGCCATTCCATCCCCGCCTCCCCGACCTCCTGCTGCACGTAGGCGACCGATTCCTCACCATCACCCCGGTAGCCGGGCACGGCGCAATCGTCGTCCGTATTGCCACGAATTGCCGGGATGCCACGCTCCTGGATGAGCTCGATCACCCGTTGGGGATTCGGTCCCACCTCGGCGACATCCCCCGCGATCACGATGGCATTGTACGGCCCGGTAGCCTCGATATCGGCCAGCACCCGCTCGAACGCCAGATCGAACCCGTGAATATCCGAAAGCACCGCCACGCGCATCACGATCTCCCCGCCGTCAGATCCGCGAACCACAATCCGGAAAACGCTCTCGCCCCGAATCACGGTCTCTGCATCCACTATGTTGCGATGGTACTCTGCCCGGGTGATGGAACGACCACGATTCAGCCCAACATTCACCGCCCCCGCGACGCCACTCTTTGGTCGAGAGGACGATATCGCCCGCCTCAACGCCCTGCTGAGCGAGCCCACCGCGCGGCTGGTGACGATCGCCGGTCCGGGTGGGGCCGGAAAAACCCGGTTGGCGCTCACCGCGGTCGACGAACTCGCCGGGAAGTACCCCGGCGGTATGTACGCGCTCGGGCTAGCCGAAATTACCAGCGCCGAGCGTGCGATCGAGGAGATCGCCACCGCCTTCGGTGCTCCCCCGCGCGATGACGCGGTGCCGCTCACCCGCGCTGCGGCGGCCGCGCCACGCGAGCGCACCCTGCTCGTGCTCGACAATCTCGAGCAAATCCCGGGGCTGGCCGCGCCGATCGCGACTCTGATCGGCGCTGTGCCCACGCTGCAAATTCTCGCCACCAGCCGCTCGCCGCTGCGCATCCGCGGCGAGCGTGAGCTGCTCCTCGGCCCCCTTCCCGTACCCGACCGCGCAAATTGGGACGATCCCGAGAAGCTGCGAGGGAATCCCGCCGTTCGGTTGTTTGCCGATCGCGCGCAGGCAGTGCGTCCCTCGTTTCAGCTCGATGCTGAATCGGCGGCTCCGGTGGCGGAAATGTGCGTCCATCTCGATGGACTCCCCCTCGCAATCGAGCTCGCCGCCGCCCGCATTCGCATGCTGCCACCAGCAGCGCTGTTGCCGCGTCTGGCGGATAGCCTGGCATTGCTTACGGGCGGTCCGCGCGATCTCCCGGTGCGGCAGCAAACCCTGCGTGCCGCCATCGCCTGGAGCTACGACATGCTCCCGGCAAACGAGCAAGAGCTCTTTCGCCGATTGGGCGTATTCCGGCGCGGGGCCACCTTCGACGGTATTGAAGCGATCGCGGCGGTCGAACCGGCGATCGCCGATCCGTTCAGTGATATTGAGGCGCTGCTCGATCAGAGCCTGCTCATTCAGGACGATAGCGATCCCGAGCTTCCACGCTATCGCATGCTGGAAACCATCCGCGCCTACGCCTTCGAACAACTGCTGGAAGCACCCGAAGCTCCAGCCGTCCGCGATGCCCAGGCAACCTGGGCCGCCGATCTGGCGCACGCCTTCGATACCGGGATGCGGGGCGCCCAGCAGCGGCAATGGCTGCAGCGGCTAGATCTCGACGCCGAAAACATTCGCGCCGCCCTCGGCTGGCTGATCGAAAGCGGCCAACTCGAACGCGCGCAAGCGATCTGCCCCGATCTGCTCCGCTGGTGGGATGCCCGCGGCGCGGTGGCGGAAGCGCGCGAGTGGCTCGCCCGCGCGCTGGCCAACGGCCCGCTCCGGAGCGAAACCGGGGTGCGCGCGTTAGCAACCGCGGCGATGTTCGCCCGCCGCCAGGGGGAGTTCGCGGAAGCTGAGCGTCTCTACCGCCAATGCCTGGAGCTCTCGACCGAAATCGGCGATCCCACCGGTATCGCCAGCGCCACCAACAATCTCGGCGTGCTCGCGCGCGATCAGGGACACCCCGAAATCGCCTTCGCCAACTACGAAGCAGCCCTGGCAATCTTCCGCGAACTGAACGACGAGCTGCGTCTGGCCGCGTTGCTGATCAACATCGGCGGGGTAGCGCGCCAGCTCGGTCGATTCGAGCACGCCGCCGCCTTCTACCAGGAGGGGCTCGCGCTGTATCGCCGGCTGGGCGATCGCCAGCGGGCGGCGGTATTGATCAACAACCTCGGTGTGCTGGCGATGGCGCAAAACGATTTCGCCCGCTCGAAGCAGCTTTTCGAGGAAGCGCTCGCCGAGTTCCAGACTCTCGACGACCGGCCCGGTATCGCCCTCGCCACTAAAAACGCGGGCGAAGCCTATCTGGAGCTGAGCGAGATCGATCGATCGCTGAGCGCCTACAAAAACGCGCTCGGGTTCTACGCCGCCGGCGGGCGACGTCAGGAAACACTTGAGTGCATCGAAGGCATCGCCATGGCGGTGATCGCGTTGCATGATGGCGGGACCGGCGCCAGGTTGCTCGGAGCCACCGATTTCATGCGCGAGATTTACACCATCCCCTACGAAACCGAGGATCGGAAGCGAATCGACCACGCGCTCGCCGCTGCCCGCTCCGAGCAGAGCCGCGCCTCCATCAACGCCGCCTTCGATCTCGGCAAACTGCTCGATCTCGATGGCGCCGTGCGTCAGGCACTCGCGGTAACTGCCAGCAGCGTTTCCGCGGCACCGGCGGCACCCGTCGCCGCCAGCGAACCGCTCCCTGGCGGTGCGATCCACCTCACCAAGCGCGAGCGCGAGGTGCTGCGCCTGCTCGCCCAGGGAAAAAGCGACAAGGAGATCGGCGACGAGCTCTTCATCAGCCCACGCACGGCGATGACCCACGTCGCCAATCTGCTGGCCAAACTCGAAGTCCCCTCCCGCACCGCCGCCGCAGCGGCAGCCCTGCGGCACGGGTTGGTCTAACGCGATTGAGTTCCGCGCCTACAGATCGATAGTTACCGTCACGTACTCCATCGCGGAGGAAATCGTGCCGTCGGTGGAGCGATTGGTATCGTGCATGAGCTGGATCATCGCCTGCGAGAATTCCGCCGCCTGCTGCTCGGTCAATCGCGGGACGAGCTCAACCCACGGACCGAAACTCCGGAGAAAGAACTCCACCCCCGATTCCGCCGATTCCGCTTTGCGCAACCAAATCCGATCGCGCATGCGAATCGACCGCGCGGCGGGAAAGAGCTCCTTCAGTCTGCTTGCGCGTCCCCATTCCCAGGGGGTGTGGATGGGAGGGGAGGGAAAATACCGCTGGAGGAGCGTCTGATAGAGCGATGCCGCACCGGTGGCGGTCCAATTCGCCAGCGCGATCCGTCCACCCGGCTTGCAAACCCGCACCAGCTCATTCGCCGCGCGCTGTTGATCGGGTGCGAACATCACGCCAAACGCCGAGAGCACGACATCGAACAAGCCGTCGCCGAACGGCAGCGCCTCGGCGTCGCCAATCTGAAAATCGATCGCGAACCCCTCAGCCTCCGCTCGCAGCCGTGCCCGATCGAGCAGCGCCGGCACGTAGTCGATCCCGGTGACAGTGGTGAAACGACGGGCAGCGGCAATCGCGGCGTTACCGGTACCGCAGGCAACATCGAGCACCGATTGTCCCGCCGAAAGCTCGGCATCCTCGGCGAGCACCTCTGCTGTGGGGTAGAGCACGGCGCCGATTGCCGGAAAATCACCCGAGGCCCACATCGCCTGTTGCCGTTGCTTGATCGCGGCGAGATCGGGCCCGCCCGCTTGAACCGACATTGAACCCTCCGGAGCGCAGCAAAACGAGACCGCGACGTCGATGCTGAAACAATTGGGGCTTGCCGACAGCATACATCCGGAATGCGAAATGTCTATTTGATTGTCAATTGCTCTGAACCGGTGTCATCCGGTCGAAACGTATGTGCTCGACGCGCTGGCAGTCCCGCGGGTGTGACCAATGGACGACTATGGGGTTGGGGACGCGAGCGCGTCGATTTCAGGCATTACCCAAACCACGACCGTCACTTCGTCGTAGCCAAAACTGCCGGTAATGGCCCAGCACCCTGCCTCCGGAAATACAACCCCCATCGCCACCAGGGCGATGTATCGCTGGTCGGCAATCGGAGCTATGCCGAACTCCGCCTTCACCCGTGGATCGGAGAGCAATACACCGCGAACGTAAAGCGGGGCGGCCACGCTTTCGCGAACCCAGATCATTTTGTTCCACATACTGCCGTCGTCATTGATCTGGCCCGATCCAATCAACATCACTCCATCCGGCGGCAGGCCAACCCAGAGCGGGCCTTCGTGGTGCCACGATTGCTCGTTCTCCCGGTTCGGTGGCGGTTGGTTGTTCGGAATCGTGACCGGGCAATTCTCGACCGTGATCGGCCGCGGTTCGGGGGTTCCATTGATTGATGCGCGGCCACTCGTGATTCGTGGAGCCCAGAGTCCCACGATCAGTACTGATAGCAGTCCGATCAGGCCGGCTTTTCGCATGGCGGTCTCCTTTCGCGCAGCGATCTCTGCCTGAGGAACACCGCCAATCCGAGTGTGGTTCCGGGACCGGCAAACTACCGGTCCCGGAGTGCAGCTAGCCGATGATCACCGGGTAGGAGTTGGGATCGAGCGGGTTGGTCTCGTATCCAACCTCTTCGCCATCGCTCCAGCCATCGCCATCGGTATCGGGATTGTTTGGATCAGTACCGATCGCATTCTCTTCGCGATACGGCAATCCATCCTGATCGTCATCCGATGCCAGATCCGGCGTCGGGGTCATCGTCGGTTCGACTGTCGGCTCCACGGTCGGCTCCGGCGTCGACGGATCGACCGGGGGCTCGGTCGGTTGCACGACAACCACCTGTTGCGTCGGTGTCGGAGTAGCGGTTGTCGGCGTGAATTCCGCCGAGGGCACCACTTCCTCGCCGATCACTGAGGCGAAGTAAACGGCCTCGTTCTGATCGGCCTGCAGCAGCGGCGCGAATGCGCGCACGCCACCCGTGGAGGCGCTCCCAGCGCCACGCACTGTGACCGCGCCATTGAACAGCGCCACCTCACCCGGTTGCAGGGTAGTTGTTTGCCCCGATTCGACATCGATGATATCGATCGTTCCTTCGGTAGCGAACACGGAAATCGGCCCGCCGGTGTACGGAATCTGCGCTTCCTCACCCATGCCGACCACATTCGCCACCAGATCGAGATCGCGCTGGCCGGTCGGCGGCGTGAAGGCGGTAGTGGTGTAGAGCAACGTACCCGAGCCGGTTTGATTCGCGGAATCGGCCGGCACGAGCTCGAACGAGATATAGCTGGCCGGCTGATCGCTCATACTCGAACGGATTTGCGTCGTTCCCGCCGGCACCAGATAGGCCTCGCCAGGTGCGAGCGCGGCGACGTCAACCAATTCACCGTCGACGACATTGGTGAGCAGAATCGATTCCTCACGCGCAATCACGTAGCTGGCGACCCGCTCGCCCGCCTGCGCCTCACCACGCGGCAGCGCTTGCCGCTCAACTACGCGCCACACCATTGAGCCTTGCCCAAGCTCAGATAATCCCTGGGCAACCACCTGCGCGCCACCCTGCGCAGGCGAGGTGTCCTGCTGCACGGTTTGCGCCACGATCAACCCAGCCGGCGCGATCGCGAGGAGTGCGAGGGCAAAACCCCAGCGTTTCCAGCGTTGCCGCTTCGGAAGCAGCTCTGATTCCATGGCGGTATCTCCCTCTCTCCGACGCTCCCGTAGCGTCTCCACTATCGACTATACGCGGTTGTGAACGGTGTTTTGCTCCGTAATTTTACCGGTTTGCGCGCCGCGCACACCGTGCAACAATGACGCGCATAGGCATTCGCATCGCATCGAGGAGCGAAATACGGTGGCGATTACATACAAACAGGGAAACGCGGCTGAGCTGGCAGCCGATGCGCTCATCGTGCCGGTGTATGCGCGCGAGCAAGGCGGCGCGCTCAGCGGATTGGCCGCGGAGCTCGACGGCACACTCGGCGGTGATCTCAAAGCCCTCGCCGATGCCGCCGAATACCGCGGCAAGCGTGGCGGTGTGCTGGTCGTGCCGACGCTCGGCAAACTCCCGGCGAAACGCGTCGTACTGGCTGGGCTCGGCGCCGCGGATGCGCAAAGTGAGGAATCGGTCCGGCTTGCTTACGGCTCGGCGATCACCGCCGCCCGGGATGCCGGTGCGCGTGATGTCGTCGCGGCGCTGCCAGACAGCGAGGCGGTCACCCTCGAACAGGCGGCCGAAGCCGTGGCGTTGGCCACCTACCGCTTCGACAAGTATTTCGGCACCGCGCACGCGGTTTCCGCGAAGGAAATCACCGGCGTCACCATCGTTGGCGACACTGAAACCGCCGCCGGCAGCTCGATCATCGCGGTCGGTCTTGCCGTCGCGAATGGCGTGGCGCTGGCACGCGATCTCGAAAACGAGCCGGGGAGCGTGATCAATCCGGTCACCTTCGCGGAGCAGGCTGAAGCGGTGGCCCGCGAGCAGGGATTCGAGCTCGAAATTCTCGGCCCGGCCGAGATGGAAGCCCAGGGCATGGGCGCGATTCTGGCTGTCGGCAAAGGCAGCGCCGTCGAACCGCGTCTGATCCGCCTCACCTATCGCCCGGCTAACCCCGGACCGGAGAGCCGCACCATCGGCCTCGTCGGCAAGTGCATCACCTTTGATACCGGTGGCTACTCGATTAAAACCTACGAAGGCATGCTCGAAATGAAGAGCGATATGTCTGGTGGGGCGGCGGTGCTCGGCGCGATGACCGCGCTGAAAGCGATCAACTGCCCGCACACCGTGCATGGCGTGATCTGCGCCGCCGAGAACATGATCTCCGGCGAGGCCTTCCGCCCCGGCGACATCCTCACCGCGTCGAACGGTGTGACGATCGAGATCCTCTCCACCGATGCCGAAGGGCGGCTCGTGCTCGCCGATGGCCTCGTCTACACCGCGCGTCAGGGTGCGGATGAACTGGTCGATCTCGCCACCCTCACTGGTGCGGTGGTGGTGGCGCTCGGCGAAGGCTCCACCGGACTCTTCGCCAACAACGATGAGCTGGCGAATCGCCTGCTCGCCGCCGCCGATCAGGCGGGCGAGCACGTTTGGCGCTTGCCGCTGACCCCGTTCCACGAGGAAAAGATCACCAGCGATATCGGCGATATCAAAAACACGGGCGGTCGCGGCGGCGGCGCCATCACCGCCGCCCTGTTCCTGCAGCACTTCAGCGAAGGGCTGCCCTGGGCGCACCTCGATATCGCCGGCTCCGCCCGCGCCACCAAATCGAGCGGCTACACCCCGAAGGGCGGCACCGGTGTGATGGTCCGCACCCTGCTGAATTACGTCGCGAAGTAATACGCGGTCGACTCGGAGACCTGGGGTTCCGACCCCAGGCTACGAAATAAACGCTCCTCCGGAGCTGAGAAACGTAAAGCCCCGGCTCGATTGAGCCGGGGCTTTCCCCTCTCCTACCGCAGTGGGAGAAGGGTGGTGCGCAGCGCCGGGGTGAGGGCTTTACATCACCCCAATCCCAGCATCGCCGCCGGATCGTCGGTGCAGATCGCGTCGATACCGCGATCGCGATATTCCCGCGCCACCGCTGGATCGTTAATCGTCCAGGCCCAGACTTCGAGATTGTTCGCGTGAAGCTCGGCGATCACCTCCGGGGTGAGCGCCTCGTAGTAGATCGAGACAGCGCTGGAGCCAAGCGATTGTGCTTTGGCGATAACGACATCGAGCGTCACCGGTCGCGAGCGCACCATCGCCGCCATCTGCGCCGCCTGCGGATACTCGGTGTGCGATTCGATCATCTTCGCCGCAGCCTCGCCGCCTTCCGGAGTACCGAATGTCGCCAGCCAGCAATCGGCCCCGGGCCGTTGCGCGTGCACGTAATCGAGCGCGCTCCAATCAAAGCAGCTCGTTGCCCAGCGCACCTGCGGAAAATCGTTCAGCACCAGCAGCATCGCCTCGGCGGCGACCGCCGTTTTGATTTCGAGATTGAAATGCGCCCGGTCGCCAACCAGCTCGAACACCTCACGCAGGGTTGGAATCCGCTCGCCATTCCCGGCATCGAGTGCCTGAAGCTCCGCGAGCGTCATGGCGCCGATCGAGCCGCTGCCGTTGGTGGTGCGATCGACGGTTTCGTCGTGGATCACAACCGGCGTGCCCTCTTTTGAGAGGTGAATATCGAGTTCGATTCCCGGAGCGCCAAGCTCCAATGCACGGCGAAAGGCCGCGATCGTGTTCTCAGGAAATTCGATCGACGCGCCACGATGTGCGTAAACCTTCATTGCCCCACCCTACCTGTTTCCGCGCCGCCAAACAGCGCGCGCCGGTGCAGCCTAGCGGCCGCCCCGGCGCGGTGTGTGAAGCGCTTGTTATGCCTGGTGAACTAGCTACCAGCGACCTGCGCGAACTCTTTGATCTCCGCTGATGCAAACACGCCTTCGGTCGTGAAGGGATCGGCGTTCATGATCGCCCGCACTTCGTCCTCGTTCTCGGCTTCGAAAATGATGAACCCGCCCGATTCATCGACAAACGGACCAGCCATGAGAAGCTTTCCGCTCGCCGCATTCGCGTTGAGATGCTCGCGGTGCTCCGGCCGGTGCTTGACGCGCAATTCCTGGCTGGTGAAGGTGGTAAGCACGAGAAATTTCGCCACGATCTGTCTCCCCATGTCGGCTATGTCGTCCCATTCGAGCTTTTCCTATCCTACGCCATTCCGTTGCTTGAATTGAACTGACAGCAGC
>JAESFN010000753.1_pt1 | contig 22333 bp, 21 predicted proteins | sample 9269411 | NCBI WGS metagenome assembly JAESFN01 (sample SAMN14505399, study PRJNA617100) | algae metagenome | isolation source: Iphinoe sp. HA4291-MV1 and co-occurring heterotrophs from trail next to... | place: USA: Maunawili Falls, Hawaii | collected 2009-07-25
CCAAAAGTCGAATCGAGCCGCAATGGATAATAATTATATGCTTACTATTCTTGCTGCTTGTTTATCCCTACATAATGATATCTCTAAATCCGCTTGTCAATAGCATTTGAGACGCGCTTACCCTGGGGCAAATACGAGAGTAAAAAAGAATTGTTTGGTTATTTATTTTACTTTATTACTGACTAAAACTCCTGTTTCTTGCTGTATTGGCAAAACATCTAAAATATCAGTTTGAGAACAATATTTCAAATCTTCATGACAGTTCAGGCGCAATAGACGTTTGCCGTGACTAGCGTGATGGAAAAGTCCTAATAGATTGTCTTGCCATTGAGAGTAAAGGGCTATAGCACCAAAGACTTCATCGTTACCCGCCAGTTCATCTTGTGATAAGTTGGTTTGCTGTAAAACGCTGTGAACTATAGCACCTGCACAAGCTGTGTCTTCTAGGGAAAAACTGCCTTCCCAACCGGAACCGACTATCCAAACTGTTTCTGGTTGCTTTTCCAAGAGATATTGCACCACTGCAGCGCGGTTAACAAAAGCACCAGCCAATACTGCTTTGGCATCTTGTATTTTTTGTAAAGCACGGGTGCCATTGGTAGTGCTGATGAATAAGCGCCGTCCCTGTAAAAGTTCTGGGGTACAATCAAGGGGAGAATTGCCCAAATCAAAGCCAGGAACTTTTGCACCGCCACGTTCTCCTGCTCGCAAGCGTTTTTCAACAGACCATTTCTCACTAACTGCCATAAGTTGATCCAAATCACTGAACACTTGGACAGCTTCTCCTCCACCTGCTAAAACGGTTGCCATTGTTGTGGTGGCTCGTAGTACATCGACTGCGATCGCGCATTCTGGCACATTACCTGTTGGAGTCAATTCCGGAGTGTGGTAAACGAATAGCTTCACGCCCTAGTTACACCTGATTGAATACTACTGCCGAAAATAATATTTCTACTTCACACGCGTCAACAGCTGTAGTGACAGTTTATGCAAGAGTTGAAGCAAAGGAGAAGAGAAGACGCTAGCACAGCGATTATCAACACAATAGCTTATCGGTTGGCAAATCAACGGTAATCTGAAATAAAGAACTGATTTGTAGAGACTGTGTTTGGCGTTCACCGAAAAACAAAGGGCGGAAGCCCCTGCCTTTAGGCATGGGGTTTGCTTACATTTCCCTCCACTACCAAACTAAGGCTATCCCTACCGAATGTAGAGATGTTGTATGCAACATCTCTACATTCGGTAAATCTAAAATCCAAAATCTAAAATCGATATGGCACCTTTACCCAACTATCGCCCTAAACAACTGTCTGTAGGTCCGTTAGAAGCAGAAATTCTGAATATCGTCTGGGAACTCGGTTCAGCTACAGTCAAAGATGTACACGACCGAATTCTAACAGACCCTAACCGTGAACTCGCTTATACATCTGTGACCACTGTACTGCGTCGTCTTACCGAAAAAGGTTGGCTAGTTTGCGTTAAAAAAAGACGAGCATACTATTGGCAACCATTGGTGACAAAGCAACAAGCGGAGGTTATTAGGGCGCACGAACAGTTACAGCGATTTTTGGCGGTGGGAAACCCCGATGTTATCGCTGCTTTTGCAGATAGTTTGGATGAAACTGCTTCTGAGCAAATACAAGCGATCGCCAAACGCATTCAAACTGCACGCCAAGCAAGGGAGGAACAATGATGCATCTGATAATGATTGTGGCTGCTTTGGTAGTTGCTTGCTCGATAAGATCCCTGTGGACAGAATCCCACGAAACTTGGAGTGAGCGATGGCAAAGAGCGTTATTTTTATTTCTCTTTCCCCCGTTGCTCATTTTCATGACAGCGATCGCCCTCATTTGCATGGGATCCCAAGGTCAAATGGGCGGGTTACAGGCAGGTTGGTTTAGTTATGTGCTGGCATTAAGTAGTCTTGCATTTTTTGCAGTTTTATGCATAAAACTTGCATGGGAAGGGTGGCAGTCCGTAAAATCTGCTCGCAACTGTTGCCTAGTTCATTTTGCAGATAGACAAGTGAGAGTTCTGGACACAGGGGCATTGTTTGCTGGTCAAATTGGATTTTGGCAACCCGAACTCGTCCTCAGCCAAGGACTGCTGCACACTCTTTCGCCAGAACAATTGGAAACTGTGTTAGCCCATGAACAAGGACATTACCATTACCGAGACACATTCTGGTTTTTCTGGCTAGGTTGGGTACGTTCCTGCACCGCATGGTTGCCAAACACAGAAGCTTTATGGCAAGAGTTGTTAGCCTTGCGCGAACTACGCGCCGACGCACACGCGGCTTCGCAGGTAGATCCCCTATTGCTTGCAGAATCACTCTTGTTGGTAGTCAGCAGTCCGCCTGTATCCTCAGAAATTTGCTGTGCTCCATTGGGTTCTAGTAACGTAGACCGTTTAGAACAGAGGATAGAAGCCTTGTTAGCACAGCCAGAACTAATACCAGAAGTTCAATTACAGTGTTGGAATAGTTTTCTTTTGGCGTTTATGCCTCTAGTAACGGTCATGTTTCATACCTAATTCCTGACTTCTATCTAAAATAAGGTGCGTTAACGAAGTAACGCACCCTATTTTTTTGAATTTCGTGCATTAGCGATCGCTAACAACTCATGTCATTCTTTCAAATATCATCCACGGAAATTTACCAGAACTTCTCCCGATTTGACTGAAAGGCTTAACAAGAGGCAAGAAAAAGTTAGTGCTAGTGAATTCTAGAAGAGCTGATTAGAAAACATTGCATCACTGTGGGCTAAAGCCTACGCCGGCGGTTTTCATCCTCGGTGTAAATGCACGGGTTTTCAACCAGCCATCATTATAGTAAATCATCATACTGGGATGGAGTAAGCAGGTGAAACCAGATTTAGACAACAAACACATTTCCGATTTAGACCAACTTCTCGCCCTTGTTACCTCCCATCGCATGAGAGGACGTCAAATTGTCTTCACCAATGGCTGTTTTGATATACTTCACGCTGGGCACGTCTCCTATCTCCAACGCGCCAAAGCATTAGGCGACATTCTCATTATTGGTGTTAACTCAGACGATAGCATCTGCCGTCTGAAAGGACCAACTCGCCCCATAAACCCTTTGGAAGACCGCATCCAGGTTCTCGCCGCATTAGCTTGCGTTGACTATCTCATTGCTTTTGAAGAAGATAGCCCCAGTCACCTCATTCGCAAGCTTCACCCCAATATCTATGTCAAAGGCGGCGACTACACCAAAGAAACTCTACTAGAAACACCTGTAGTAGAAGAATACGGTGGAATCATTAAATTTTTGCCCTTTTTGGAAAATCGTTCAACAACTAGAATCATTGAGCGAATTTTGCAAGTCGAGATCTTCCCTCACTCAGCTGGTGCTATTGTGGAGGATTTCAAGAGCAGCAGATAAGCAGAGGAGCTTCTCCTTCAAGAGATGCTACGACGCGTTAGCGTTCGTGTAGCGTGCGCCTTATGCTCAGCGTATCCCTTCGAGACTCAGCGTAGTGCCCTTATGAGCGATGGTACACAAGTTTGTCAGGTTGTAGCGGTCGCTCTTAGTTTTGTCTGTGGGGACCCTACACCCTTCTGAATATTCATCATTACTAAGTTATGAACTGAAAATATTTAGCAGATAACTATCCAACTGTTGCTATTTCTTAATTTTTTGTTACAACAGTTTATGAAAAGTTACAAAAAAGAACGCGACTATGCGCTATACCACTGATGACAGAGGCATTCTCAATAACTACGCAGTTGAACCCGCTGTTTGTTTGGCAAAGTATCCAACCCTTGAACAGCACCAAGCGTTATGCTTTTGGTGGAGCGCTGGCAGGTGGAGTCAATCTGCCTCAAGACAAGCTTAGATTTAGTTCTGAGCAGTCTCCAACAACGCTCTTCAGTGCAACCCTTACCCCAAATTGTTCTCAAGTTGCCGTTTGACTTACCTCTGGTACAAGCTGATGGGGAAGGACTCATGGAAGTCCTGACTAAGCTACTGGATAACGCTTGCAAATTCACCAATCCTGATGGCACAGTGACAATTCGTGCCCAAGTGCTAAACCCGGAAACTGAGTTAGTGACTTGGGCAACTTTCCAAAATCAGCCAAAGCATAAAAAGATGTTAGAAGTCATCATTGCAGATACAGGTCGGGGAATTGAGCCAAGTCTGCTAGAAACCATTTTTGAACGTTTTTATCAAGAAGAAGGTTTTCTGCGACGCACAATTGGTGGTACTGGATTGGGTTTAGCAATTTGTCGTCAAATTATTCAAAGACTAGGGGGAAAGATTTGGGCTGTGTCTGCGGGGAAAAATCAGGGCAGTGAGTTTCACTTCACATTACCCATTGCAGTTCCAATTGAGGATAAGCAGAAGTCATGAAATTTACCTGTTTGGGTTTTGGGTAGTTTTTGTCCATACATTTGCTAGCGGTGATTGCCTTGGAGAAAGAAATAGCCCCTTTTTGGCTTATCTTAAAGGGGCTATCTGATAGTTGCTGCCTATGTAAGGCGAAGCAAGTGATGGAAGTAGGCGATAGTATGATTAGATTTTCATCTAATTAACTTATGTAAATTTTAACATTTTCTTTAGATTTTAGTTTTAATATTTTCTTTAAATTCTTGACAAGACTAATGCATTCTTAAACCAAGAGCAAGTGAAAGCAAAGGGGGTGTATCTCATGGACTCTTCAACGTTACGTCATATCTGGTCTGTGATTGAAGAAACCCAGACTAGTACTCTTCTAAACTTCAGCGATATGGAACTAGTTCAGCAGTTAATCAGACTGCTAGAAAACAGGAAACTACTCAATGATGAAGAAATTAGTATCATGAGTGCTTATATTTGTTCCACAGTCCCAGTAGTTCGCGACTTAGCTAAAGCGCGTTCGGCAAGGATAAATGGACGATGGGTTGTTAGCAGAGGATTTTTAAGAAAGCGTCAAAGTAGAAAACTACTTTCCTCAACCTATAGATATTGACTGGGAAATCGAAAAAGTAAGATAAATTATCTCTTATCATTGAGAACCACTATTTGACGCTCTCACGGCGTGAGCACTTTTCGCTACGCTAGGCGGGTTGTTCTCACCTAATCTGCCTTGCTGGAGTACCAGGCAAGAAGACGACACGTTCACGACAGCTGGAATGAGCACCATTTCTTGCTGTATCGCTTTGAGGGAACTGCACGGTAAACGTGGTTTGACCTGTAGCACTCTCCACCTGAATTGAAGCTCCTAACCGTTTCACTAATTTGTACACAAGTGCCAATCCCAATCCAGTTCCACCATGTTGCCAAGGGTCATTGTTGGGAATACGATAGAAAGCATCGAAAATCCGGATCTGTTCATCGGCTGCAATTTCAACACCAGAGTTACTGACACTGATCTGTATCGTGTTGACTGTGGCATACGCAGAGACGATAATCATTTCGCCCGCAGGTGTATATTTGCAAGCATTGGTCAGTAACTCAATCAAAATCCGCTCCAGATCCGAGATATCCGTCGTCAATGGTGGAAGTTCGGCAGTCGTCAGTATATACAACTGTTGTCTAGAGTTGCGAATGCGTTCTTCAAACAACCAAACAGTTGAAGGAATCCAGGTTTTCAGGTTAATTGTATCCATAATCGGTGGCGTGACCTCCGCATTGAGATGGGCGAGCGTGAGCAGATCGTTGATCAGTTTGATCTCTCGCTGACACTCACAATGAAGAATCTGAAAGAGTTGAGTTACTCTGGGACCAGAGCGATCAAATATGCCTTCTTGTTTCAGGACAGCTTCCAGAGTTTGGGCAGCAAGACTAATACTGGTGATTGGCGTTCGCAGTTCGTGGGAGAGGGTGTTGAGGAATTCATTTTTTAAGCGATCAAGTTTTTTTAGCTCTCTCACCTGTGCTTGAGTGACTTCGTAAAGTCGGGCTTGGCGAATAGCGATCGCACACCCATTGGCAATCTGCTGCACAGCAATATCGCGGATGAGTGCCATTCTTGAGCCAATGTAGTCATACAATGCACAGACTTCCTCACCACTTAGCAGGATCTTTCTGGCTATTTGTTGCAAGAGCAGCCTGATTAACGCTGTATCCGTAAGGGTAAGCAGATCACTGCTCGGGGTATCCTCAATGACAGACCAAGTCAAATGCAGTATTGAAGAGTTGACAAGCATTACCCTAGACTCCCTTTCTAAAGGAATTTAATATTTTCTTTATATTTTTTCTATTTTATGCACCAGCATTGCCCTACCCCGATCTTTCTGTAAAATAATTTAATATTCTCTTTAGATTTTGTTGATACTGTTATCAAGCAGTTAAGCTATGAACAGGTCTGAAATCACCACCCAAACTGGGAGTTCGATAAGTCGCAATCTTGAAACCATTTATTTTTCTGGTTCAATTCAGCCTCATGGTATCCTTCTAGCGCTGAGTGACCCTGAGCTAAGGTTTCTTTTCGTAAGCGCAAATATCCAGGAGCACCTTGGCAAAGCTCCCCACAATTTACTTGGTCAATCCCTCAATACGCTGCTTGATGTCCAATTCGTCGACGCTATTAAGCAGAGTTTGGAGGAGATTGACAGTGTTAGTCCCATAAAACTTCAAGAATGCATCTCGGTAGGTGAACGTTCCTTTAACGGCATGGTTCATCGAACAGAGAATGCCATCATCCTTGAATTAGAACCGATATTGCCTCAAACGGAGTTGGGTTTCTTTAGTATCCCTACTCTAGTCAAACGAGCGATCGCTAAACTGCGACAGGTATCCAGCAGGAGCGAATTTCTCCAGTTGGTGACTCAAGAAGTTCGTCAAATCACCGGATTTGACCGGATTATGGTCTATCATTTTGACCAACAGGGGGCAGGTACTGTGATGGCCCAGGCAAAGCGGGACGACTTACCGTCCTATCTGGGGCTGCACTATCCCGCGACGGATATTCCAGAGCAAGTTCGGGCGTTGTACGCACGCGGAGTGTTGCGGTTTATTCCCGATTTGACGGCACAGTCAATTGAGTTAGTTCCGGCTTCCCATCCGGTTATGCAGCAACCGCTTGATCTCAGCCTTGCAGTTCTTCGGGGTGTTGATCCCTGCTGCGTTGAATACCATCAAAACATGGGCATAGCAGCCATTCTAGTCATCGCGTTGATTAACGATCAAAAGCTTTGGGGATTAATTGCCTGTCATCATCAGACACCCAAGTATGTTCCTTACGAAGTCCGCGAAGCCTGCGAATTGTTGGGGCAGTTTGTGTCATCGGAATTAGCTCATAAAGTTAATCATGAAGAACTAGACTACATTGTCAAACTCAAATCCCTGCAATCGGAGTTTGTTGAATCTATTTCCCAAGTCGATAACCTCAAACAAGCGCTTGTCAATCCTGCCCCTCGACTGCTAGATCTGGTCAGTGCCACAGGAGCTGCTGTCTGTCTGGAGGATGAAATTACGCTCGTTGGCGTAACACCAACGGTTGAGCAGGTTCGCGCTCTCATCCAGTGGGCAGATACTCAAGTCGGCGATGCCCTGTTTCACACTAATTCGCTGCCAAAGCTTTACCCAGAGGCTACTGCGTTCAAAGATGTTGCTAGTGGCTTGCTACTGCTGCAAATTTCTAAAGTCCGGCGATACGACATCCTCTGGTTTCGTCCAGAAGTCCTGCAAACGGTAAACTGGGCAGGTGACCCGAATGCATCCATTACGGTTGAACCAGGTGGCAATGTCACTCTGTCTCCCCGTCAATCGTTTGAACAATGGCAAGAAACCGTTCGATTAACCTCGTTGTCCTGGAAAGCATGTGAACTGGAGAATGCACTGAGCCTCAGGAGTGCGATCGTCGGTATAGTTCTTAACAAAGCAGATGAATTAGCCCGGATTAATCAGGAATTAGAGCGCAGCAACCAGGAGCTAGATTCCTTTGTCTATGCCGCCTCTCATGATCTTAAGGAACCCTTGCGAGGTATTCATAATTACTCGATGCTGTTGTTGAGAGGTTATGAGTCGGTGCTGGATGACGTGGGAAAAACCCGTCTGCAAACTTTAATCCGTTTAAGCCGTCGCATGGAGTCGCTCATTGATGTCCTGCTCAAGTTCTCGCGACTGGGACAAGCGGAACTCCATCTTGTACCCACGGATATTAACCAATTAGTGAACCAGGTGCTAGAGGATTTGTGCGTCAGCCGTCAAGAGGTTCAACCTGATATTCGCATTCCGCGATCGCTGCCCATAGTTCACTGTGATGCTGTCCTTATCAATGAAGTGTTTACAAACCTGCTCAGCAATGCCTTCAAGTATAACAATAAGGCTGAACAATGGATTGAGATTGGTTACTTGGACGCATGGCATGAAGATAAGGGAGTCTCTCCCCCATCTCCCCCTGCTCCCCTGCTCCCCTGCTCCCCCTCATCTCCCACTTTCTACGTACGGGATAACGGAATCGGTATTCGAGCACGACATCTTGAAACCATCTTTCGGTTGTTTAAGCGGCTGCACGAGCAACACTTGTATGGTGGCGGTACAGGAGCAGGACTGACAATCGCTAAGAAGATTATCGAGCGTCACGGCGGACGAATTTGGGTAGAATCCACTCCCAGCGTTGGCTCAACCTTTTACTTTACTCTGGGTGATTAAGATTTTGTAATAGGGTAATCAGGATTTTAAAAGCTTTAACAATTGTAACGTTTTAAAAAGAATTGTAATATTTAGAAATAATACAAGTTTTTCATAACACGAATGACAATGAAGCTGTACAATCCCTTGCTCATTGCCGAGGATAGTGATGAGGATTTTGAGGTACTGCAACTGCTGATGCAGCAAATGGAGGTTCCTAATCCCATCTATCGCTTTACAAACGGAGATAAAGTTTTAGATTTCCTTTATCAGGAAGGGGACTATGGCAATCCGGGCGACACGCCACGCCCCTCTGTCATCCTGCTCGACTTGAATTTACCAGGTACCGACGGTCGTGATGTGCTAGAGCAACTCAAGCAAGACCACAATTTTAAGGAAATCCCGATTGTCGTTTTCACGACCTCCTCAAACCCAAAAGACGTTGAATTCTGTTACAAAAACGGGGCAAATGGCTATCTGATTAAGCCATTTGACTCTCATGAACTGGAGAAAACAGTTCAGGCATTTGTGGACTACTGGCTGGCAACCAACACACCACCGAGAAATGGGCATTAAATCAGATATTCAAAACTCCAAACTCCATAGAGATAAGAAATTTCGCGTTTTTTCACACAAAGGATTTGATATGATCAGGAGTATCAAAAGAAAATTTTCTCTATTTTCTTTAGATTTTCTTTATAATTGGTAACTTATAACTTTCACAACCTAAAAAAAAATTCCTCTGTTTTCTTTGGGTGTGGTCAAAACCTGTTGGTAAAGGAATGGACAAGGGGACATTGCCCATTGCCCATTGCCCATTGCCCATTGCCCATTGCCCATTGCCCATTGCCCATTGCCCATTGCCAACCAACTACTTTTGAGCACACCCGTTTTCTTTTCATGTTGAACGTCTGGACACTCCTAATCACTGATGACTGTGCGGAGGATCGAGAAGTTTATCGTCAATATCTTTTAAGCGATCCTCACCATTCCTACCAGATTTTGGAAGCAGCTTCGGCAGAGGTTGGGCTAGCGCTTTGCCAGAAAAAACACTGCGATGCCATTTTGCTCGACTTTTGTCTACCCGATATGAGCGGGCTGGAGTTTCTGGATGAACTCAACCAACAGCGATTAGATTCCCCGCTCCCCGTCATTATGTTAACTGGGCAAGGCGATGAACGCATTGCTGTACAGGCGATGAAGCGAGGTGTTCAGGATTACCTGGTTAAGCAACATCTACAACCGGATGTCTTGCAATTAACTGTTCGCAATGCAATCCAACAGTCACACCGGCAAAATCAGTTCAGTAAGACGCAGGAACGGCAGCAATTGGGTGCGGCGATCGCTCTTCGCATTCGTCAGTCGCTGAAGTTGGAGCAAATCTTACAGACGGCTGTAACCCAAGTGCAGCAACTGCTCTTGTGCGATCATGTGATGATATACCAAGTCGCCCCAAATCCAGACAGTAACCAGAGGGTACAATCCGCAGAGCCTCATCTGACAAAGCTTTGTGAGGCTGGCATGAGTCGCTTATCCCACGATCCCATCCAGCAATTCACCGCTTTTGTGACTGACAATTACCAACCCAGTCTTTGGGAAGTTGAAGGAACAACCAGGCTGGTGCAAGGTGAAGTGTCAATTATCGTTTCGCCCAACCGGAAAAAGGCGACTGAGGCATATCTGCTCGTTCCTATTTTGCTCACAGAGCAAGATGAATCCTCTGCCAAACTTTGGGGTTTGTTAGTAGCTTGTCAGGATTCTAAGGTAAGGCAGTGGCGAAAGGATGAAGTAGACATTTTCAATCAAATAGCTGAGCAGTTGGCGATCGCTATCCAACAAGCCCAACAGCTGAGCCTGGCTCTCGTAGCTCTAGAGAACGAAAAGCAACTCAACGCTTTGAAATCCCAATTTGTCACAACGGTTTCTCACAAATATCGAACTCCCTTAGCGTCCATCCTTGCAGCTGCGTCAACGCTCTTGCAACATAGCAATAAGCTGAATAAAGCTAAACACCAACACTTCCTGCAACTCATTGAAGACAAGGCAAGACAAATGACTCAGTTGGTGGACAGCCTGCTGGTGATTGAGACATTTGAATTCGGCAAAGCAACGTTTACGCCATCCCCATTTGAGCTGCTGCAATTCTCCTCTGACATCATTGAGGAGCAGCGACAGATAATCAGCGATTGCCCAAGGGGCACTGGCGGAGCCAATCGCTACGAATTGACGTTCAAAATCACAGGGAATACCAAGGGATTCTGGGGCGATCCGAAACTTTTGCGGCAAATTCTGGTCAATTTACTGTCGAACGCCATCAAGTACTCCCCAGATGGCGGCAATATTGAAGTTCACCTGAAGGGGAACGATTCGCACATCATTTTTGATGTCAAAGATGAAGGAATCGGGATACCCATTGAGGATCAAGAACACTTGTTTCAATCATTCAGTCGGGGAAGTAACGTTGGTGAAATTCCCGGAACCGGCTTAGGATTAGCCATTGTTAAAGCTTGCGTCGAGTTGCACGGCGGCGAAATTACGGTAGAAAGCCAACAAGGGCAAGGAACAAAGGTGACGCTCAGCTTACCAAAGCGATCAACCTAGATTCAGAATGCTGGACTGAAGGGGTGTCGCTCTGTTCTGTTTTATAGCAGTTGCCAGGTAGATTAGGACATGAACTAATGAGAAAACATGGACACCAAGAGACTTTCAAGCCTTTTTCCTGCTATATGTAAAGAAATACTTAAATTATGAAAACAAACATCCTGTAAAGAAATATTGAAATTATTAAAATAAACAGAAATATTAGCTAAACTTTGATCATTCTTTAGATTGTCTTAATAATTTGTTCTCCGCACTTCTAATCAAAGCTGTTGCGGGTAGTCATACCCGCAACACTTCTATGACTTGGAGCTGAGAAATGAAAAAGTTTTGCACTGAGTGGATTCAAGAGTGGTGTCAAGAAAATGGCTGGACAGACCTGTTTACGGTGCGACGTGAGTATTGGGCATTTGGATCTAACCCCGATTTCGGAAGAATAAGAACTAGTAAATGAGGTGACTGTGAAAAAAGTACTTGCAATTATTCTTGGTGGGGGTGCCGGCACCCGACTCTATCCGTTAACAAAACTCCGTGCAAAACCTGCTGTTCCTTTAGCAGGAAAGTATCGCTTGATTGATATTCCTGTCAGTAACTGCATTAATTCTGAAATCTATAAAATTTATGTGCTAACGCAGTTCAACTCTGCATCCCTCAATCGTCACCTTTCCCGTGCCTATGACTTTTCTGGGTTTCGTGAAGGATTTGTAGAAGTTCTGGCAGCTCAGCAAACTCCACAAAGCTCTAATTGGTTTCAAGGGACAGCGGATGCCGTCCGCCAATATCTCTGGCTGTTCAAAGAATGGGATATTAGCGAATACCTGATTCTCTCTGGAGATCACCTGTATCGCATGAACTACAGCGAATTTATACAACGTCACCGAGACACCAATGCTGACATCACAATCGGTGTCGTTCCAATGGATGAAAAGCAAGCTTCTGCGTTTGGCTTGATGAAGATGGATAGTGCTGGTCGAATTCTAAACTTCAGTGAAAAGCCCAAAGGTGAAGCATTACAGGTGATGCGTGTTGACACTACCCTATTAGGTTTAACACCAGAAGAAGCTAGACAAAAGCCTTACATTGCCTCAATGGGGATTTACGTTTTTAAGTCAGAGGTGTTGGTGGATTTGTTGGAGAAGTTTCCTGCTCAAACTGATTTTGGTAAGGAACTCATTCCAAAAGCTATAACCACTCACAACACTCAGGCTTACCTATTCGATGGCTACTGGGAGGATATTGGAACGATTGAAGCATTTTATAACGCAAATCTGGCACTGACAAAGCACCCACAGCCAGAATTCAGCTTCTATGACGAAAAAGCACCCATCTACACCAGAGGGCGCTTGTTACCCCCAAGTCAACTTCAGAATTGCCAGGTGACCGATTCCATGATTGGGGAAGGTTGCATTCTCAAGGATTGTCAAATTTCCCACTCCGTTTTAGGTATCCGCACGCGAATTGAAGCAGGCTGTAGTATTCAAGACACTCTCATCATGGGTGCAGATTACTATCAATCATATGCAGAACAGCGAAGTGATCTTGATCTCAAGAGTGTACCCATAGGTATTGGAGCAAATACTACCATTCGTCGTACGATCGTTGACAAAAATGCGCGTATTGGTCGTAATGTACAACTGATTAACAAGGAGCAGATTGAAGAAGCAGACCAGTCAGACCAAGGCTTTTACATTAGGAGTGGCATCATTGTCATCCTGAAAAATTCCACAATTCCCAATGAAACAGTAATTTAGAATTGACACTCCTCCTAGAAGGATGTTGGAGCGTGAATTACTGAAGATCTTAATTTGTAGGGTGGGCACTACCTACCTTCCTATATTATTGGTGTACAGCGGGCAGTGCCCACCCTACGTTGGATTCGCTTTTTTCTTGTTCCCTGTTCCCTGTGTTGCATTTATCGTCTTTGACAAAACTAGATATCTTGACGGCAACGCGAAGAAGCCGCATCGTGTTTCCTTCTAAACCGTACATATACTGGATTTCCACACTTTCCGCTCTTGTCTTATGAGAGAAGAATTAATCTTGAATCAGGCGACACTAAATCAATTAAAGATTTTCGATGCAGTGATAAGATACGGTAGCTTTAATCGCGCTGCAAAGGAACTATTTCTCTCTCAACCCGCCATTTCTGTACAGATTAAACAACTGTCTGAATCTGTGGGTTTGCCTCTGTTCGAAAAGGTAGGTAAGCGCCAGTCTCTCACCGAGGCTGGACAGGAATTGCTTGCCACTTGTCAAGAAATTTTCGACTCTATGGCTCGTTTTGAAAAGAAATTAGCAAATTTAAAATTGCTAAAACAGGGAAAATTACGTTTGGCAGCATTTTCAACAGCAAAATATATAATACCGCTAACTTTAGGACAGTTTTGCCAACTTTACCCAGGAATTGATATCTCTCTACAACTAACTAATCACTCTGGCATTGTGGATCGTATGACAAGTAATCTGGATGACTTGTATATTATGAGTCAAATGCCAGAAGATTTGGATGTGAATTTCCATCCATTGTTTGAAGATTCTTTGGTAGTGGTAGCATCAGTTAATCATCCGCTGGCAAAAGAGAAAAATATTCCTATGGAACGTCTTGCTTCTGAACTTTTCATTATGCGAGAACCAGGTTCAGGAAGCCGCTGCGCTCTGCAAAAGCTATTAGATGAACATGGGGTAGCGCTAAAAGTTAAGCTGGAATTGGGAAGTAACGAGGCGATTCAGCAAGTCATCGCAGATGGCTTAGGAATTTCGATTTTATCTCGCCATAGTTTAATGTCAGAACCTACAAATTTTGTATTAACAACTTTGGATGTAGAACACTTTCCAATTCAACACAATTGGTACATAGCTTACCCAGCACGAAAACAGTTGTCTATCATTGCTCGTACTTATTTCGAGTATCTACTGGACGCGGTAAAGCAGTTTATGGCACCAAGTGCTTCTGGTGGTTACGGCTGTGTGAGCGACAATAATTTACCATCAAACTACTGCAATATAATTTCAGTTCGAGTAGCTTAAATAGGTTACATCTAGAGTTCTGGAGCACAACAACTAGCCCTTGTGACATTAGAGACGTTTAGCTTCTAGAAAATAAAGGGTATAAAGCAATGCGGTTGCTGTTAAGGATTATTTTTGAAGATTTCACACGTGTAGAGATGTTGCATGTGAGCCAGCGCGTTGCCCAGAGTTGTTTGAGTTCAGAGCAGCGCCTGAGGTTCCAGTGCTGCACCTACGTTTCCCTCTCCTGACGGAGACGCTACTTTGAACACTTGGTATCTGGCGTCTCCGTTGTGGCGACTGCGGGAGATTTCCTCATTGAGTGCGACTGACTCTCCCGTTGGGCAACGTCTCTTGCATTGGTTACCGTTCTTGCAAATTATCTTATCAGCAACCGTATTGGGGTATAAAGTGTTTTATCAAAATATTCTTTTATGATGGATATAGTGGGGTTTTATCTATTCCTCCAACTTGATTGAGAGGCCAAAAGCGGATGATAGCACGTCCAATAATATTCTCCTGAGGAACAACACCCCAGCAACGGCTATCATAGCTACTGTTACGATTATCTCCTAACACTAAATATGAGTTGGGCGGTATGGTGACAGGTTGCGATAAGAAAGACGGTTGGGGACCTGATGTACAAACATCAACGACTGTGCGCTGTCCAGTTGCTAGATACTTGTTTTCCAGTAGGGGTTTGTTGTTGATATAAACTTTGCCATTCCTGAGTTCTACCTTTTCTCCTGGTAAGCCAATCACACGCTTAATAAAGGCATCTTGGTATTGTTCTTGTTGTAGCTCTTTGGTAGGAGAAAATACTACAATATCGCCTCGCTTCGGATGAGAAAATTTATAACTTAATTTATCGACAATAATCTTGTCTGCCTCCCACTGGTTTTGAGAACCATGCAGGGTTGGTTCCATCGAACCAGAAGGAATCCAACGGGCTTCGGCAACAAATGTACGAATTCCCAAAGCTAGGACTATGCTTAATATAACCGTCCTACTAAGTTCTGCGAGCCAGGAGTTATTGGATTGTTTGTTGCTAGAGTTGTTATCAGACACTTGGTTTTGCATTAAATTACAAGAGTGATGGTCCTTGGATGCAGGTGAATTACTTACCTGAGCAGGGATGCTGTATTTGTTTATCTTAACTTTACAAATTAGCTCTTAAGCCTCCGCATAAGATTTCCAATTCTCTACTAACTTTTTGACAATCTGCTTTGATACCTTGGTAGGCAATGCTCTGTAAGCATCACTGTCTTTAATCAAGTGATAAAGACGAGTAAGCGCTATATGCTTACTCGTCTCAAAGAAGTACTGACAGCAAACGAAGTTGTCTGCGTTGTACAGATTCTTAGACTTAAACGCTAATTCATCTGCCTCCTGCCAATGTTCATGATTTTTGTTGATGACGTGTCCTTCAACTACTCTCATGACTCGCAGCCCACGCATGATGTTTGGAACAAAGCACGAGCGTTATAAATCCTCCCGTATTCGCCGCCGTTGTTCACTAAGAAAAATAAACTTTTTGTAACAAAAAACACAAAACCTCCGCTCAGAGTCCAATTAAGTTTAACCTATTATGAATAGTTATCTGTCACGTTCAGCTCTTTTTTTTACGCTGTTGACCCTATGTCATCGCCTACGAGTTTGCTGATTCGTCACGCTCGCATGATTTTACCCAATGGTGAATCACTTGTTGGGGATGTGCTGACGAGCGATCGCACGATAGTTGAAGTCGCACCAGAAATTTCTGCCACAACGCCAATTACAGAAATTGACGCAGAAGGGTTAACTTTGTTGCCAGGGGTGATTGATCCACAAGTGCACTTCCGGGAACCAGGACTGGAATACAAGGAAGACTTGTTTACCGCCAGTTGTGCTTGTGCCAAAGGAGGAGTGACTTCCTTCTTGGAAATGCCGAATACGCGTCCTGCAACAATTACCCAACAAGCTCTTGATGAAAAGCTACAACGCGCCTCACAAAAGTGTTTGGTTAATTATGGCTTTTTTATTGGGGCAACGGCAGACAATCTGCCTGATTTGCTTTTGGCAAAGCCAACTTGTGGAATCAAGGTTTTCATGGGTTCAGCGCACGGACAGTTGCTGGTTGACCAAGAAGCGGCACTGGAAGCTATATTTTCTAAAGGTGAGCGTTTGATTGCCGTTCATGCTGAAGACCAAGCTAGAATCAACGAACGCCGTAAGGAATTCGCTGGAATTCATGATCCTGTGGTTCATTCCCAAATTCAAGATAATCAAGCAGCACTATTGGCAACTCAGCAAGCATTAAGACTTTCTAAAAAATATCAACGTCGTCTGCATATTCTGCATATGTCAACAGCAGAAGAAGCAGATTTACTGCGTCACGATAAACCCAGTTGGGTGACAGCAGAGGTGACACCCCAGCATTTACTTCTCAATACAAGTGCTTATGCTAAGATTGGCACCTTAGCGCAGATGAATCCACCTTTGCGATCGCCCCACGATAATGAAGTCCTTTGGCAAGCTTTGCGTGATGGAGTAATTGATTTTATTGCCACAGATCACGCACCGCACACTTTGGAGGAGAAAGCTCAAGAGTACCCTAACACTCCCTCTGGGATGCCTGGTGTAGAAACTTCCCTACCTCTGATGCTAACAACTGCGATGCAGGGACAGTGTACCCTTTCCCAAGTGAGTCATTGGATGTCACAAGCCGTAGCCAAGGCATATGGTATTCCAAAAAAGGGAGCGATCGCTCCTGGTTATGATGCCGATTTAGTTCTTGTCGATTTGAGGACTTATCGTCCTGTGTTACGCGAGGAATTGTTGACGAAGTGCGGTTGGAGTCCTTTTGAAGGCTGGAATTTGACTGGATGGCCTGTGATAACTATAGTAGGTGGTCAGATTGTGTATGAAAAAGGCAAGGTACATACAGAGGCACGGGGTCAAGCTTTAACTTTTCATCATTAGTCACTTTAGCATGACTTCTAGAAAACAGTCTAATTCTGACGTGCGCCTCCGTTGGAGACTCACGTTGTATTGAGAACTTGGAACTGCGGTAAAAATATCACTCATCAGGTAAACATTTACAAGAGGAGTCTTTTGCGTCAAACACAATGTTAGGACTTACACATTCATAGAAAGCTGACAAGACCCCAATTTCTTCACTAATGACGCAATTGTATGGTGTAATTTCCGCTTGCCGAGTCCTTTCATCTCCGTAAGTCAAGCGCACACTAAGATAGCTATCTGGTTTATAGGGTATACGTTCTGCCCACTCAATCGCGACAATTCCTGGTATCACCTCAACACCTTCCCAGTAAGTTTCTAAGCTTAAGGCAGCGACTTCATTTGATTCTAAACGATACAAATCCAGGTGGTAAAGGGGAAGGCGTCCTTCTGTGTACTCGTTAATGAGGGTGAAAGTTGGACTAACAATTGGATCGCTGATGCCTAAACCTTCCCCAATACCTTGCACCAAAGTCGTTTTGCCAGCACCTAAATCACCTTCTAGTAAAATGACATTGCCAGCATCCAGCGATTGACCAAGAGTGATTCCCAGCTTTCGCGTCGCGGTTGTATCTGCCAGAAAAATTTTCATCAGTCATTAGTCATTAGTCATTAGTCATTAGTCATTAGTCATTGGGCAAGGGGCAAGGGGCAAGGGGCAAGGGGCAAGGGGCAAGGGGCAATGCTCGATTCACAGTTCCTAGTTCCCAGCTCTTTTGTTCCCAATTCCCAATTCCCAATGCCCCTTCACTTCCCATGATGCGCTCCACTATACCATCGCCACAACACTCGTGCTAGTCGTTGGGAGTTGTGACGCACGCAACCTGTTTCATCTTCATGCATCACATTAGCTGTCACAATTCGCCGTCCCAACTGGGCTACGGCTTCTCGATCTAGGAACACAGGGTGAGAGTGTTGTTGGGCATAGCGGATCAGTGCGCGAGCACTAGGAGATTTTTTGTGTACTAGTACAGCATTAAATAGGGGTCTACCGCAAGCAGTATCAATCGCCCTAATGTGGTCAGCAACAGTGTATCCCTGAGTTTCTCCAGGTTGTGTCATAATGTTGCATATGTAGATACGCGGTGCGTCCGAGGCAGCGATCGCATCAGCAATTTCTGGTACCAACAAATTGGGAATGACGCTGGTATAAAGACTACCAGGACCCATAATAATGTAATCGGCTTCTTTAATTGCCTTGATTGCTGCTGGTAAAGCTGGGGGATTTGCAGGAATGCAGCCAATCTTGACAATACTACCACCAGCTTCGGTAATTTTAGATTCCCCTTCTATATGGCGACCATCGACTAATTCAGCCCAGAGGCGTACATCGCTGAGGGTTGCTGGTAAAACTTGTCCTCGGATCGCTAGGACTTTGGAACTGGCGGCGACACCTCTTTCTAAATCGCCAGTAATGTCACTCATCGCCGTCAAGAACAAATTGCCAAAACTGTGACCAATCAAACCATCTCCAGCCTTAAAACGGTACTGGAACAGTTCTGTCAATAATTTTTCTTCGTCAGCTAGTGCTGCCAAGCAATTGCGAATATCTCCTGGTGGTAGCACGCCAAATTCCTGGCGCAACCGCCCTGAAGAACCGCCGTCATCAGCAACAGTGACAATAGCGGTAATGTTGGCGCTGTAAGCTTTCAGACCTCTCAGCAAAGTGGAAAGTCCTGTACCACCGCCTATTGTTACAATTTTCGGTCCTCGGTACAATCGACGATGTGCCAGTAGGACATCAATAAGTTCTTCATCACCTTCTGATCTCAAAACCTCAGTAATTGAACTTACCGTCCGTGTTTGTCCCCACAGAAGCAACAGCAAACCGCACACTAATACTAAAGGACCGCTAATGTAGTACGGTACAATATCGGTGATGACTCCCAGAATGCCCCTCAAAAACTCAATTGCCCAAAAAATTGGCGTCAGCCTAATCCAGATAGCCAATCCCAGACTTGCTAAAAGTACACCTCCAACACTAATGAGCAACCATCGTTTGACCGATAGTCCAGGGGACAACCACTTGAACCACTGGTTAACTCGATGGGAAGTGCGACTGCGTGACTGCTTTTGCAAGGCGTTAAGGGCTTGTCTGAGAAAACCAATTGACATACCAGATCCACAGCAGTACTACTAACAATGATTAACAGAAAATGTACACCACCTGCTTTAAATCCAAGTGTGGAATTGTTACACTTTTCAATCCGATTAGACCAAAAGTGCGTAGTCTAAGTTGCCAGTATGCCGAGTCGCCCCCTAAGCTCTATACCCAGAGGGCACGCACTCGCTGCAAGCTCCTCCTTTAGGAGGTACGCTGAATTCAAAATTCATGGATTGTAAATTCAAACAGGTTGAATCTTTCTTTTTTGATGTAAATTTTGAATGTTTGAATGATTGCAAGGGAAAGCAGTGCTCTTTGGGCAATCGTGGGTCAATGGAACAGCGAATTTTAGGAATAGATCCAGGACTGGCAATTTTAGGATTTGGAGCGATTATATGCCAAAAAAACCAAAACAGGGTGCAAGACAATTCAGTAAATCTACTAGACTTTGGTGTTATTAATACGCCAAGCAAGACAGAAGTTGGACAGCGGCTATGTACGTTGTACGACGATTTGCACACTCTGATAAAAGAGTTTCAACCTGAGCTTGTAGCAATTGAGAAACTCTTTTTCTATCGTATGTCAAGTACTATCCTCGTTGCTCAAGCACGGGGAGTAGTTATGTTGGTGTTGGCGCAGCATCACTTACCAATAGTAGAATTTACCCCTGCTCAAATTAAACAGGCATTGACGGGATACGGTAATGCTGAGAAACACGAGGTTCAGCAAGCAGTTGCGCGGGAGTTAAATTTAGACTACATTCCCCATCCGGATGATGCAGCGGATGCATTGGCTGTGGCGCTGACAGCATGGTTTCAGGATTAATATTGCGGTATTTTTAATGTTTTAAATTATACATTTTGCTGTCTGGCACTTGCCAGTAAGAAAATATCTAAATGCGCAGCAACACTCGCTACGCTCACATTCAAAATGCAAAATTAAGATTCTTTTTTTTGAATTTTGAATTTTGAATTTTGAACTTTGAGTTCCCCCGTAAACGCAGCGTATCCGTAAGGACTCAGAAGGATTGCCTTTAGGCTTGCGAACTAACACCCCCAATGCTTCTAAATCAAAATCTCCTCACTATTGTTGCGGTTTTAGTTGCGGTTTTGGTTTGTCCTTGAAATTACTTTTTGGCTTGCCTTTGTACGGGGGTTTACCTCCGGATGCTCCAGCTTCTTTATAGGCTGCCTTCTGAGCTGCTTTCTTCTCCGCTTGCACTGACGATTTATCTTGCTTAGATGCTTTGAGAAATCTTGGTGGCTTCTGTTCAGGAAGAGCTAACAGGGTATCGAATGCGAAAGCATCACGTTGAGGCAAGAACTTTGCTTTGATTTGAACAAATACTGGGTGTCCTTGCTCTTCTTTCGTCGCCTTAGGATTGAATCTAAACGGCGGGAAGGGTGCATCCTTCCAAAACAAAGGTAGATGACTAGCCTTCATGAATTTAACTTTCTTTGCAGGCTCAGCTTGCTTAATATAATCCAGTCTCTCCTTCGTAAAATTGCGGAACACAGAAATACACGGAGTGCAGCAGACAGGAATGAACTGCCACAATCCACAGAGTTTGAACTCCATGTCTTGAAGCTCTTTTGAAATTACCTCTGCTTGGCGTCCTTTGTCAAACCCGACTAGCTGAAAACAAACCTGGTGAGGTTGTTCCTTTTTAGGAAAATGAATAACTTTTGGATAGACAACCAGTCTCTGGACATGCTCACCAGTTGCTTCTATTTCTTTCTTAAGTGCATCAAACGCTCGTTGTTTCTTAGGCGCGTAAAAAAGAGGATACTCTTTATTCCCAATGACGATAGTACTTTTGTTCTCATCGTTGAAAGCGATCTTCCCGATAATGACTCCAACAGCTTGAAATATCGCTCCAGAGTGTTCTGAATCGTCTTTCTGTTTTTTTTCATCACTTTGAAGTTGTCCATCAGCCTGGGATTGATCGTCAGTTGGGTGTTGTTCAGTTTGAATCTGCTCTGAAGTTTGAACCTGTTCTGAGTCAGGAGGGGTATTAACCTCAGTTGGTTCTGTAGTAGCTTCTGTGCTAATAGTTTCTGTTGATGCCATAATTAATTGTTGTTCACCGTGCTTGTATAACTCTACTTTTACTTTGTTGAACTTGGGAGAAAATCCCAAGTTTGCATTATTAGGTGCTGAACGTCTATCAATTCAAATTCTAGAAGAACTACCGATGCCGTTCGACTCGTGTCAAGCGCCCAGAAGCCATCTTCGTGTTGACAAGCATCATCCCGGAGGCAAGTTTCGTGCACTTGTTGTAGGCGATCGCCTACTTTCCTAAGAAAAATCTTAGGACTTAGGCATGGTACATATATACTAAACTCAGTAGACCGAAAAGATTTCTAGAAGGCTTACCATTGGGGCATTCTGGCGGATTGTATACAATCCGCCAGAATGCCCGTATCATCTGCGTTTTGAGCAATAGGGTTGTAGATGAGTTCTCCTGCTAAGGTAAGCGATCGCTCGACCCTGTGCCCAAAACATCGCCCCAAACCCTCATTCTTGCGTTGACTGACAAAAGTTTTCGGTCTACTGAAACTCGATGTCTTGCACTATTCTTAATTAGCACCCTCGCCCGCCTTCATCTGTGAAAGATTAAGGTTATGGTAATTTTGTCAATAAGTAAAATAACTTAAAAATGTTACCAAAAACGTGGTAGAAAACATAATTTTTGTGGGAGCGATTGCCCAGAGGGCACTGCGCCCTGCGCAATCGCGTAACCAAGTTACTCATTATTCACTTTGGCGCTTAAGCTAGGTACCAAGCTTAGTTTAATACCTTATTTTTGACTCTCTTTTCAGCATAATTTCTAATTGACAAAATGAATTTTATCTTAATCTCTCACGAATGTCGCTTTGCCTCAAAGTCAATCTTTACAAACTTTGTATAGCGAAGGTTTCAACTGGAGTTTAGACTAGTTCGCGGTGCGAAACTAAAGAATAAATTAACTAAAAAGTTGATGACTAATATTGGTTATTCACTAATTTTTACCATTTTGATGGTGAAGATAAAATTTGTTGAAAAAT
>JAESFN010000754.1_pt1 | contig 22301 bp, 22 predicted proteins | sample 9269411 | NCBI WGS metagenome assembly JAESFN01 (sample SAMN14505399, study PRJNA617100) | algae metagenome | isolation source: Iphinoe sp. HA4291-MV1 and co-occurring heterotrophs from trail next to... | place: USA: Maunawili Falls, Hawaii | collected 2009-07-25
TATTCGATCGCGGTAGCGCCGGACTCGTCATTCACGAAACGAGCGACAGTGTTCATTTATTGGCTCCTTGCACACGTCATTCTGTGACGGCATCAGGTGATGCGTCAGCACCGTTCGATACGTCACATCGAACTTGGCCTTACGCTAGGCGGCACGGATTGAAATTGAGTTAATAGTTGGAACCCGAACCGCCCGGTTTACAAGGCTTTGCGGCATGCTGAGCAGATCGTTAAAGCAACCCGCGCAATTGTTCCGGCGAGCTGCAAAGTAATACGTTCATCGCGAAGCGGCGAAGCGCCGGCGAACGACCTTGCCCGCCGGGCCATGAGTAGGCGACGGCTATTTGCGAATTTTTCACCATTCGGCGCAACACTCTGTTTGCCAAAGCGTACCTCCTCGTCAGGGCCTGTCATGCCATTTCGCCCCAGTGTTGCCGCCCTCGCCATCGCCGCATTGCTCGTCACGCCGCTTGTGGCCCTGGCCGAAAGCGCCCCGGTGACGGTGAAGGTGAACATGGCGCGCATTCTGCGGATCAACGCGCCGGCGGCGACGGTAATCATCGGCAATCCGGGAATCGCCGATGCGGCCATCCAGGATCCCCAGACTTTGGTGCTGACCGGCAAAAGCTACGGGCAGACCAACCTGATCGTGCTGGACTCGCAGGGCAACCCGATTGCCGACACGATGATCGAGGTGGTGCAGGAGCAGGTCGGCCTCGTGACGGTGTATATGGGCGAGCGGCGCACCAGCATGGCGTGCGAGCCGGTGTGCCAGCCGATCACCATGCTGGGCGACGATCCGGCGTTCACGAGCGAGACCATCGCATCAGCGACCGCGATCGCCGGAGCGGCGAACTAACCGGCGGTTAACCAAGGCGCTGCATCGCATGCAAATGCGGCCCGCACACTAACCAATCACTAGGTAGGAACCGCTAGTTTCCGTCCACGAACGGAAACCGGGGCCGCATGCGTCAACACTCTTCACGGCTGAGAAGGCTGCTGTCCCCGGCAATCGGACGGGCGCGCCGCTTTGGCCGCGACGACAGCGGCGTCACGGCGATCGAGTTCGGCATCCTGGCGCTTCCCTTCTTCACCATGATCATGGCCATCGTCGAAACCGCGATGATCTTTCTGGCCGGCCAGATCCTCGACAGCGCCGTCAACGACTCGTCGCGGCTGATCCGCACCGGCCAGGCGCAGACCGGGACCCCTGCCTTCGACGCTGCGGCATATCGCGCGGCAATCTGCGCCGGGCTCTACAGCATGTTCGATTGCGACCTCGCCCACGATAAGCTGCGGGTCAGCGTCACGGTGATCAGCGGCTTTGGCGCGGCCACCTTCGGCTACCCGCTGAAGACCGGCGAAGACTGCAAGAAAGACAAGTGCGACTGGACGCTGGCCGACGACTACAAGCCCGGCAAAGGCGACGACGTCGTGCTGGTGCAGGCCTATTACAAGTGGCCCATCGTGGTGAACCTGCCAGGCTTCAATTTCCAGACGCTGCCCGACGGCACGCGCCTGCTCGGCGCCTCGCGAGTGTTCCGCAACGAACCGTTCGTCTGCACGAGCTGCACATGATCGGCCGGCTAAAGCAGTTTCGCGACGATGTTCGCGCCGTTGCGGCGGTGGAGTTCGCCCTGATCGTGCCGTTGCTGCTCACGCTGTATCTGGGCACCATCGAAACGGCGACGCTCTACTCGGCCGACCACAAGGTCGCGACGGTCGCCAGCACCATGGCCGACCTAGTATCGCGCGAGAAGGGCGAAATCTCCACAACGACGCTCGACAAGTATTTCGAAGCGGCCCAGACCATCATGCGGCCCCATGCGACCAGTGGACTGGTACAGGTGGTCTCGCTCGTCAAGATCGACTCCGTCGGCGTCGCCAAGGTCAAATGGAGCCGGGTGCATGGTGACGGGGAAGAAAGAGAAGCCGACAGTGACTACCCGCTCGAGGCGACCACCAAGATCAACGAACTGGCGCGGAACGCCAGCGGTTGGCTCGTCGCCTCCGAGATCACCTACCCTTATCAGCCGATCTTCGGCTTGATCATCCCCGGCACCGTCACACTGAAGCACACGGAATATTTCCTGCCGCGCTTCAACGGCGAGATCGAGCTGAACTAGCCGGCTTGCCCGTGCACGCTTGCCGTGCCATAGCCGGGCGCGCTCCGTGGAGCGTTGCAACGCTTCTACGAAACGTCGAAACGCCAGAGATCATCGATTTTGTCGCGCTTCCGAGGCGGACGCTGCATCCGCCTTCGCGCGGGGCAGGCTCAGTCCGGAGGGCGCGTCGCGCGAGGCCAACCCGATGCAAGATACCCTCATCCCAGTCTTCGACCTCGGCGGCGTGTTCGTCGACTGGAACCCGATGTACCTGTTCCGCAAGCTCTTCGAAACGGAAGAGGAAGCGCAGTGGTTCTGGGACAATATCTGTACCAAGGACTGGAACCTCGAGTTCGACGCCGGCGACATCTTCGCCGAGGGCGTGGCCAAGCTGGTCACCCGTTATCCGCGCTACTGGCGCGAGATCCAGGCCTTCGACCTCAGGTGGAAAGAGACGGTCGGCGAGTTCATCACCGGTACGATCGATATCCATAACGAGCTGATTGCCGAGGATATTCCAACCTTCGCCATCACCAACTTCTCGTGGGAGAAATGGGTGAGTTGCCTGCCGGAGTGGCCGTTCCTCGAGAAATTCGACGGCGTCGTGGTCTCCGGCCTCGAGGGGCTGGTGAAGCCCGACCCGCGGCTCTACCGGGTGTTCTGCGAACGCTATGGCCTTGCGCCGGAGAGCTGTGTGTTCATCGACGACAGCGAGCCGAACGTGATCTCGGCCCGCAAGTTCGGCATGCATGCCATTCACTTCACCGACCCGAAATCGCTCCGCAAGGAACTGATCGGGCTGGGGCTGCCGCTGAAGAAGTAGGCGAGTAGCGAGTAGCGAGTAGCGAGTAGCGAGTAGCGAAAGGGGTTGCCCGGCCACGTGCAAGGCAACCCCTTTTCTATTCGCTATTCGCTATTCGCTATTCGCCATCCGCTCACTTCGTTCCGTACATCCGGTCGCCGGCGTCGCCCAGACCCGGAATGATGTAGCCCTTCTCGTTGAGATGGCTGTCGATGGCAGCGGTGAAGATCGCCACGTCGGGGTGCGCGGTCGAGAATTTCTCGATGCCTTCGGGGGCGGCGAGCAGGCAGAGGAAGCGGATATTGTTGGCGCCGCGCTCTTTCAGCTTGTCGACGGCGGCGATCGAGGAGTTGGCAGTGGCCAGCATCGGATCGACGACGATGATGAGCCGGTTGTCGAGCTCCGATGGCGCCTTGAAGTAGTACTCGACCGGCTGCAGCGTCTCGTGGTCGCGGTAGATGCCGATATGGGCGACGCGGGCAGCGGGGACGAGATCGAGCATGCCGTCGAGGAGGCCGTTGCCGGCGCGCAGGATCGAAGCGAACACCAGTTTCTTGCCCTTGATGGTGGGCGCATCCATCCTGGTCATCGGCGTTTCGATCTCGATCATCTCGAGTTCGAGATCGCGCGTCACCTCGTAGCACATCAGGTGCGCGATCTCGCGCAGCAGCCGACGGAAGCCGGCAATCGAAGTATCCTTGTCGCGCATGATGGTGAGCTTGTGCTGCACCATCGGGTGGTCGATCACCGTTACGCCGCGCATGGATACCTCGAAGGGCTAGAGGAAGGATTTGCCGTGGGGGCCGGGCGCGAGGCCGAGCCAGCGGGCGATACTCTCTCCTATATCCGCAAAGGTCGGCCGAATGCCAATGGTTCCGGGCGTGAGGCTTGGGGAAAAGACCATGATCGGGGTCTGTTCGCGGGTGTGATCGGAGCCACGCCAGGTCGGATCGTTGCCATGGTCGGCGGTGAGGACGACGAGATCGTCGGGGCGCAGCGCAGCAATCAGCTCCGGCAGCCGGCGGTCGAAGGCCTCGAGCGCCTGGGCGTAGCCCGGGACATCGCGGCGATGCCCGAAATCCTGATCGAAATCGACGAAGTTGGTCATGATGAAAGCGCCGTCGGCGGCCATCTCCATGGCTTCGAGGGTGCGATCGAACAGCGCCATGTTGCCCGTGGCCTTGATCTTGTGGGTGACACCGTGGCCCGCATAGATGTCGGAGATCTTGCCGATGGCATAGACCTGCCGCCCCGCATCCTTGGCGCGGTCGAGCAGGGTGGGCTCGGGCGGAGCGATGGCGAAGTCGCGGCGGTTGCCGGTGCGCTTGAAGGTATCGGCGGTTTCGCCGACGAATGGGCGGGCAATGACTCGTCCAATATTGAGCGGCGCGGTAAGCTCGAAGGCGGTTTCGCTGAGCTGGTAAAGCCGATCGAGACCGAAATGCCGCTCGTGCGCGGCGATCTGGAAGACGCTGTCGATCGAGGTGTAGCAGATCGGCTTGCCGGTCCTGATCGACTCCTCGCCGAGTTCGGCAATGATCGCGGTACCCGAGGCGTGCTTGTTGCCGAGGATGCCCGGGATACCCGACCGCTGGACCAGTTGCGCGATCAGTTCGGGCGGAAAGGTCGGCTCTTCGAGCGGGAAGTACCCCCAGTCGAAGGGGACCGGCACGCCCGCGATTTCCCAGTGACCGGACGGGGTATCCTTGCCCTTTGACACCTCACGGCCGACACCCCAGCGACCACCCCGCGGTTGGTCGGTGAGGCCGCGTGGGAGCTCACCGGTCGAGAGTTGCGCCGCAGCACCGAGGCCGAGGGCATCCATGTTCGGCAGCGAGATTTCGTAGTTGGCGGCGATGTGGCCGAGCGTATTCGAGCCGGTGTCGCCGTAGTCGGCGGCGTCCGGAGCGCCGCCGATACCAAAACTGTCGAGAATGCAGAGGATAGCGCGGGGCAAGGTTCAGGCCTCCGTAGGCGGGACGTAGTCGGCAATCAGCGGATGATCGGGCGCTGGGCCGTCGGTGATGGTGTAGGCAGCCAATAAGCGCTGGGTCGCATCGGCAGCCGAGGCTTCGGTGCGGGCGTGGATGCGGCACAGCACTGTCTGACTGTCGGTTTTCGCCCCGAGACCGACGATGCGATCGAAACCAACGGCGAAGTCGATGCCGTCGGTGGGCAGGCGCCGACCGCCGCCAAGCGCCACAACGGCCATGCCGACGCCGCGCGTGTCGATACCTGTGATGATGCCGGCAGCCGGCGCGCGGATGTCGCGGACGATGGGGGCGGGCACGAGATGCACGTCCATCTGCTCGACGAAATCGGCGGGCCCGCCGAGCAGCGCAACCATCCTCGCGAAATGCTCGATCGCTTTGCCGTTGCTGAGGGCGGTTTCGACGGCTGCAGCGGCATCGCCTGGGTAACCGCTGAGCTGCAGCGCCGCGGCGCAGAGATCGAGCGTGACCTCGCGGAGGCGCGGGTCCTGATGCCTGCCGGTGAGGAAATCGACGGCATTGCGGATTTCCAGCGCGTTGCCGGCAGCCGAGGCAAGCGGCTCGTTCATATCGGTGATCAATGCGGCAGTGCGGAGGCCGGCGCCGTTGGCGACCGAAACCAGGCTCTCGGCCAGCGCGCGGGACTTTTCCAGCGTCGGCATGAAGGCGCCGGAGCCGGTCTTCACGTCGAGGATCAAAGCCCCAAGGCCGGCGGCGAGTTTTTTCGACAGGATCGAGGCGGTGATCAGCGGGATGGATTCAACCGTGCCGGTGACATCGCGGATGGCGTAGAGCACCTTGTCGGCTGGAGCGAGATCGGCGGTCTGGCCGATGATGGCACAACCGGCCTCGCGCACCACCTTACGAAATAACGCGTTATCCGGGCTGGTACTGTAGCCGGGGATGGCGTCGAACTTGTCGAGCGTACCGCCGGTGTGGCCGAGCCCGCGACCGGAGATCATCGGCACGTAGACGCCGCAAGCGGCGAGGATCGGCGCCAGCATGAGCGAGGTATTGTCCCCTACCCCGCCGGTCGAGTGCTTGTCGGCGACCGGGCCATCGAGATCGGACCAATCGAGCACGGTGCCGCTATCACGCATCGCCTCGGTGAGGGCGACGCGTTCGGGGGTCGACATATCGCGGAAGTAGACCGCCATGGCGAAGGCAGCGGCCTGAGCCTGGCTGACGCTGCCATCGGTAAGGCCGGCGATGAAGCCGGAGATTTCGCCTGAGGTGAGGGCAAGGCCGTCACGCTTGCGGATGATGGTTTCTTGCGGGAGCAGGGTCATGGCGGTGTTGTGCGCTGCCCGTCGGGCGAAGGCAAGACGAGGTGGCTGCTCCCCAGACGCCCCGACAGCCAGCGTCCGTACGGTTCCGCACGCAACACCCCAATACAAACTGCAGCAAACCTCGACTTTACTGCGGCCGACGAACTAAATGCCATCACGCTGCCGACCTCAGGCGAATGAGTTCGCATTGTCTAAAGACTCGATGATACTTGCACTTGCTGCATCTGCCGACCTGATGTTCAGATGCGGAGCTGGCGACGAGATGCTTTGCCTGGCATCAGCTGCCGACCGCCAGTCACCGCACCTGGAGGACATGTCTTGCTTCGCTATCTTGGTTTCGGACTCGCCGCTTTCGTTGTCGCTGCAACCAGCATTGCGCTTGGCGCCGAGCGTGAGCCGCTGCCGCCGGCGCAGCTGCAGCAGGCGCTCGACACGCTCGCGGCTGGGGCGAAGCAGGCTATTGCGGACGACCGGACGCCCGGCATCGCCATCGCCGTTGTGCATGGCGACGCGGTGATCTTTGCCGAGGGGTTCGGGGTGCGCGACGTGCGGACCGGCGAGCCGGTGGACCCCGATACGGTGTTCCAGCTCGCCTCGGTGTCGAAGCCGATCGGTTCGACGGTGATCTCGGGCCTTGTCGGCGACGGCAAGCTCACCTGGGATACGCGGCTGATGGACCTGACGCCCGGCTTTGCCCTTCAGGAGCCCTGGGTGACGAGCCAGGTCACCATCCGCGACCTCTACTCGCATCGCTCGGGACTGCCCGACCATGCCGGCGACCTGCTAGAAGACTATGGCTACGATCGCGCGGAAGTGCTGCACCGGCTGCGCTTCCAGCCGCCGCTGACCAGCTTCCGCTCGGGCTATGCCTACACCAATTTCGGCATCACCGCCGCGGCGGTGGCGGCGGCATCGACGACCGGCATGGACTGGGAAACGCTGTCGGAAGAGCGGCTGTACAAGCCGCTGGGCATGGCCTCTACCAGTTCACGCTACACAGATTTCATGGCGGAGCCCAATCGCGCGGTGGGCCATGTCAGGGTCGAGGGCAACTGGTCGTTCGTCGAACAGCGGCAGCCCGATCCGCAGTCGCCAGCCGGTGGCGTGTCGTCGTCCGTCAATGACATGACCAGGTGGGTGCGGCTGCTGGTGCATGACGGGATGTTCGAGGGCAAGCAGGTGATCGCAGCCGAACCGCTCGATGCGGCGCACCTGCCGATGATGATCACCGGTTACGCACCCGATGGAACGCCGTCGTTCTACGGGCTCGGCTGGAACGTCGGCTATGCAAGCGATGCACGTCGTTCGATTTCGCACTCGGGCGCCTTCGCCATGGGGACCGGCACCACTGTCAACATCTCGCTCGATGACAAGCTCGGGGTTATCGTCTTGACCAACGGTGCGCCGGTGGGCGTGTCCGAGTGGCTGGCCAACGAGTTCATGGACAATGCCATCCGCGGCGAACCGCGATACCCCTGGCAGCAGGTGTTCACCGGCATCTTCGCGCAAATGGCGGAAGATGGGATCTCGCACAACTACGACACGCCGCCGGCCGCTCCTGGCCCTGCCGCGGACGATGCGGCCTATACCGGCAGCTTTGCCAACGACTTCTACGGCCCGATCGAGGTCGTGGCCGATGCCGGCGCGCTGAACCTGCTGATCGGTCCGAACAAGCGGGAATTCCGGCTCGCGCATTTCGACCGCGACACCTTTACCTTCGAAACCATCGGCGAAAACGCCTCCGGGCTCAGCGGCGTCACTTTCGCGCTCGATGGCGAGGGCAAGGCGCGCTCGGTGTGGATCGAGGCGTTCGACAAATCCGGGCTCGGGACCTTCGCCCGGGCACCATGACGTTGTCGCGTGCTAGCGGGTGAGGCCCTTGTGGTACTGCACCGGGGTGGCGCCCAGCACGGTGCGGAAATCGGTGATGAAGTGCTGCTGGCTGCTATAGCCAAGATCATAGGCGATGCCGACCCAATCGGGTTCGTCACTCAAACGGATCTCGGCAGCGGCAGCCAGCAAGCGCTTGCGCTGCAGCAACCACTTGAGGCCGATACCGAGATAATCGCGAAACGCCTGCTGCAGCCAGCGCTCGCTGCGCCCGAACGCCTCGCCCACCGCGGCGACCGTGGTCAGGGCGGCGTCGGTTTCAACCGCGGCGATGATCGCGTTGACCTCCTCGAGGGTGCCATCGGCCTCAGGTGAGGCGGCACGGAGGTGCGTCAGCAGGGTGCCGATCACCGCGTCGTCTTCCTGCATGAGGGTGGCGGCGATGGCTTTGGCGTCGGCCCAGGGAAAGACCGCCGTCAACGGCACCACCTTATCCTGCAGGTCCGCCATCTCGCCGGTCCAGAACGCGTGGAAAGCCCCAGGGCGGAAGCGCACGCCGACGATACGGCCGCTGCCGGCGGCCGAGTAGGTGCGCTTGCCGCGAAAGGTGCCCTGGATGCCTGACTCCTGGGCCGAGAGGAAGATATCGACATAGGGCCGGTGCATCACCTCGGAGGAGTCGTAATGGCCGAGCGCGCCGTCCCAACGGATGACCCAGAAGTGCTCGATGAAGCGCACGAGATCCGCCGGAGGCGGCACGGTGCGGAACTGGACGTGGCGCTCGAAGCCGGCCGGATCGAGCCGGCCGCGCGGCTCATACTGCGCGCGTAGCTCGCCGGGCTCGCGCGGCTCGCCGGGCATGCCGAGTTCTGCGGGTTTCTGAAATACAGGCCTCGGCGCAACGGTCATTGTCGGGTCATCACCTCAACGATGAAAGGAAATTCCAGATGAGCAACAAACACTTCCTGCGCGGCATGGCTACCGTCAACTTCTTCGCCGACGACATGATCGCGGCCCGCGACTGGTATGCCGAACTGTTCGGCGTCGAGGCCTATTTCCAGATGCCGAGCCGCGATGCGCCGGCCTATGTGGAGTTCCGTATCGGCGACAGTGAAGACGAGTTCGGCATCATCGACCGCCGCTATGCGCCTCAGGGGATGCAGCCCGGCCCGGGTGGCGCGATCCTGCTCTGGCATGTCGACGACATCGAGGCGGCGTTCACACGGCTGAAGGAACTGGGCGCCAGGGAGTACGACCCGATCACCAAGCGCGGCGAGACCGGCTTCGTCACCGCATCGGTGGTCGATCCGTTCGGCAATGTGCTGGGCATCATGTACAACCCGCACTACGTGGAGACGATGGCAGCTCAGGCGGCCTGATCCGCCGCTCCGAGTCCCTCACGGCGTCAACGCGTCGTTCACGCCGCGAGGGTTATGGTGCGTGGCGCCTCGCAGGCGGCAAACGGTAGACGCCATGCTAGAGCCCCATCCGATTGAGACCTATATCGACAGGCCGGTGACCGAGGTCTACCGCTTCCTTGCCTCGCCATGGAACTATCCGCGCTGGGCGGCGATCGATGCGGCGACGTTCCGGCAGATCGGACCGCTCGAATGGGCCGGGGAAACCGAGTTCGGACCACGCATCGTGCGGTTCAGTCCGGCCAATGGCGAAGGCATACTCGACCATGCGGTGTACAAGGCGGGTGACGAGCCAATGATGATGCCGCTGCGGGTGAGCGCCGACGGCAACCGCACGCTGGTGACCTTCGTGTTCTACCGCCGGCCCGGGATGGACGACGAGCAGCTTGCTTCGGCGTTCGAATGGATCCGGGCGGATTTCACAGCGCTGAAATCGCTGCTCGAGGCCTGAACCTCACTCGCTGGCTGGCGCAGGTGCCCCCTTGTCGAGCCGCGCCTTACGCAGCGTGTCGCGGGTGTTGGTCAGCATGTCGCCGATAAAGCGGCGGACGATCGCCAGTTCGGCGTCAGAATAGGAGGCGATCACCGGCAGGTTCATCCGCAGCACGTAGTCGCGCAGCTGCAAAAGGCCTGATTCCTCGGTGGCCGGGCCCAGCATGATCAGCACACCGCGACGATCGGTGGGGTGCGGATGACGCTCGATGAAGCGGGCGACTTCGAGCCGGTTGAGCATGATCGCGGTGGCGCCGGTGGTGAGCCCCAGATGCTGCGAGATGGCCTTGGGCGTCGCCTGGCCACCTGACGAGCGCACGAAGAACAGGCACATCAGATCGGTGTGGTTGATGCCGGCCCGCTCGGCCAGCCAGCGATAGACATGCGTCACCTCGGCGGTCAGGTCGCGCAGCAGCTCATCCATCTCGGGCTTTCGTTCCAGCTCTGTCATTTCAGGCCGCACATTCCTCACGCGCAATATAGCTATGCAACATAGTATCTTTGTTGCAAAGTGAAATAGGCCACCTTAGATGGATGTCAAACGAACGCAGCCAATGGAGCGGACTATGGCACAGGCACAGGCGACGATGGACCACAAAGACGCGGTGAGCACGGGCAAGACCGGGCTTGCTGCAATCGGACGGGCCGCCAACGAATCCAAGGTGGTGAGCATTCCGGTGGAGCGCGCGGTGGAACTAGCGCCGGCTCCGCTGCCCGCCGCGACCGATACCGCAACCGAGCCTGCCGGCTCGGCGGTGGCACCGAACCGCAGCCGCAAGAAGGCAAAGCTGTTCGGCGTGGGCCTCCTCGTAGCGCTGGGTGGCGTGGTCGCCTGGTATCCGCTGGCCGACCACTATGCACCGTTCGCCTCGGGCGCCTCGATCACCGCCCAGGTGACGCAGGTGGCGCCGCGCGTCGCCGGGCCGGTGAAGCATGTGCTGATCGCCGACAATGCCGAGGTGAAAGCGGGCCAGCCGCTGTTCGAAATCGACGATACGACGTTCCGGATGGATGTGGCGCAAGCCCAGGGCCAGCTCGACCAGGCGATGAACAGCGTGACCTCAGGCGTGGCGGCGGTGCCGGCGGCCGCAGCGAAGGTAGCGCAAACCGAGGTGGCGCTGACCATCGCGCAGCAGGAACTGGAGCGCGCCACACAGCTCTTCGACAAGGGGCTGCTGTCACAGGCGAAGTTCAACACGGCGGACGCCAATGCCAAGACGGCGGTGCTCAACGTCGAGGCGGCGAAAGCCGATCTGGCGCGGGTCCAGGCCTCGGCCAGCACGGCGGACGCCAACAACCCCAATGTGCGCGCGGCCCAGGCGGCAGTCGACAAGGCGGAGTTTGCGCTCGCCAACACTACCGTGGTGGCGCCGACCGACGGCTATGTGTCGAACCTGTCGCTGGCCGAGGGGCAGTTCGTTGCTGCCGGCACGCCGGCGCTGACCTTCATCAACCCCAAGACGCAGATGGTGATCGCCGACCTGCGCGAAAACCAGCTGGTCAATGTCCAGCCCGGCGACAAGGCCGTGGTGATGTTCGAGGCCGCGCCCGGCAAGCAGTTCGAGGCCACCGTCGACAGCATCGCCTGGGGCATCAACAGCGGTCGCACCACGGCCAATGGCCTCGCGCAATCGTCGAGCGATACCCGCTGGTTCCCGCCGGCGCGGAAGATCCCGGTGCGCGTCACCATCGACGATATGAGCGCGCTGCCCGCCAATGTGCGGCTGGGCTCGGAGGCGAGCGTGCTGATCGTGCCCGAAGACGGCATTGTACCGGCCATCGCCCGTGGGCTGATGGGCATCAGCGGCCTGCTGTCGGGCCTGAACTAGAACCTGACGCGTACGAGAAGGAACAGGAGGGCGAAATGGAAGAGCTGACCCGCGTCGACCCCAACGAAGATCCCTATCTGGCGCTTCGTACCGCGCTGGCGGTGGCGATCTGCGTGATCCTTGCCGATCCGCTCGGCGTCACGCAGCCGATGATGCCGGTGGTGCTGGGGATGAGCCTGATGTCGAACCAGCGCGGCGCGCTCGGCGTGCGCTCGTTCATGGGCCCGATCATGCTGCCGGTGATGGCGTTCGTGTTCAGCTGGCTGGCAGCGGCCACGGTGAGCGAGCCGATGCTGTTCGTCATCGTCAACGTGGCTCTCGCGGCGGCAGGCATCGGGCTGATGCTGTTCAAGGGCTCGCGCCTCGGCGTCATGCTGACGGTGTTTCCGGCCATGATGTCGATGTCGGTGCTCTACAGCGACCAGGCCCTGGTAGCGATCCGCGACTCGATGGCGACAGGCGGGCTGATCGTCGGGGCCACGGCCGTGGTGCTCAATATCCTGTTCCCGCCGCAGACGGCCCGCGTGCATGTCGAAAAGCCGCGGCCGTTCGAGACGGAAAACCCCGTCGCCGAATTGCTGATCCGGCTGGCCGTCTATGTGCCGATCATGATCGCCACCTATGCGACGGGCGACATGAACCTGCTCATCGTCCCCATCATGCTGGCGTTCATCTGCGCCGAGCCGGACCGCGGCGGGCGGCTGCAGCAGCTGATCGACCGTGGCGGCGGCACTATTGTGGGTGCCGTCGTGGCGGTCGGCGCCATGGCAATCTACTACGTGGTGCCGCAGTTCCCCGTGCTGGTGGCCCTGATCGCGCTGATCACCTTCGTCCTGATCGACAAGATGACCACCGGCGTGGCCCGGCCGCTCTACTACCAGTACATCTGCTCGGTGGCGCTGGTGATGCTGCTGTCGGCGACCTTCGGTGCGCGCGACGCCTTCGAAGTCGTGGTGCAGCGCGTGGTACTGACCTCGGGCGCCATGGTCGGGGCGATTGCCCTGCTGTCGCTGCTGGAGGCGGTGTTTGTGCCGCGGAAGGGAATTGCGGCCACTCCCGCCGGCGCACGCTGACCCCACCCTGTCCCCTCGCCCTCGACAAGGGGTAGACGCTAGCTGCCGTCGCCAGTGCGGCTTGCCATATCGCGCAAAGCGTTGCGGCTCTTACGTCTCCCTCCCCCTTGCGGGGAGGGATCAAGGGTGGGGGTCAGTGGGGGCACAATGCGCAGGGCTTGCTCAACGATCGTAAAGACGCCCTCAGCGTTCTCGATAATCTCGTTATTCCAGATGCGCAGGACGCGAAACCCGCGTGCACGCATGTAGTCGTCGCGGACACGATCATAGTCCCGGTTGGCGGCAGAGGCATGCGTCTCGCCGTCGGCTTCGATTATCAGTTGGGCATGCATGCAGGCGAAGTCGGCGTAGTACGGCCCGATCCGCTGCTGGCGGCGGAAGTGATAACCGCGCTCGCTGAAGGTGCGGAGGATTGCCCACAGCCTTCGTTCGGGACCGGTCGCGTTGTGGCGCAGTTGCCGGGCACGTTCCACGGACACGAAGAACCTCCGGTGCTTGTCGACCCCCACCCCTGTCCCCTCCCCGCAAGGGGGAGGGGGACGCCGTGACGCTCCCCGGTGGCTAAGCCCCGTACGGCACCCAGACGTTCTTCACCTGAGTGGCACGCCGCAGGAAATAGTCGCCTTCGAACTTCGCCTGGTCGCTGAGGTCGTAGTAGAGGCCGCGGCTGGTCCAGGTCTGCTTGACGTTGCCGGCGGAGGCCTTCTCGACCATGGTGGAGGTCTCGGCGTCGCCGGCGAACCAGATGGCGTCGATGCCGTCGTGCTCGGCGAGAGTCTTGGCGAGCACCTTGCTCTCCCCGGTGACGATGTTGAGGACGCCCGAGGGCACGTCCGAGGTTTCGAGCACCTGGTAGAAATCGGTCATCGACAGCGGCGAGCGCTCCGAGGGGACCAGCACCACCGTGTTGCCCATGGCGAGGGCCGGGGCGACGAGCGCGATGGAGCCGAGCAGCGGGCGCGACGGCGGGGCGAGGATGGCCATGGCACCGAGCGCTTCGACCATGGCGGTGGCCACCATGCGCTGCGGCGGGTTGTGCACCGCGCCATCATATTTGTCGGCCCAGCCGGCAAACGCGAACAGCCGTTCGACGCTCGCTGCAACCTCGGCGGCGCCGTCCTCGCCGGTCTGTGCCTTGATGCGGGCGGCAAACTCGTCGGCGCGGTACTCGAGGTTCTCGGCGAGGAAGTAGAGGATCTGCGCCCGGTTGTGAGCCGAGGTGGTGGCCCAGCCGAGCGCGGCCCGGGCAGCTTCCACGGCGTTGCGGATGTCCTTGCGATTGCCGTCGCCGACTTCGCCCACCAGCGCGCCATTGGGGCCGTGGACCGGGCGCGAATAGCCGCTGTCAGGCCGGGCCTGTTTGCCGCCGATGTACATCTTGGCGGTCTGGTCTATCCCGGTTTCGTCATCGAGCGGGTTGGCGGACTTGCCCGCCTTGGGCGCCGCGGCGACGAAGGGCTTCAGCTCCTTCTCCCATTTCGGCTTCAGGTAGCTCGCCATGCCTTCCTTGCCGCCTTCGCGACCGAAGCCGGATTCCTTGTAACCGCCGAAGCCGACCGCGGCGTCAAAGTTGTTGGTGGAGTTGATCCAGACCACGCCGGCCTTCAGCTTGGGCGCGATATCGAGGGCGAGATTGACGTTCTCGGTCCAGATGGTCGCGGCGAGGCCGTAGCGAGTGTTGTTGGCGAGCGCTACCGCCTCCTCAGGGGTGCGGAAGCTCATTTCGACCAGTACCGGCCCGAAGATCTCTTCGTTGGCGACGGTGTTGGCGGTCGAGACGTTGGTGATCAGCGTCGGCTTGATGAAGCAGCCACCGCCCGGCACATCGATATCGGGTTCGTAGAGCTGACCGCCTTCGGCCACGCCCTTTTTGACCAGGTCGCGGACCCGCTCGACCTGCACCGGAGCGACGAGGGCGCCGATATCTACCGCCTTGTCGAGGGGATCGCCGACCCGCAGCGTCGCCATGCGCTTCTTCAGCTTTTCGAGGAAGCGTTCCTCGATCGATTCCTGCACCAGCAGGCGCGAGCCGGCGCAGCACACCTGACCCTGGTTGAACCAGATGGCGTCGACCAGGCCCTCGATGGCCGAGTCGATATCGGCATCGTCAAAGACGATGTAGGGAGATTTGCCGCCGAGCTCGAGGCTGAGCCCCTTGCCGGTGCCAGCAGTTGCCCTTCGAATGATCTTGCCCACCTCGGTCGAGCCGGTGAAGGCGATCTTGTCGATATCGGGATGGCCGGTGATGGCAGCGCCGGTGTCGCCCTCGCCGGTGACGATGTTGACGACGCCCTTGGGGAGCTTCGCCTTCTCGCAGATTTCGGCGAACAGCAGCGCGGTGAGCGAGGTAAACTCGGCCGGCTTCAGCACCACGGTGTTGCCGGCGGCGAGCGCCGGGGCGATCTTCCAGGCCAGCATCAGCAGCGGAAAATTCCATGGGATGATCTGGCCGCAGACGCCGTAGGGGACGTGCGCGGGGAACTCACGCTCGAGGTGCTGGGCCCAGCCGGCGTGGTGATAGAAATGGCGCGCCACCAGCGGGATATCGACGTCGCGGCTCTCGCGGATCGGCTTGCCGTTGTCCATGGTCTCGAGCACGGCGAACAGGCGCGAGTGCTTCTGGATCAGCCGGGCGATGGCATAGAGGTACTTGCCGCGCTGGTAGCCCGAAAGGGCCGACCACGGCTTGAAGGCGGCGCGGGCAGCTTTCACCGCAGCGTTGACGTCGTCGGCAGTGCCGTCGGTGACGTCCGCCAGCTTCTTGCCATTGGCCGGGTTTTCGCTGGCAAAGGTCTTGCCGGGCTTGGTCCACTTGCCGTCGATGAAATGGCCGAACTTGTTGTCATGGGCAGCGAGCCAGGCCAGCGCGATGTCAGCGCTCTCGGGGGCCGGGCCGTAATCGAGGGAGGTGAAGATGTCGGCGATTTTGTTCATGGGGTTCCTCCTTCGATCGGGCGTGGGGCTCCCCCCTCATCCGCCCCGCGGAGACGGCCCCTGCCGTCTGCCGCTTGCGGGCACCTTCTCCAACAAGGGGAGAAGGCCACCCCGCAACTGTCTCAGTCAGGCCTTCTCCCTTGATGGGAGAAGGTGGGCGAAGCCCGGATGAGGGTGGGGCCGCAGAGCCCGCTCTCACCCTAGACCATCGGCATCCGATAGTCGGCGGCGTAGTGCCCGGTCAGCGTGTGTTCCAACTGGCGTTCGATGTCGGTGAGCAGGCTCGAGGCGCCGAAGCGGAACAGATGCGGCTGCAGCCAATGAGTGCCGAGCTCTTCCTTCATCAGCGCCATGTAGTCGAGCGACAGTTTGGCCGTGGCGATGCCGCCGGCGGGCTTGTAGCCGATCTCGATGCCGGTTTCCTCGTGGAACCAGCGGATCATCCGCACCATCGACAGCGAAGTCTGGAGGTTAGCGTTGACCTTTTCCTTTCCGGTCGAGGTCTTGATGAAATCGGCGCCAGCCAGCATGCAGACCAGCGAGGCCTTGGCGACATTGGTCTGCGTCGCCAGTTCGCCGGTGCCCAGAATGGTCTTGATGTGGGCGTCGCCGCAGGCCTTCCGCATGGCTTTGACTTCGTCGTAGAGCGCCTGCCAGTCGCCGCGCAGCACCATGCCGCGCTCGATGACGATATCGATCTCATTGGCGCCGTCGGCGACTGAAGCCTCGATCTCGGCGAGGCGGGTCGAGAGCGGCGCCAGGCCATGCGGGAAGGCGGTACTCACCGCCGCGACGTTGATGCCGGTGCCCTTGAGCGCGTCGACCGCGGTCCTGACGAAGGAGTGGTAGACGCAAACAGCAGCAGGTTTCACGTCGAGGTCGGCGACGCCGAGGCCGTCGATGATGTCCTGGCGCACCGGGTGGCGGGCTTTGGCGCACAAGCGCTCGACGCGGCCGGGGGTGTCGTCGGAGTTCAGCGTCGTCAGGTCCATCAGGGTGATGGCCTTCAGCAGCCAGGCGGCCTGGAAATCCTTCTTCACCGTACGGCGCGCCGGCAGCGTCGCGGCGCGGCGCTCGAGCGCCGAACGGTTCATGCGGACGCGTTCGACCCAATCGAGATCCAGCGGGAAGCCCGGGTTTCTGCGGTGCGAGGCAGCGGGCGACCCAGCGGGGTCTTTCGATTTGGCCGCGGCTGCAGGCTTGGTCCCGGCCGGTTGATCGACGACGCGCAATTCCATGGGATGGCCTCCTTGCCGCGGACCCTTAGCGGGATTTTGCGGCACTTTGCTGACTGCCATTATCGACCCAAAAACTCGGGTCCGAAAGAGTGCGGCAGCAGCTGGGCGATGGTCTGCTCGAGCGGGGTGCCATCGATGCCGTGCGAGACGACGACCACATCCTGATCGGCGAACTCGCGGATGCGCTGGCGACAGCCGCCGCAGGGGGTGACCGGGGTTACGCCGGGCCCGGTGGTGTAGACGCGCTTGATGCGCCTGGCCCCGCCGGCCAGCATGGCGGCAATGGCCGAGGGCTCGGCGCAGTTGCCCACCGGATAGGCGGCGTTTTCGACATTGCAGCCGACATAGATCTTGCCGTCATCGGCCAGAATGGCGGTGCCGACGTGGAAGTTCGAATAGGGCGCATAGGCCTTGGCGCGAACGGCTTCGGCGGCAGCCAGAAGCTGCGGGTCGAGCGGATGAGGCATCAGCGTTCTTTCGTGTAGGCGACGCCACCGGCCTTGGGGCCGACGGCCTTGCCGATGAAGCCGGCGAGCAGGATCACCGTCAGCAGGTAGGGCAGCGCCTGGATGGCCTGTACCGGCACGCCGACGCCGAAGATTTCGGCGCCCTGCAGGCGGATCTGCAACGCATCGAGGAAGCCGAACAAGAGGCAGGTGAACATCGCCGGCACCGGCTTCCACTTGGCAAAGATCAGCGCGGCGAGCGCGATGAAACCCTTGCCGGCGGTCATGTTGTTGCCGAAGCCGGAGCCCTGGGCGATGGAGAAAAACGCGCCGGCGAGGCCGCACAGCAGCCCGGTGATCAGCACTGCCTGGTAGCGCAGCCGGGTGACCGAGATGCCGGCGGTATCCACCGCCTTGGGGTTTTCGCCGACAGCGCGGAGGCGGAGGCCGAAGCGCGTGCGATAGAGCACCCACCAGGTGATCGGCACCGCGAGGAAGGCAACATAGACCAGGATGTTATGGCCCGAGATCAGCTCGGAATAGATCTGGCCGATCACCGGAACGCCGGCCAGTTCGTTGGCAAACGGCAGGTCGATGTTCTGGAAACGGCCGCTGACCGGCAGTTGCGGGGTGCGCCCGCCCTGCCCGAACCACTGGATGCCGAGGAAGGTGGTGAGCCCGGCGGCCAGCATGTTGATGGCGACGCCGGCGATCAGCTGGTTGCCGCGCAGGGTGATGGCAGCAGCGCCCTGCAGGCCGGCCGTGGTGACGGAGACGGCAACGCCGGCGAGCAGCCCGAGCCAGACATTGGCGGTGATCGCGGCGACGGCGGCGGCGGCGAAGGCCGAGGCCAGCATCTTGCCTTCGAGGCCGATGTCGAACACCCCGGCGCGCTCGGAATAGAGCCCGGCGAGGCAGGCAAGCAGCAGCGGCGTCGACAAACGGAGCGTCGCGTCGAGGGTGGAGAGGATGATGCCGAGATCCATGGCTCAGCTCCCCGACTTGACGCTGTTGGCTTCGATGGCTGCCGCCCTCTGCTTGGGCGAGAGCGTCATGAAGATGCGTTGCAGGCCGGGGCGGAACAGCCCTTCCATGGCGCCGGTGAACAGGATGACCAGCGCCTGGATGACGACGACCATTTCCTTACTCAACCCCGGAATGACGTATTGCAGTTCGTTGCCACCCTGGTAGAGCGCGCCGAACAGCACCGCGGCGAGGAGAATACCGACCGGATGGTTGCGGCCCATCAGCGCCACGGCGATGCCGACAAAGCCGGCATCGGCGACGTAGTCGAGCACCAGCCGATACTGCACCCCCACCACCTGGTTGACCGCCACCATGCCGGCGAGCGCGCCTGACATGGTCATGACGATCATGATGATGCGGCTGTTGGACATGCCGGCATAGCGGGTGGCCGTCGAGTTCTGGCCCAGCGCCCGCATGGCGAAGCCGAAGCGGGTGTGCCAGATCAGGATATAGGCGCCGACGAGACAGATCAGCGCCAGGATCAGCGTGAAGTTGACGTCGGTGTTCTTGAACCACGGGATGAAGGCGCCGAGCTTCGGCATGCGGCCCTCGGGGGCAATCATCGCGGATTCAGGCGCGAGGATACCGGCCGGCTTCAAGACGTTCACCACCATGTAGACCATGATCGCAGCAGCGATGAAGTTGAACATGATGGTGGTGATGACCACGTGGCTGCCGCGCTTGGCCTGCAGCCAGCCGGGGATGAAGCCCCAGAGACCACCGACGGCGGCGCCGGCGACGATGGCGATCGGGAAGGTGATCCACCAGGGCAGAAACTGCAGCGGCAACGCCACGGCAATGACGCCGAGGCCGGCGATGTAGGCCTGGCCGTTGCCGCCGATGTTGAACAGCCCGGCATGCGCAGCGACTGCCACGGCAAGGCCGGTGAACATGAAGTTGGTCGAGTAGTAGAGCGTGTAGCCGAAATTGTAGCCGTTGCCGAAGGCGCCGGTGACAATGGCATTGAGCGCCGCCAGCGGATCCTGCCCGATGGCGAGGACGACGAGACCGGAGACGATGAAGGCCAGCGCCAGGTTGAGCAGCGGCAGCAGCACGACATCGGCCCAACGCGGCAGCGGTTTGAGGATGGCGCTACTCATGACGCTTTTCCTTCGGCCGCTACGCGCGCCTGGGGCGCCGCCTGCTTGTCCGTGACGCCGGCCATCATCAGGCCGAGCTCGCCTTCGCTGGCGGTGGCCGGGTCGGCCTCGCCGACGATGTGACCATCGAACATCACGAGGATGCGGTCGGCAAGCGAGCGGATTTCGTCGAGCTCGACCGAGACGACGAGGATCGCCTTGCCGGCGTCGCGCATCTTGATGATCTGGTTGTGGATGAATTCGATGGCGCCGATATCGACGCCACGGGTCGGCTGGCCGACGATCAGCACGTCCGGGTTGCGCTCCATCTCGCGCGCCAGGACGATCTTCTGCTGGTTGCCGCCGGAGAAGTTGGCAGTTTTCAGCCGCTCGTTGGCCGGACGGATGTCGAACTTCTTGATGCGCTCGCGCGCCTGGGCCTGCGCCGCGGCGCTGTCGAGGATAATGCCCTTGCCATAGGCCGGGTCATCCTCGTAGCCGAGCATGGCGTTTTCCCACTCCTCGAAGGCCGTGATCAGTCCCATGCGCTGCCGGTCTTCCGGCACATGGGCGAGGCCGGCTTTTCGTGCACGATGCGCACCATCGTCGCCTTCGAGCGACAGCGGCGTGCCCTTCAGGCGGACGATGCCGCTGGTCTGGTCGCGCATGCCGGAGATGGATTCGAGCAGTTCGGACTGGCCGTTGCCGGCGACCCCGGCGATGCCGACGATCTCGCCGGCGCGGACGGTGAAGCTCACGTCCTTGACGCGTGTGACGCCCAGGTCGTCCTTGACTACGAGGTTCTCGACCGAGAGGAACGTGTCGGCCGGCCTGGCGGCGGTCTTTTCGACCCGCAGCAGCACGCGGCGCCCGACCATCAGTTCGGCGAGCTGCTCGGGATTGGTCTCCGAGGTCTTGACCGTATCCACCATGGCGCCTTGGCGCATCACCGACACATAGTCGGTAATCGCCATGATCTCGCGCAGCTTGTGGGTGATGAGGATAATGGTTTTGCCCTGGTCGCGCAGGGTGCGAAGCACGCGGAACAGGTCGTCGGCCTCGGCCGGGGTCAGCACACCGGTGGGCTCGTCGAGGATCAGCACGTCAGCGCCGCGATACAGCGCCTTGAGGATCTCGACGCGCTGCTGGGTGCCGACCGAAACGTCCTCAATGATGGCATCGGGGTTGACGTCGAGCCGGTACTCTTTGGCGAGACGGGTCAGTTCCTTGCGCGCCCGATCCAGACTGGGCCCGAGCATGGCGCTGTCCTCGGCGCCGAGCACGACGTTCTCGAGGATGGAGAAATTGTCGACCAGCATGAAGTGCTGGTGCACCATGCCGATACCCAGCGCCAGCGCGTGGCGGCTATCGGTGATGGCGTGGGGGGTACCGTTGACGCGGATTTCGCCCGAGTCCGCGGTGTAGAAGCCGTAGAGGATCGACATCAGCGTCGACTTGCCGGCGCCATTCTCGCCGACGATGCCATGCACCGTGCCGCGGCGGACCTTGAGATCGATGTCCTTGTTGGCATGCACGGCGCCAAAGCGCTTGTTGATGCCGATCAGCTCGATTGCCAAATCGGATGCAGCGGCCCCTTGGGACCGCTGCTGAGTATTGCCGTTCTGCACGGGTTCGGTCACGCGGGGGACCTTACGGGCAGGTGTTGTCGGCGGTGTAGTCGTGGACGGTGATCGCGCCCGACTGGATCTCGGCCGAGAAGGCGTCGACCTTGGTCTTGATGTCGTCGGTGATCAGCGCCTTGTTGTTGTCGTCAAGCGCATAGCCGACGCCATTTTCCTTGAGGCCGAGGACAGTCAGGCCGGGCTTGAAGTTCGCATCGGTCAGAGCGTTCTGCACGGCGACGTCGACGCGCTTCTGCATCGAGGTCAGCACCGAGCCCGGGTGCAGGTAGTTCTGGTTGCTGTCGACGCCGATCGAGAACTTGCCCGCATCGGCGGCGGCCTGCAGCACGCCGAGGCCCGAACCGCCGGCGGCGGCGAAGACCACGTCAGCGCCAGCATCGAACTGCGCCTTGGTCAGCTCACCGGCGGTGACCGGATCGTTCCAGGCGGCCGGCGTGGTGCCGGTATAGTTCTCGATGACCTTGACTGCCGGGTTCGCTGCTTTGGCACCCTGCTGGTAGCCGCAGTAGAACTTGTGGATGATCGGCACGTCCATGCCGCCCACGAAGCCCACGGTCCCGGTGGTCGACTTCAGCGCCGCGATGGCGCCAACGAGGAACGAGCCGGTGTGCTCGTCGAAGATGATCGATTGCACGTTCGGCGCATCGACGACGGCGTCGATCACCACGAAGTGGGTGTCGGGGAATTCGGCGGCGACGGTGCCGAGCGCGGTGCCCCACGAGAAGCCGGCCATCACGATCGGGTTGGCGCCCTGCGAAGCAAAGCGGCGGAGTGCCTGCTCGCGCTGCGCGTCGTTCTGCAATTCGAGATCGGTGAAGCTGCCGCCGGTTTCCTTCTTCCAGGCCTCGGCGCCGTTATAGGCCGCTTCGTTGAAGGATTTGTCGAATTTACCGCCGAGGTCGTAAATGACGGCCGGATCGGCGAGGGCAGCACCAGCGGCGAGCACCGACAGCGCCACGCCGGTCGCAAGCGCAGTGATGCGCTTCGAAAAATAGTTCATGGATCAGTCTCCCTGTATCGCGTCCGGCAACGGCACATGCCGCCCTGACAGCCCGGCGCGTTGGGAGGAATACAATCCTGCAAACCGGCGCTCTGCAAGAGGGAGCT
>JAESFN010000755.1_pt1 | contig 22280 bp, 22 predicted proteins | sample 9269411 | NCBI WGS metagenome assembly JAESFN01 (sample SAMN14505399, study PRJNA617100) | algae metagenome | isolation source: Iphinoe sp. HA4291-MV1 and co-occurring heterotrophs from trail next to... | place: USA: Maunawili Falls, Hawaii | collected 2009-07-25
GGCCCGGGTGGCGATGGCGTAGAGCCAGCGCCGCAGCGACGACCGGCCCTCGAACCGCCCGTACCCCCGCCAGGCCCGCAGGAAGGTCTCCTGCACGGCGTCCTCGGCGTCGTGCACCGACCCGAGCATCCGGTAGCAGTGCGCCAGCAGCTCCCGCCGGTACGGCTCGGCGAGCAGGGTGAACTCGGCGGACGTGGTGCTCAGGGCTGCTCCTCCTGACAACGACGACGGTGAACCGTACGCTCAGCCGACCGGCGCCGGCCCGGTCCCGCTGACCAGGTACTCCGGGCCCGAACCGGGGTCGGCGACGATCTCCAGCACCGCCTTGGCCACCTGCTCCGGGCTCAGCACCGACTCCATGCCGGCGACGAACGCGGCCGGATCCACGCCCAGCCGGGCGGCGTAGCCGGCCACCCCGACCGAGCCGACGCCGCCGTGCGGGGTCAGCTGCGGCAGCAGGGCGACGAACCGGATCCCCAGCCCGGCCCGCTCCGACTCCTCGGCCGCGTACCCGCTCAGGTAGCGGACGGCGGCCTTGGCGCTGGCGTAGCCGCCGCTGAGCGGTGACCCGGCCAGCACCGCGCCGCTGGACAGCGCGACCACCGTCGAACCGGCGGCCAGCGGGGCCCGCAGCGCGGCGCCGGTCCAGGCGAACACGTGCCGGGTGTCGGACTCCCAGTGCCGGCTGAACGTCTCCCAGGTCTGCTCCTGCACCGGGGCCATGTGCGGGGTAGTGCCGGCGTTGAGGACCAGCAGCCCGGGCCGGTGCCGGCGGATCAGCTCGGCGGCCAGCGTCTCGTCGGTCGCGTCCCCGACGACCGGGGTGAAGCGCTCTCCCAGCTCGTCGCGGACGGCGTCCAGGTCGGACCCGGTGCGGGCCACCCCGACGACCGGGGTGCCCGCCGCGACCAGGGCGGCGGCGATGGCCCGCCCGAAGCCGCGACCGGCCCCGGTGACGACGGCGGTGTGTGACATGGGGTTCTCCTTGAGGGGGTGTGGCGGTTGGTACAGATCCAGACCGCCACCGCCCCGGAAAACCGTCGCGACCGAGGAAACTGATCAGTTCAGCACGCGCATCCCGTCCGGCAGACCGCCCCCGCCGTAGACGTCCTCGACCAGCGACGCCAGCGCGGTCAGCGCCACGCTCTGGCTGAACGGGCCGTAGGACACCCGGGCCACGCCGAGCTTCTGCGCGGTGGCCAGCGGGATCGAGCCAGGCACCCCGATCAGGTTGATCTTGCGCTCGCCCAGCGCCTCGACCAGCCGTCCGACCTGCGTCTCGTCCAGCCGTCCGGGCACGAAGAAGGTCGACGCGCCGGCGCCCAGGTAGGCCCGGCCGCGCTCGATCGCCTCGGCCAGCAGGTCCTCCGGGTCGCGGTCGCCGGCCTTGATGAAGGCGTCGGTGCGGGCGTTCAGCACGAAGTCCACCCCGGCCCGCTCGGCGGCGGCCACGGCGGCCTCGACCGCCTTGACCGCCTCGGCCAGCGGCTTCATCTGGTCCTCGAGGTTGGCCCCGACGATGCCCACCTCGATGGCCCGGGCGACGGTGCCACCGGGATCGCCGTAGCCGGCCTCCAGGTCGGCGGTCACCGGCAGGTCCCCGGCGGTGCGCGCGACCAGCCCGACGGCGGCGATCATCTCGTCGCGCGGGATGTTCTCGCCGTCCGGGTAGCCGTGCGAGGCGGCGATGCTGTGGCTGGCCGTGGCCAGCGCCTTGGTGCCGGGGGTGTCGGCGACCACCCGCGCGGAGATCGCGTCCCAGACGTTGACCACGAGCAGCAGTTCCGGCGCGGCGTGCAGTTCCTGGAGGAGCGTCGCCTTGGCGGCGGTATCGAGAGTCATGATCCCACCGTAGGACGACCCGGCGCGGGGTGCCGGGAACCTGAAGCTCCGCTGTGAGGGTGGTGTGTAACCAGGCAGATCGCGGGCGATCCGGCCCCGGCGTGCGCACCATTGGGTACGTCACCCCGACCACCCGGGGCCACCCGAGACAGAGGGCGCAGAGATGGCAGACCAGCCGACCGAACCGATCGACTCGACGCCGCCCGATGGCGCGCCCACCGTCGCCGAGCCGACCCCCGGCCGCCGTTCCCGCTTCGCCGGCTTCCGCCGGGCGACCGGTGGTGGCTTCCGCCGGGCGACCGCCAACCCGCTGTCCATGCTGGTCGCCGGGGTGCTCCTCGGCGCGCTGCTGGCCGCCGGCGGCGTGGGCGTGGCCAGCGGGCTGACCAACGGTGGCTCGCTGCTCGGGGTCCAGCCGGCCGGGTCCGCCACGAACGGCGGCAGCCCGCAGGCCAGCGGCGGCGACGGCGAGGACGACGACGAAGCCAGCGACGACGAGGACAGCGACGACGAGGACAGCGACGACGAGGAGGGCGACGACGACGACTCCGGCAAGTCCTCCTCCGACGACGAGGACGACGACGACTCGGGCAGCAGCTCCGACGACGATGACGACGAGGACGACGACAGCGGGTCGTCCAACCAGGGCCACAAGCGTTCGGACGACTGACCGGACGTAACCCGAACCGGCACCCCCGCGCCCCTCGGCCGGGGGTGTCGGTCTTGTCCGTCGGTGGTCCGGTGTGCCACCGTTCCCGGCATGACGATCAGCGCGTTGAGCAGCTACGACCCGCACGAGGTGCTGCGTTCGGTGGACGCTCACACCTTCGCGGTGATGGGCTTCATGACCGTCTGCCTGGTCTCCACGTTCATCTACCTGGTGTCCGCGTTCCGGACGTCCACGCTGCACCGCGCCTACCCGGCGCCGCTGGCCGCGGTCGGCTTCTTCGCCATCCACGACGCCTCGTTCGTGCTGCACTGGAACGACTGGTTCACCGTCTACGACCACTGGTGGCTCAAGGCCTGGGCGATCGCGCTGATCTTCACCGCCGGCATCGAGTTCGCGCTCTGCTACAAGGTCTTCCAGTACGGCCGGAGCGAGCTGATGCCGAAGCTGAGCCAGGCCCAGTTCGGGCTGGCCATCGTGGGCGCGCTGGTGGCGATCTCCGTGGTCTGGGCGGTGATCAAGCAGATCCTGGACGACCCGCTGTTCCTCACCGCGTTCGCGGTCACCGCCTGGATGCCGCCGGTGTGGTCGACCATCCTGCTCTGCGGTCGCGGCTCCATGCGCGGGCAGACCATGCTGATGAACTGGTGCCTGGTCACCAACCCGATCGGCATGTTCGGCGCCTGGTTCTTCCTCGACCCGTACTTCCGCTCCCCGCTGTTCCTGGCCTTCGGCGCGGTCACCGTGGGCTGGGCGCTGTTCAACGTGTGGGTGATGCGCCGGTACGAGCCGTACCGTCCGGCGCTCGACATCACCCCCGGTGACCGGCGCCGCGCTGGCATCCTGGAGGAGTGACCACCACCAGCAGCACCGCCGGCCGGCGCCGGGCCCGGCGTCCCATCCGCCTCAACCCGCGCGCGTTCCTGCTGGTCATCCCCCTGCTGCTGTTCGGGGTTCCCTGGTGGACGCTGGTGCTGGGCGGCCAGGACTGGCCCGCCCCGGGGGTCGTGGTCGGCACCGGACTGTTCGCCGCCGCCTACCTCGCCCAGCCGCTGCTGATGACCCTCGGGCACCGGCGGGACGGGTCGGACGCCGCCGCCCGCACCGGCGACACCCTGCTCGGCGTGGCCTGGGTGCTGTTCGTCTGGAGCCTGATCGGGCAGCTCGGCGAGGGGGTGCTCGCGCTGGCCGGGGTGGCCGACCCGGCGCGCTCCCGGATCACCGCCGTCGCGGTGCTGATCGTGGTGGCGGTGCTCCTGGTCTACGGCGCGGTGGCCGCGCTGCGGGTGCCCAGGGTGGTCGAGCGGGAGGTGCGGCTGGACCGGCTCGGACCGGGGCTGGACGGGCTGCGGATCGCCGTGCTCACCGACACCCACTACGGCCCGATCGACCGTTCCCGCTGGTCGGAGCGGGTCGTCGCGCGGGTGAACGACCTGCACGCCGACCTGGTCGTGCACGCCGGTGACCTGGCCGACGGGTCGGTGGCCCGGCGCCGCGCCCAGGTCGACCACCTCGGCGACGTGCGGGCGGAGTACGGCCGCTACTACATCACCGGCAACCACGAGTACTACTCCGGAGCCGCCGACTGGGTCGAGCACATGCGCGGGCTGGGCTGGGGCGTGCTGATCAACTCCCACCACGTGGTCGAGCGCGGCGGCGACCGGCTGGTGCTGGCCGGCATCGACGACCCGAGCGGCGTCGGCCACACCCTCGGGAACGGCCCGGACGTGCGGCGCGCGGTGGCCGGGGCCGACCCCGACCTGCCGGTGGTGCTGCTCGCCCACCAGCCGGGCCAGGTGGACCAGTCGGTCGAGGCGGGCGTCGACCTGCAGATCTCCGGGCACACCCACGGCGGGCAGATCTGGCCGTTCCACTACCTGGTGCTGACCGACCAGCCGGCGCTGGCCGGTCTCTCCCGGCACGGCGACCGCACCCAGCTCTACACCAGCCGGGGCGCCGGCTTCTGGGGCCCGCCGCTGCGGATCTTCGCCCCGAGCGAGATCACCGTGCTCACCCTGCGCTCCGGGGCCTAACGGGACAGCCGCGCCTAACGGGAGACCCGGAAGATCGGCCAGCCGACCTCGGTGCGCCAGGAGCCGGGGTCGGGGTCGTCCCGGGGTCCGCGCAGGTAGGTCTCGTGCACCGGGCCGTCCACGGCCAGCGCGTGCTCGACCACCCAGGCCCCCAGCCGGCCGTAGGTGACGTCCAGGTCGTCGTGCGGGCCGGGGTGCACGGTCGTGGCCAGCTCGACCGCCGGCAGCGTCACCGGGGCGACCCGACCGGACCGCGGCGGGTCCGTCACCGGCCGGTACACCAGCACCCCGCCCCGGCCGTCGGTGAACAGCGCGTTGTCGTAGCGACCCCCGGCCGGGCCGGCCGCACCCCGGCCGGCCAGCGCGGCGTCCAGCTCGTCCATCGCCTCGTCGTACCAGGCCAGCACGCCGTCCAGGTCCGCGACGCCGGCGACCGCCGCCACCGTCCGCTCCGGCACGGTGACCAGTCGCACCGCCAGCTCGGCGGCCTCCGGGCGGAGCAACCGGCGCAGCGAGGTCACCGCCGCCCGGGTGCGCTCCAGCTCCGCCTCCAGCCGGCCCAGGTGGGCGGCGACCAGCCCGGCGCGGGCGTCCGGGTCGGCCACGGTGAGCACGTCGTTCACCTCGGCCAGCGGCATGTCCAGCTCGCGCAGCCGGTGGATCACCTGGGCGGTCGGGATCTGCTCGGCGGTGTAGTAGCGGTACCCGCTGGACGGGTCGACCGAGGCCGGCTCGAGCAGCCCACCCTCGTGGTAGCGGCGCAGCGTGCGCACGCTCAGGTGGGTGAGCGCGGCGAACTCCCCGATGGTCAGTCCCGGCCGCATCCGTGCACTGTGCACCCTCCCCCGGAGAGAGGGTCAAGCGGCTGCCCCGGGCTTGACCCTCTCCCGGGGAGAGGCCGCACGGTGGTCCACATGACCACGTCACAGGATGTCCTGCCCGCCACTATCACCGGCTACCTGGCCGCCCACCTGGCCCGCGAGGTCGACGCCGCGACCAGCCGGTTCACCGACGACGCGGTGGTCGTCGACGAGGGCCACACCTACACCGGCCCGGCCGAGATCGCCGCCTGGCTGGACCGCTCGGCCAGCGAGTACACGTACACCATCGAGCTGACCGGCACCGAGCGGATCGACGACGCGCACTACGTCGCCACCCACCACCTGGAGGGGAACTTCCCCGGCGGCGTGGTCGACCTGCACTTCCGGTTCACCCTGCGCGGCGACCGGATCAGCGCGCTCACCATCGAACCGTGAGGCTCAGCTGACGGCGGGCTCGATCCGGTCCAGCGCCGCGTCGACCAGCGCGCGCAACCCGGTACCTCGGTCCAGATACACCCGGAACGCGCCGAGCATGGCCGCGACGATCACCCGGCCGCACACCTCGGCGGCCAGCGCGGGATCGGCGTCCGGGACCCGCCAGGCGTCGGCGATCGCGGCGCTCCACCGCCGGTTGAACCGGGCGAACGGCGCGGCCATGCCCGGGTCCTCCAGCCACACCCGCATGGTGGCCGCGCTGAAGTCCGGGCCCGGCTCGTCGAACAGGTCGATCACCTCGGTGAGCCCCCGGCGGACCGTCGGCCAGGGGTGCTCACCGGCCGGGATCCCGCCGATCCGGGCCCGGAGGATCTCCAGGTGCCGCTCGACGTCCGGGAAGACCACGTCCTCCTTGGTGGCGAAGTAGCGGAAGAAGGTGCGGTAGGAGATGTCGGCGGCCTCGGCGATGTCCTGCACGGTGGTGGCTTCGTAGCCGCGCTCGCTGAACAGCCTCATCGCGACGCGCGCGACGTCCACCCGGGCCCGCTCCCGGCGCCGTTCCCGGGCCGCCGACCGGACCGGCTCGACCTGCTGCCCGGACGTCATGCCCGCAGTATGCCAAGCACCGCCCATTGACACTACTCGGCCAAATTGACACTCTAGTGCCAGTCGGACGGGGCCGTCCGGCGCAGGGCCAGGGCACTGGAGGCCTGATGTCCGAGGACGGACCGCACGCGGTCACCACCACCGTCACGGCACCGGGGAGCGAGCCGGATCTCTCCGGGTTCGACATCTTCGACCCCGACCAGGCCGGCCGGAAGTGGGAGCTGCTGGCCGGGGCCCGCCGCGACCAGCCGGTGTTCCGCACCGAGGCGATGGGCGGGATGTGGGTGGTCACCCGGCACGACGACGTGCGGTACGTGCTGGAGAACCCGCTGCTGTTCTCCTCGGCCAGCCCGTCGATCCTGCCCAACCCGATCTGCATGGCGCCGATCGACACCGACCCTCCGCTGCACCGGGACTTCCGGACGGTGATCAACCCGTACCTGTCGCGCAGCTACCTGACCCGCTTCGAGGACTCCATGCGGGGGATCGTCACCGAGGCCCTCGACGGCTTCGTGGAGCGCGGGAGCTGCGAGTTCGACCGCGAGTTCGGGGTGCCGGTGACCTCGAGAATCCTGGCCCAGGTGGTGTTCGACGAGACCGACACCGACCGGCTGCGGCGCGCGGTGGACGCGGCCACCCGGATGGGGCTCTACAACACCCCGGACACGTTCGTCGACATGGCGCAGGCGTGCGAGGAGTTCCTGGGCGAGCGGGAGCGGTCCGGACACGACCGGGACGACCTGCTCGGGGCGCTGCTGCGGGCCGAGGTCGGCGGCCGCCCGCTCACCCCGCGCGAACGGCTCGGCGTGGTGACCGTGCTGTTCATCGGCGGCCTGGACACCACCCGGGCGGCGCTGGCCAACATCCTGGTCAACCTCACCCGGGATCCGGACCTGGAGCGACGGGTGCGGGACCCCCGGTGGGTCCGCACCGATATGGACGAGTTCCTGCGGTTCGAGTCCCCGGTGACCTGCCTGGTCCGCACGGCCACCGAGGAGGTCGCGGTCGGCGGGGTGACGATGCGCCCCGGCGACCGGGTGCTGGCCCACTTCGCCTCGGCCAACCGGGACGAGGCGAAGTACCCCGACGCCGACCGGCTGCGGTTCGACGCCACCCGGGCCGGGAACGCCGCGTTCGGGCTGGGCATCCACCGCTGCGCCGGGGCGCACCTGGCCCGGCTGGAGATCGCCCTGGCCTTCGAGGAGCTGCTGGCCCGGGCGACGAACTTCCGGCTGCTCCAGCCGATCACCATCGCCCCGGGGATCGTGCACCACCCGCGCGAGCTGCACATCGCGTTCGACCGGCTGTCGGCGTGAGCAGCGACGTCATCGTGCTCGGCGCCGGCGCGGCCGGGCTGTGCGCGGCGCTGGCGGCGGTCGACGCCGGTGCCCGGGTGACGCTGCTGGAGCGGTCGGAGTTCGTCGGCGGCACCATGGCCCAGTCCGCCGGGGTGGTGTGGGTGCCGGTGAACCACCGCGCCGCCGAGGCGGGTTACGCCGACGACCGGGCCGACGCGCTGCGCTACCTGGAGTCGCTGTCCAACGACCGGATCGACCCGGAGCTGGCCGAACGCTACGTGGACACCGCGCCGGAGATGCTGCGCTGGCTGGAGGGCACCACCGGGTTGACGTTCGGAGCGCTGCCCTACCCGGACTACCACTCCGAGCATCCCGGGGCGGCGGCCGGGGGCGGGCGGTCGGTGGAGCCCGGGCTCTACCCCTTCACCCGGCTCGGCGTCTGGGCGGATCGGGTGGTGATCTCCCCGGCCCAGGAGGCCCGGGTGTTCCTGCGCCCGGCCGAGACGCCGTACGGGGGCGGCACCCCACCGCCGCCGGAGGTGATCGAGCAGCGGAAGGTCCGGGACGAGCGGGCCTGGGGGCAGGCGCTGGTCGGCGGGCTGCTCGGGGCGCTGCTGGAGCGCGGGGTCGAGCCGGTCACCGGGGTGCGGGCGGTCGCGCTGGAGATGACCGACGGCCGGGTTACCGGGGTGCGCGCCGAGGACGGCCGCGCCTGGAACGGACGGGTCGTCATCGCCACCGGCGGGTTCGACGGCAACGAGACGCTGAAACGCGCCTACCTGCGCGGACCGCTGCTGGCCTCGGTCGCCGTCCCGGAGAACACCGGCGACGGGCTGCTGATGGCCCAGTCGGCCGGGGCGTCGCTGGGCGCGATGTCCGAGGCCTGGTGGGTGCCGATCATGAAACGTCCGGGGTCGGTCGAGCGCTCCGGGCGGGCGTTCCCGCGTGGGGTCACCGTGGTGTTCGAGCGCAGCATGCCCGGGTCGATCATCGTCAACCGGGCCGGGCGGCGGTTCGTCAACGAGGCGGCCAACTACAACGCGGCGATGGGCGGCTTCCACGCGCTCGACCCGAACACGTTCAGCTTCGGCAACCTGCCCGCCTACCTGGTCTTCGACGCCGACTTCCGCCGCCGGGTGCCGGTGGCCGACCTGCCGCCGGGCGACACCAACGTGCCGGAGTGGATGTGGTCCGCACCTACCGTGCGCGAGCTCGCCGGCCGGCTCGACGTCGACCCCGACGGCCTGGACCAGACCGTCGAGCGGTTCAACAAGGACGTGGCCGGCGGGCGGGACCCGGAGTTCGGCCGGGGCGGGACCCGGTTCGAGCGGGCCAACGGCGACCCGAGCCGGCCCGGGCCGCTGGCCAACCTGGGCCCGCTTCGGGAGCCGCCGTACTACGCGGTGGAGCTGCTGCCCGGCGCGTTCGGCACCCGCGGCGGCCCGCGCACCGACCGGCACGGGCGGGTGCTGTCCGTGTGCGAGGAACCGATCCCCGGGCTGTACGCGGCCGGCAACGCCATGGCCTCGGTGCTCGGCATGGCCTACCCGGGCGGGGGCGGCACCCTCGGCTCGGCCTTCACCTTCGGCTACCTGGCCGGCCGGCACGCCGCCGGCCTCGAGACGGAGGACGCACCATGATCCGCAATCCGGTCCCCGACCCGAACTGGCCGACCAACCCGACGATCAACGCGGCGTTCACCATCGGCGCCGGCGTGGTCGTGCTGGTCGGCCTGGTGCTGGCCTTCCGGTACTGGCGGCGCGAAGGGACCCTGGTCGGGTTCGCCTGCATCGCCGGGGCCGCGATCGCCAGCCTGACCGAGACGATCACCGCCGCGAACGCCTACGTCTACTACCCGGTGCAGGGGCAGTGGACGGTGTTCACCGCGTACGGGGTGAAGATCCCGCTGTTCCTCACGCTCTCCTACATCGGCGAGGTGGGGCTGGGCGCGATGGCCACCTGGCGGGCGCTGAAGGCCGGCGGCGGGCCGGGCGTGCTGCTCCGGATCTGGCTGGTGGTGGCCGTGACCGACATCGTGTTCGAGACGGTGGCGCTGTGGCTGAACGTCTTCTACTACTACGGCCCGCAGCCGCTGAACCCGTGGAGGATGCCGCTGTACTGGGGGTTCATGGACGGCGCGCTCGGGCTGCTGCCCGGGGTGCTGGCCTACCTGCTGCTCCGCGGCCGGACCGGTCCGGTCGGCTGGCTGGCCTACCTGGCTGTCTTCCCCGCCGCCCTGATGTTCGTCTACGTCGGCACCGGGTGGCCGATCTGGATCACCATGCACACCGATCTGCCGATGGTGTGGATCCAGCTGGCCGGGCTGCTCAGCGTCGTGCTGGTGTACCTGTACGTGCGGGCGGTGGCCGCGCTGGCCACCCTGCCGCCGGAGGTGGCCGACGGCCTGCGCCGGAACCGGTCCGACCTGGGGGTCCGGTCGTGACCGCCTTCCCGCACCTGTTCTCGCCGATCACCGTGGGCGGGCACACCGTGCGTAACCGGGTGGCGATCACCGCGCACGGCAGCAGCGAGGCGTTCCGCAACCCGAACGTCGCCCCGGACGGCTACCTCGGCTACCTGCGGGCCCGGGCGGCCGGCGGCGCCGGGCTGATCATCGCCCAGCCGCAGTACCCCAACCCGTTCGGCCCGATCCCGCGATCCACCGTCGACCGGCACCGGCAGCTGGCCGAGGTGGTCAAGGCCGAGGGCGCGGTGCTGCTCATCCAGCTGGCGCACCTGGGCGCCACCTTCCGCTCGGACGCCGACGTGCGCCGGCCGCCGCTGTGGGGGTTCGACGCCGCGCAGACCGCCGAGGGCGAGGTCGCGCACCGGATGACCGGCGCCGAGGTCGAGCGGATGATCGAGGCGTTCGCGCAGATCACCGCGATGGCCGTGGACGCCGGGTTCGACGGGGTGGAGGTGCACGGCGGGCACGGCTACCTGATCCAGCAGTCGCTCTCGCCGTGGGGCAACCACCGCGCCGACGAATACGGGCAGGACCGGACGCTGTTCGCCCGCCGGGTGATCGAGGCGGTGCGGCCGATCCTGGGCCCCGACCGGATCCTCGGCTACCGCACGGCCACCGACGACCTGATGTCCCCCGAGGACGGCGGGCTCGGCGCCGAGGGCCTGGCCGCGACGGTGCGGGCGATCCTGGGCACCGGGCAGGTCGACCTGCTCAACACCACGGTCGGCTACGGCGGCCCCAGCTACGGCGTCTCCATCCCCGACTACCGGGCCGGGGATGCGCCGAACATCCCGAAGGTCCGCCGGCTGCGCGAGCTGGTGGACATCGACGTGCCGGTGATCGGCACCGGGCGGATCGCGTCGGCCGGGGTGGCCGAGCGGGTGCTGGCCGACGGCGACTGCGACCTGGTGGCGATGACCCGGGCGCACATCGCCGACCCCGACCTGGTGACCAAGACCCTGCGCGGCGACGCCCACCGGGTACGGCCGTGCACCGGCGCCAACGTGTGCGTGAACCGGAAGCTGGCCGGATACCCGGAGATCAGCTGCCTGCACAACCCCGAGGTGCTGCGGGAGACCGAGCTGCACCCCGTCCCGGCCGACTCGACGCGGAAGGTGCTGGTGGTCGGGGCCGGACCGGCCGGGCTCAAAGCGGCCGAGACCGCCGCCCGGCGCGGCCACCAGGTCCGGCTGATCGACTCCGCCCCGAGGGCCGGGGGGCTGCTGCGCGCGGTGGAGCTCACCGCCGCCGCCACTGTCGCCGCCTCGGTCGACCACCTGATCGGCGAGCTGGCCGAGCTCGGGGTGAAGCCGGAGCTGGGGGTCACCGTCGACGCCGCGCTGCTGGCCGAGCTCCGGCCGGACTTCGTCGTCCTGGCCACCGGGGCGCACCGCCCGGGCCCGGACGCCGTCCCCGGCGGGGCGACCGGGCACGTGGTGGGCAGCGCCGAAGCCCTGACCGGACCGGTCGATCACGACGTCCTGGTCTACGACACCACCGGCGCGAACGAGGGCCCGCTGGTGGCCGAGGCCCTGGCGCTGCGCGGGCACACCGTTCACTACGTCACCCGGTACGAGACGGTGATGCCCTACGGCGGCGCGCTGCACCGGGTCCAGGTGCCGGCCATCCTGCGCCGTCGCTGCCGCACGGTGCTCACCGAGGCCCTGCTCGGCGACCTGGACGGCCGGCACGCGCTGGTCGTCCGCCCGGACGGGGAGACCCTGGCCGAGCTGGAGGTCGGAACCGTCGTCGCGGTCACCGCCTGCGAGTCCCGGACCGGGCTGGCCGCCGACTGCGAGGCGCTGGGGCTGCCCTACCGGCTGGCCGGCGACGCGGTGGCCCATCGGACCGCGTTCCAGGCGTTCAAGGAGGGCCAGGAGGCGGCCGTCGCCATCTGACCGGCCCGGGCATATCTGAGTAAAACGATCGGCAATAGAGAAATTCGTGCGGCGGGCCCGGACCGCGTCGTACCCTGGCGAAGGTGACCGGACACCCGCACCTGGCCCTGGCGCTCAACGACACCGGCTGGCATCCGGCCTCGTGGCGGGAGCCGGGCGCCCGCGCGGACGAGCTGTTCAGCGCCGGCTACTGGGCCGACCTGGTGGGTGAGGCCGAGCGCGGCCTGCTCGACCTGGTCACCTTCGAGGAGGGGTTCGCGCCGCAGTCGGTGCACCCGTGGAAGCCCGACGACCGGACCGACCAGGTGCGCGGCCGGCTGGACGCCACGCTGATCGCCGCCCGGGTGGCCCCGCTGACCCGCCACATCGGGCTGGTGCCGACGGCGGTGGTCACCCACACCGAGCCGTTCCACCTGTCCAAGGCGATCGCCACGCTGGACTACGTCTCGACCGGGCGCGCCGGGCTGCGGGTGCGGATCTCCGCCCGCCCGGACGAGGCCGCGCTGTTCGGCCGCCGTTCGCTGCCGAAGGTGTCCCTGGAGGACAGCGACGATCACGGGCCGCTGGCCGACCTGTTCGACGAGGCCCGGGACTACGTCGAGGTCATCCGCCGGTTGTGGGACAGCTGGGAGGACGACGCGGAGATCCGGGACGCCACCACCGGCCGGTTCGTCGACCGGGACAAGCTGCACTACATCGACTTCGAGGGCGCGGAGTTCTCGGTGCGCGGGCCGTCGATCACCCCGCGCCCGCCGCAGGGCCAGCCGCTGGTAGCCGCGCTGGCCCACCGCACCGTCGCCTACCGGCTGCTCGCCCGGTCCGCCGACCTGGGCTTCGTCACCCCGTTCACCGCCGACGACGCGGTGGCCACGCTGGCCGAGATCCGCCACGAGCAGGCCGCGGCCGGGCGTTCCGGGGAGCCACTGCACGTGCTCGGCGACGTCGTGGTCTACCTGGACGAGACGTCGGGCGGCGCCGAAGCGCGGAAACGGGAGCTCGACGAGCTGGCCGGCTACCAGCCGAGGTCCGACGCGTACGAGTTCGTCGGTACCCCGGCCCGGCTGGCCGACCTGGTGCTGGACTGGCACGCCGCCGGCCTCTCCGGGGTGCGGCTGCGCCCGGCCGGGCACGCCCACGACCTGCCGCTGATCACCCAGGCCCTGGTCCCCGAGCTGCAACGGCGCGGCGCCTTCCGCACCGGGTACCCGGCCGACACCCTGCGCGGGTTGTTCGGCCTGGAACGCCCGGCCAACCGCTACTCGGGGGTTTCCGCATGAGCAAGCAGGTCCACCTGGCCGCGCACTTCCCGGGCGTCAACAACACCACGGTGTGGAGCGACCCGGACGCCGGCAGCCACATCGACTTCCGCTCGTTCGAGCGCTTCGCCCGGACCGCCGAGCGGGCCAAGTTCGACTTCCTCTTCCTGGCCGAGGGCCTGCGGCTGCGCGAGCAGGGCGGGCTGATCTACGACCTGGACGTGGTCGGCCGCCCGGACACCTTCACCGTGCTGGCCGCGCTGGCCGCCGTCACCGACCGGCTCGGGCTGGCCGGCACGATCAACTCCACGTTCAACGAGCCGTTCGAGGTGGCCCGGCAGTTCGCCAGCCTGGACCACCTGTCGAACGGGCGGGCGGCCTGGAACGTGGTGACCTCGTGGGACGCGTTCACCGGGGAGAACTTCCGCCGCGGCGGGTTCCTGCCGCAGGAGAAGCGCTACCTGCGGGCCCGCGAGTTCCTGGCCGCGACGAACGCGCTCTTCGACTCCTGGCGCGGGGACGAGATCGTGGCCGAGGGCGACCGGTTCCTGTCCCGGCCCGACGCCGGCGCGTTCGACATCGTGTCCGACCAGTTCGACATCCGCGGCCGGTTCTCGGTGCCGCGCAGCCCGCAGGGCCGTCCGGTGATCTTCCAGGCCGGCGACTCCGACGAGGGCCGGGAGTTCGCCGCCGCCGAGGCCGACGCCATCTTCAGCCGCTACGGCACCCTGGACGCCGGCCGGGAGTTCTACGCCGACGTGAAGGGCCGGCTGGCCCGCTACGGCCGCGAGCCCGACGATCTGAAGATCCTGCCCGCCGCCACCTTCGTGCTCGGCGACACCGACGCCGAGGCGCACGAGAAGGCGGACGTGATCCGGCACCAGCAGGTCAGCCCGCAGACCGCGATCAAGCTGCTGGAACAGCTGTGGAACCGGGACCTCTCCGACCTCGACCCGGACGGCCCGCTGCCCGCCGAGGACCCGGTGGTCGGGGACAGCCACGTCGCCCAGGGGCGGGCCAGCGTGCGGATGTACCGGGACCCGATCGCGACCGCGAGGGCCTGGCGGGAGCTGGCCGAGGCCAAGCAGCTGTCCGCCCGGGAGGTGGTCATCGAGGTCAGCGGCCGGCAGTCGTTCATCGGCAGCCCGGCCACCGTGGCCGACAGCATCAACGAGCTGGTGCAGAAGGACGCCTCGGACGGCTTCATCCTGGTCCCGCACATCACCCCGGGCGGGCTGGACGAGTTCGCCGACACCGTGGTCCCGCTGCTCCAGGAGCGCGGCGTCTACCGCACCGAGTACGAGGGCAGCACGCTGCGGGAGCACTTGCGGCTGCGCCGCTTGTGAGTGGCGAGTCCGGCTATAGGCGGACTTGCCACTCACGAGGCCGGAGGCCACTCCAGTTCGAGGGCGTTGATGCCGTGCATGCTGCCCGACTCGGTGACCTCGAACCCGTCCGGGATGCGGTAGTCCGGGTGGGTGGCGAGGTGCCAGAACGAGTAGCCGAGCTGGAGAAGATCTCCGGGTGCTGCAGCGCCTCGCGGATCTGTTCGGCCCGGGTGAGCACCCAGAACCCCTGGTAGGCGGAGCTGCGGAAGAACGGGAACCGGGCCCGGAAGCCGTCCATCTGCCGGGCGTTGCCCAGCACCGGCAACCACCGGGCGGCGCCGGGCGCGGGCGACGTTCTGGTGCGGGCGGCGCTCTCGTGCGGGCGGCGTCTACTGCGGGCGGCGTCTACTGCGGGCGGCGCTCGAGCAGCCGACCGGCCTGCTGGGCCAGCGTGGCCGCGCCGGTGACCAACGCCCGGGCCCCGACCCCGGCCCCGGACACCGCCGCCCGGGCGCCCAGGCTGCCGGCGTCGAAGTACTCCGTCCAGTGCACCAGCCGGTCGTCCCGCCAGACCAGCACCCCGGCGACCGGGGCGGACGCGATCAGCCCGCCGTCGGCCCGGCGGAGGTGATCGACCCGCTGGGTGTGCACGGTCGACCCGGTGACCGCCGCGCTGACCATCTCGACCTCGATGGTGTCCAGCCCCAGGGTGCGCCGGCACACCCGCAGGAAGCGCAGCGCCTCGTGCGGACCGGTGGTCCGGGCCATCGGCCGCTGGTCCCAGACACAGTCCGGGCCGAACACGTCGGTGAACGACGAGCACATGCCGTCGAACGAGGTGGCCCAGCGGTCGAAGAAGCCGGCGGTGGCCGCGAGATGGTCCATGCCGGCCAGCCTAGGCAGCGGTCAGCCCTCGGCGCCGGGGGCGACCGGGTCGAAGTAGGTACCCGGGTGGGTGGCGGCGTCCTGCCGCAGCACCGCACCGCCCGGCCAGGCCACGGTGGCCGACCGGGTCTCGTCCGGCGGGGTGATCAGCAGCTTGGTCGGGGTCCAGCCCGGACCGTCCTGCGGCGGCAGCCAGGTGATCGTGGTGTGCGCGGTACCGCCCGGGGCCAGCCGCACCGTGGTGGCGGGCTTGCCGGCCCGGGGCAGCGAGTAGGTCGGGCCGAACGTCGGGTCGGGCGGGCCCTGCAGGTCGATGCCGCCGAACCCGGTCATCGTGCAGGTCTTCGCCGAGCTGTTGGTCCACACGATCACGGTGTGCCGCTGGCCGGCCTCGCCGGTGGTGCGGCCGCGGCTGGCCTTCAGCTCGGCCAGGGTGCACTTCGCGCCCGCCGGTGCGGCGCGACCGGCGGCGGGTGCGCTGTCCTCGGCGGTCCCCGACGGCTCGTCGGGCACGTCGCTGAGCTCGGCGGACGGCCCGGCCGACGGCGCCGCCGCGGTGGTCGGCGAGGCGCCCCCGCAGCCGGCGAGACCGAGGACGGCGACCGAGGCGATCGGCAGGAGCAGGCGGGTGGTCCGGGTGAGTCCGTTCACGGTCGGTCAGCCAACCACGAAGATCGACCGGGCGCCCGACGAAACTGTCCCCCGTTCGGCCGATCGGGCCGGAACATGCTGAGATTGGGGCAACCAGCCGCCGCAGGAGGTCCGCAGCAGTGACCGGTGAATCGTCGACCGCCCCCGACCGGACCGAGAGCGAGCTCGCCTCGTTCATCCCCTTCCGCAAGCGCAGCGTCGTCGAGATGTGCGCCGGCGACCTCCCGGACGACGAACGCGAGTCGTTCGTGGCCTTCACCGAGCTGCTGGCCAGCCTGCTGCACCACGAGTTCCGCGGCCGGCTCGAGACGATCAAGGACGCCTACCAGCCGTTCAACCCGGACACCGACGTCCGCACGGTCACCGAGCCCAGCCCCGAGGAGCGCCAGGAGGCGCAGCGGCGGCTGGCCGACGAGCTCTCCGCGCTGGCCGTGGCGGCCAACTTCGAGCAGATCGACGACGAGGACCTGGAGCGGGCGTTCGTCGAGGAGTCGCTGATGAAGGTCCGGCTGGAGGCGGACTTCGACGACTTCGAGCAGGTCGTGTTCTACCGGCGCGGCGAGCACAAGCGCACCGAGGAGATCAAGAAGCTGTTCGGGCTGCGCAAGAAGAGCCTCACCTTCACGAACTACGGCAAGGTGCTGATGTACGTGAAGTTCAAGGACGCCGCGCACTTCGAGGCCCAGGGCCGCAAGCCCGACGACCTGCCGTTCACCCCCGAGTCCACGATCATCAAGCTGTTCCAGAACGTGCCCAGCGCCGACCTGGAGATGCTCTTCCCGAACGCCCGGGTCAAGATGCGGCCGATCGACAAGCTGCTGATCGGCGTCCCGGCGGTGATCTCCGGGGTGATCATGGTGGTGACCAAGCTGCTCGCGGCGCTGCTGCCGGTGCTGTTGCTGCTGGGGTTCTGGCTGGGGGTGCGGGACGAGCCGGTGAGCCTGAACGAGGGGCAGCTGCTGGCCCTCGCGGCCGGTCTGATGGCCTTCGGCGGGTTCCTGTTCCGCCAGTTCGGCAAGTTCAAGAACCGCAAGATGGAGTTCATGAAGGCGCTCTCGGAGAACCTCTACTTCCGCAACCTGGACAACGACGCCGGGGTGTTCCACCACCTGCTGGACGCCGCCGAGGAGGAAGAGGTCAAGGAGGCCGTGCTGGCCTACCACTTCCTGCGCATCGCCGAGGGCCCGCTGGAGGCCGGCGAGCTGGACCGGCGGATCGAGACCTGGTTCGCCGAGAAGTGGGACGCCCGCTTCGACTTCGAGGTCGAGGACGGCGTGGGCAAGCTGCGCCGGATGGAGCTGGTCGACGTCGACCCTCAGGACCGGCTGACCGCCGTGAGCCTGGACGAGGCCAAGCGCCGGCTCGACGAGACCTGGGACAACCTGTTCAGCTACAACGCCCCGGCCCGCGCATGATCAACTCGGCGCGAGGTGCCGGGTGAGGAACGCGATCTGGTGCTCGACCACCGCCCGGTGCCAGGGCTGGCCCGGGTAGACGTCGAAGTGGTCGCACGGGTAGTGCCGCACCTCGGACAGCGGCACCCGGCCGGCAGCCGCCTCCGCCGCCGCCGGGGGCGCGGTCTGGTCCAGGTCGGCGATCTGTACCAGCAGCGGGCAGCCGATGCCGCCGGCCCGGGTGCCCGGACGGTAGGTGCCCAGCCGTAGCAGGGTCCGCCCGGTGAACTCGTTGCGCCAGGCGGCCCCGGCCACACCGGTGTAGCCGGCCAGCGCGCCGGGGGCGGTGAGCACGCCGAACTCGCCCGGCTCGGCGGCCAGCGGGACCAGCACCGGCGGCCGGCCCCGGGCGGCGGCCAGCAGGTCGCGCAGCCCGGCGGCGGTGGCCTTCAGCGCGGCGCCGGGCCCGTCCCGGCGGACCGTGGCCAGCAGGGCGGCCAGCCCGTCCGGGGCCGGGGTGAGCGCCACGGCCGCGGCCAGCCGGTCGTCCCCGGCGGCCAGCGCGAACACGTGCCCGCCGGCGAACGACACCCCCCAGAGCACGATCCGCTCCGGGTCCACCCCGGCCAGCTCGCGGGCGGCGGCGATCGCGGCGCGGTAGTCGTCCTGCTGGCCGGGGATGTCCACCAGCTGCCGGATGTCGCCGTCGCTGCCGCCGAAGCCCCGGTAGTCGAACACCAGCACGTCCAGGCCCGCCCCGGCGAGCGCCTCGGCGAACCCCTCCAGGCCGCAGTCCCGGGTCGCCCCGAACCCGTGCGCCATCACCGCGCACGGCCGCCCACCCGGCCCGGCGAGCGCGTCGGAGGTGGCCGGGTAGTGCCAGGCGGCCAGCCCCCGGCTGTGCACGGTGACATCGGTGCGGTTCATGCCGCTGCTCCTCCGTAGACGGCGCCGGCCCAGACGGCGGCCAGCGCGTCCAGCGCCCGCTCGACGTCCGCCGGGGCGGGGTCGGTGCGGCTGAGCCGCTCGTAGGTGGCCACGTTCGCGCCGAGCAGGACCCGGATCAGGTCACGGGGGTCGGGCCCGGGCCGGGCCCGACCGGTGGACCGCTGCAGCTCGATGCCGGCGGCCAGCGGCTCGACGAACCGCTCGATCCAGGCCTCCCACAGCTCCCGCACGGCCGCGTCGGTGCCCCGCGCGTCGATCATCGCGATGATCAGCGCCTCGTGCGCGTGCCACAACGACCAGGTGCCGGCCAGTACCGTGCGCATCCCGGCCCTCGGGTCGCCGGTGCCGTGGATGAACTCGGCGGCTCCGTCGATCATGTCCGCGAACACGTCACCGAGCAGCGCGGACACCGCCGCGCCCTTGCTGGCGAAGTAGAAGTAGAACCCCGACCGGGTCACCCCGGCGGCGCCCGCGATGTCGCCGATGCTGATCCGGGAGAGCGGGCGCTCCCGCAGCAGGTCCTCGACGGCGGCCAGGATGGCCAGCCGCCGCTCCTCGCCCGGGCTGCGCCGGCGCCGCTCCGGGATGCTCGGCAGCTCGGTCACGGCGGGCACGGTCAGGCCGACTGCTTCGACGCGGCCGGCTTCGACCCGGCCTGGTTCGACGCCGCGGAGCCCGCCCGGCCGGCCAGCCGCACCGGGCCCGACCGCCGAACCCGCTGGTAGCCGGCCTTCAGCTCCTTGGTGCGCATCTCGTGCTCGTAGATGAAGTAGTCGACCTGCTGGGTGTGCCGGGGCCGGTCGGCGAAGTGCCCGACGAACTTCTTCTCGTCGGCCGCGATCACCCGGTGCATCTCGACGTCCGACGGCGGCCGGTAGGTGCCGGCCAGGTAGGCGGCCAGCAACCGCGACTGGCACTCCACGAACGGGAACAGCGTGGGTACCGCCTGGGCGAACCCGATGAACACCACGTCGTCCAGCCCGGGCCGGAGCATCCGCTTGTACAGCGGGAACCGGTTGTCCGGCGCGGAGAGGAACTCCGGATCGAAGAACGGGAAGCTGATGTTGTACCCGGTGGCGTAGATGATCACGTCGAAGGTGCCGACCGTGCCGTCCACGAAGTGCACGTCACGCCCGTCCAGACGCGCCACGTTCGGCTTCACCGTGGCGTCCCCGGAGCCCAGCCGCAGCAGCAGCTCGCTGGACATGGTCGGGTGCGCCTCCAGGAAGTTGTGCTCCGGGCGGGGCAGGCCGTACTTCTCCGGGGCGCCGGAGAGCAGGATCGGGACCTTGCGGGCGATCCGCCGCTGCCAGGACAGCGGGATCTGTGGGATGGTCCGGGCCAGCCGGTCGCCGGGCATCCCGAACACGTACTTAGGGATCACCCAGGCCCCGGACCGGGTGGAGAGCACCACGGTGTTGCCGTGCGACTTCTGGGCCAGCTCGCTGACCACGTCGGCGGCGCTGTTGCCGATGCCGACGACCAGGATCCGCTTGCCCTTGAGGTCGAGCGGGTGGGTGGGGTCGATGTAGTGGTGGGAGTGGATGGACTCCCCGGTGAACTCGCCCGGGAAGTCCGGGAGGCGGGGGTCCCAGTGGTGCCCGTTGGCCACCACCAGCGCGTCGAAGCGGCGGGTCTCGCCGTCCTGCGTGCGCAGCACCCAGCCCCCGCCGGGCAGCCGGGTTGCGCGTTCCACACCGTTCTGGAAGTGGATCCGCTCGGTGAGCCCGAACGCCGCCGCGTAGGCGTCCAGGTAGGTCTTGATCTGGGTGTGGTGCGGGAAGTCCGGGTAGTCGGCCGGCATCGGGAAGTCCTTGAAGGACAGCCGGTCCTTCGAGGTGTCGATGTGCAGCGACCGGTAGGCGCTGGAGTGCCCGTTGGGGTTGCCGAACGCCCAGTTGCCACCGATCCGGTCGGAGCTCTCGAAGCACTCGTAGGGGATGTCGTAGTCGCCGAGCATCTTACCGGCGGTCAGCCCGCTGATCCCCGCTCCGATGATCGCGGTGCTCGGTCGCTCGGTGCCCATGGCCGCCCCCCGGTCGCTGTGACTCCAGGCACGCTAACCCGGCCGTTTGACAGGTGTCAATCATTACCGACTTCTGTCAACACACAACTCGACGGGCGGAACATCGGACGAGCTGGGACGGTTGAACCAGGTGAACCACCAGAGGAGGAGGTAGACGATGGCCACCGAGACGGCGATCCTCGCGGGCGGGTGCTTCTGGGGTGCCCAGGAGCTGCTCCGGCACCGGCCGGGCGTGATCTCCACCCGGGTCGGCTACTCCGGCGACGACAACAAGCCGAATGCCACCTACCGCAACCACGGCGACCACGCCGAGGCCGTGGAGATCGTGTTCGACCCCGAGGTGATCACCTTCCGGCAGATCCTGGAGTTCTTCTTCCAGATCCACGACCCGTCGACCAAGAACCGCCAGGGCAACGACATCGGCCGCAGCTACCGCTCGGCGATCTTCTACACCAGCGACGAGCAGAAGGCCGTCGCCCTGGACACCATCGCCGACGTGGACGCCTCCGGCCTGTGGCCGGGCAAGGTGGTCACCGAGGTGCAGCCGGCCGGGCCGTTCTGGGAGGCCGAGCCGGAGCACCAGGACTACCTGCAGAACTACCCCACCGGCTACACCTGCCACTGGGTGCGCCGCGACTGGGTGCTGCCCCGCCGCACGACGCAGAACGCCTGACCGCGGCCGGTCTCACGCGGCGGGTCTGGCCGGCTCCGGTCAGATCCGCCGCTCCCGCCCGGCCCAGGCCTGCTCCCGCAGCACGAACTTCTGGATCTTCCCGGTGGACGTCTTGGGCAGCCTCCAGCACCGCCGGGTGCTCGGCGATCGCCTGCTCGACCTCGACCGAGGCGATGTTCTCCCCGCCGGAGATGATCACGTCCTTGCTCCGGTCGCGCAGCTCGACGTAGCCGTCCGGGTGCTGCACCCCGAGGTCGCCGGTGCGGAACCAGCCGTCCGGGGCGGCCTTGTTCGTGGCGTCCGGGTCCTTCAGGTAGCCGAGCATCACGTTGTTGCCGCGCAGCGCGATCTCGCCGACGCTCTCCCCGTCGGCCGGCACGTCCGCCCCGCCGGCGTCCACCACCCGGGCGGACACCGCGATCATGTTGCCCACGCCCTGCCGGGCCTTCATCCGGGCCCGCCCGGCGGCGTCCAGGTCGTTCCACTCCGGCCGCCAGTCGCAGATCATCGCCGGCCCGAACGCCTCGGTCAGCCCGTAGAGGTGGGTGACGTCGAAGCCCAGCTCCCCCATCCGGCGCAGGATGGCCGGGGACGGCGGGGCGCCCCCGGGTGGCCACCCGGACCGGCCGCTTCAGCGGGGCCGCCCCGGGGGCGTAGGCCAGCATGGACAGCACGGTCGGCGCGCCCTCCAGATGGGTCACCCCCTCGGCCCGGATCAGCTCCCACACCCGTTCGGGCTCCACCTGACGCAGGCAGACGTGGGTGCCGGCGGCGGCGGTGACCGCCCAGGGGAAGCACCAGCCGTTGCAGTGGAACATCGGCAGCGTCCACAGGATGTAGGCCACCTCGCCGGCGGAGAGCCGGGTGTTCACCGCGACCAGTGGCACCCCCGCCCACGGCACCCCGTAGTGCGCCTCCAGCAGCACGTGCGTGTTCGGGGCGAGCACCGCCACCGGGCGGCCGCCGGCCAGACCCCGCAGCCCGCCGGCCAGCGCCCAGCAGCGGCGCCGCAGCTCGGTGTAGGTGAAGCGGTGATCCCCGTCGACCACCGC
>JAESFN010000756.1_pt1 | contig 22234 bp, 24 predicted proteins | sample 9269411 | NCBI WGS metagenome assembly JAESFN01 (sample SAMN14505399, study PRJNA617100) | algae metagenome | isolation source: Iphinoe sp. HA4291-MV1 and co-occurring heterotrophs from trail next to... | place: USA: Maunawili Falls, Hawaii | collected 2009-07-25
CCGAACCCGCGTGTCCGCACGCCAAATGGGGGTATGGAGCAAACTATGGGCATCTACGGCGCTCTTTCGACCGCAGTCACCGGGCTACGCGCCCAATCCTTCGCGCTCGAGAACATCTCGGGCAACATCGCCAACAGCCAGACCACCGGCTTCAAGCGCATCGACACCGACTTCGTCGACATGATCCCCGATGCCGCGCAGAAGCGGCAGACGGCCGGCTCGGTGCTGGCCTATTCGCGCTCGACCAACAATATCCAGGGCGACATCAAGGGCACCTCGACTGAAACCAACATGGCCATCAACGGCAACGGTTTCTTCGTCGTCGAGCCGCCGATCGGCATGTCGGACGGCGACACCCTGTTCGCCGGCGCCAACTACTACACCCGCCGCGGCGACTTCGAACTCGACAAGAACGGCTACCTGGTCAACGGCTCGGGCTACTACCTCAAGGGCCTGCCGATCGATCCGGCGACGCAGAACATCTCGAGCTCGGTGCCGCAGGTGCTGCAGGTGTCGAGCGCCTTCCTGCCGGCGCAGCAGACCACGTCGGTCAACTATGAGCTGAACCTGCCGCAGCTGCCCAAGACCGCCGCCTACCAGGCCTCGAAGACGCCTGGCAGCGAGCTGCTGCGAGCCCAGGATTTCCTGAACATCACGCCGGACACCCCGGCCACCACCTCCGGCGCCACCACGACCAGCGGCGCCGCCGCCAATACGCTCGCCGTCGCCGGCAACAGCCTGACCATCACGGTGAACGGCACGCCGGTCACGCTCAACTTCAACGAGGGCGGTCCCAATAGCGGCACCGACATCGACGTGACTGCCGCCGGCACGGTCGGTGGCCTGCTGACGGCCATCCAGACGGCGATCAACGGCGCATTGCCGGCCGGCGATCGGCCGACCATCGCGCTCAACTCGAGCGGCGCGATCACCGTGACCGGCGCCGACGCCACCGACGTGGTGCAGATCGCCGACAACACCACCGGCACGTCGTCGCTTGGCCTCGGCCTCGCCGACGGCACTTACAACCCGACCGTTTCGTCGTCGCTCGCCTTGCAGCAGCGCGTCAACACCATCAGCGCCGACAAGGCCGACACCTTCATCTCGCAGTCGATCTCGGGCGGCGCGGTCACGGTCTATGCCGGCAACGGCGCCCCGGCCAACGTGCAGATGCGCTGGGCCAAGGTGAACTCGACCGCCAATGGCGGCGCCGAGAAATGGAACCTGTTCATCCTCACCAATTCCCAGGCGACCGGCACCGGTACGGCCTGGACCCGGGTGGGTGACGACTACACCTTCGGGCCCGACGGCTCGCCCAACCCGCCGGTCGAGACCACCGAGCTGCCCGGTCTCACCGTCAACGGCGTCACCATCGGCGACATCCGCCTGCAGCACGGCGCCTCGGGCCTGACCCAGTTCGCCGATCCGAACGGCAACGCCGAAGTGACGACCCTCAACCAGAACGGCTATGCCGCAGGCGAGTTCGTGTCGGTGGCCGTCAACGACAACGGCCGTGTCGTCGTCTCCTACACCAACGGCCAGCAGCTCGAAGTGGCCCAGGTGGTCACCGCCAACTTCAACGCGGTCAATGCGCTTAAGCGCATGGATGGCGGGGTGTTCGCGGCGACTTCGGAATCGGGCGAGCCGCTGCTCGACACCGACGGGGTGATCGGTTCGGCCGTCGAGGCCTCGAACACCGACATCTCGGAGGAGTTCACCAAGCTGATCGTCACGCAGCAGGCCTATGCCGCCGGCACCCGCATCGTTTCGGCGGCCGACCAGATGCTGCAGGAATCGCTGAACATGATCCGCTGACGCGGAGCTGAACCTCTCCGGCGCGGGCAGCCCCCGCGCCGGAGCTTTCTCAACTGGAGCAGGGTGGTATGGGGCTCTCGGTTACCCTCAGCAATGCGCTTTCGGGCATGCGTGTCGGCCAGAACGCGCTCGATACGCTGTCCAACAACGTCGCCAATGCCGGTACTCCCGGCTATCATCGGCGTTCGGTCAGCGTCATCGACTCGTTGGGCGTCAACTCGACCTACGCCCGCGAGGGCCAGCTCAGCCGCACCTTCAACCAGTCGCTCCAGGCGCACTACACGCGGACCACCGCCGAGTCCGGCTTCACCAGCGTGCAGGCGAGCTTCCTCGACCGGGTGCAGACCCTGTTCGGCAAGCCCGGCACGGTCGGCTCGATCGACAGCGCCTATAATGCGTTCGAGAGTTCACTCGCGGCCGCCGCCACCAGCCCCGACAGCTATGCCAACCGCGCCGACCTGGTGCAGAAGGCGCAGACCGTGGCCTCGACGCTCAACCGGCTGAGCTCCGATATCCAGTCGTTGCGGCAGGAGATCGAGGCCAAGCTCTCCAATGGCGTCGACACCATCAACAACCAGTTGCAGTCGCTGGAGAAGGTGAACCTCAGGCTCGCCGACCAGGGCATCGACGACACCTCCCGCGCTACCCTGATGGACCAGCGCGACCGGCTGGTCGAGGATCTGTCGCAGCAGATGGATCTGCGCGTCAGCTATCGCAGCGACGGCACGGTGTCGCTGATGACCCGCTCCGGCGTCGGTATCCTCGATGTCAAAGCCTCGGTGTTCAACTACGAAAGCGCCGGCGCGCTGTCGGCGGCCTCGCGCTTCAGCCCGAACGACGCAGTGAGCGGCGTCGGCAAGCTCACCATCATGACTCCGGCCGGGTTGGAAATCGACCTCGTCAAGCAGAACGTGCTGCAGTCGGGCGAGCTTGCGGGCCTCATCCAGTTACGCGATCAGCAACTGGTGCAGGCCCAGGATCAGCTCGACGAGATCGCCGCCTCGGTCGCGCAGGCGATGTCGACCAACGTGACCCAGGGCACGCAGGTCACCTCGGGCCCGTCCAATGGCTACGAGGTCGACCTCTCGACCGTCAGGAACGGCAACGAGTTCACCTTCAAGTACACCCAGGGCGGAGCGGAGAAGACCGTTCGCGTGCTGCGGGTCGACGACACCACCAAGCTGCCGCTCGACTATATCGATGCCAACGGCGCCCGGGTGATCGGGCTCGATTTTTCCGGCGGCACCGCGGGTGTCGCCTCGCAGCTGCAGAACCGGCTGGGTGGCGGTCTCACCGTCTCGAACCCCTCGGGCAATACGCTCAGGATCATGGACGACGGTGTCGCCGGGACGACCGACATGCTGTCGCTTTCGACCCGCACCACCTCATCCGGACTGCAGAACGGCACGCTCGGCTTTTCGCTGTTCGTCGACACCAACAATGCCGATTTCACCAACAGCCTCGACGGCGTCGGCCAGAAGCTCGGCTTCGCCAGCCGCATCAGCGTCAACGCCTCGATCGTCGCCGACAACAAGCTCCTGGTGCAGTACACCGGCACCACTCCGCTGGGCGACCAGGATCGGCTTAACCAGCTGATCTCCAATCTCGACGACATGCGCTTTTCGGGCGGGCAGGGGGCGGGTCTCACCAATGCCAGCTCGCGGCTGGGCGGCACGGTCGCCGATCTGATCTCGCAGACCCTCAACTACCAGGGCAACGTTGCCGAGGCGGCGATCTCCAACAACGAGACGCAGCAGCAGACGCTCGATGCCCTGACGCAGCGGCTCGACAACGAGTATGGCGTCGATGTCGACGAAGAAATGGCGCGCCTGATGGAACTGCAGAACGCCTTCGCCGCCAACGCGCGGGTGATGAGCGTGGTGCAGGAACTGATGGACTCCCTGATGCAGTTGTAAGGAGCGAACACCATGACCTCTGTCGGCAAGACGATGTTCCCGCTCGCCAACGGCATCAAGAACATCACCGCCATGAAGGCCCGTTACGATCAGCTGCAGACGCAGCTGGCCAGTGGCGAGAAGGCCTCGACCCTCGCCGAGATGGGGTCGGATCGCTATTTCGACCTGGCGCTGCGCCAGCGCATGGCTCGGATGGAGGGCTACCAGCAGTCGATTTCCACGGTGAACCTGCGCCTCGAGGTGCTCGATACGGTGATGAGCCGGCTCGATACCATCGAGTCCGATGCCCGTGCCGCCGCGATCTCGGGCGGTGGCGGTACCTCCGGCATCAACTTCCAGACCACCCCGACGCTGGCCCAGTCGCGCTTCGACGAGGTGCTGACGCTGCTCAATACCGATGTCGCCGGCCGCTACATGTTCGGCGGCAACCGCACCGACAACCAGCCGGTGGCGACGCCGTCCGACGTGATGAACGGTGTCGGCGCCCGTGCCGGCTTCAAGCAGGTGGCGGGCGAACGCAAGCTCGCCGACCTGGGCGCCGACCACCTGGGTCGGCTGGACATCAGCCGCGTCACGGACACGGTGACGCTGGCCGAAGAGACGACCGTGTTCGGCATGAAGCTCTCGGGCGTCACCACCACTTCGGCCAATATTGCAGTCACCGCGCCTGGCGGCGGTCCGCCGCCGGCGCTGACCGTCAAGTTCGGCACCCCGCTGCCCAATGCCGGCGACAAGGTGCAGGTCAGCTTCACCATGCCTGACGGCACCGAGGAGCAGATCGTCCTTGTTGCCACCACGGGCACGCCGGGAGACGGCGAGTTCCAGATCGGCGCCGATGCCGATGCGACCGCCGCCAGCTTCGAGACGGCGTTGACCGGTTCGGTCAAGCAGCTCGCCGAGACCACGCTGGTTTCGGCGTCCGCCTATGCCGCGGCGGAGAACTTCTTCAACGGTCAGGGCCAGCAGGTGATGCGGGTCGATGGCCCGCCCTTCGACACGGCCACCGGCCTCGTCGCCGGGACCTCGGCCAACACCATGCTGTGGTACACCGGAGAGGACGGCGCCGACCCGCGCAGCACAGTGACGGCGCGGGTGGGCGAGGGGACCACCGTCGGTTACGGCGTGCAGGCCAACGAGGCCGGGTTCATCAACCTGATCCAGACCCTCGCTGCTGTCGCCGTGCAGGATTTCCCTGATGCCGATCCGACTTCGGAGAAGCGGTACTCCTCGATGATGTCGCGCAACGCCGCCCGGCTGGCCGACACCAAGGACAACCAGCCCGGCTCGCTGGCTGCCATCACCGTCGAGCTCGGCCTCGCGCAGAGCACCACCGGGGCGATCGCCGAGCGGCATACCGCGCACTCCGCCCAGCTCGGAAACATGCTAGAGCAGATCGAGGCGGCGCCGACCGAGACGATCGCCATGGAAATCCTGGCGCTGAAGACGCGCCTTGAAGCGAGCTATCAGACCACGGCGCTGCTCAGCCAGCTGTCGCTGGTGAACTACATGAGGTAACCCATGCCCCGCGCGATCGTCGTCCAAGAACTTGGCGGCCCGGAAAAGCTGACCCTGGAGCAGGTCGACGTTCCCGCGCCAGGTGCGGGCCAGATCAAGATCCGAAGCCGCGCCATCGGGCTCAACTTTATCGATACCTACCAGCGTACCGGGCTCTACAAGGTGGCGTTGCCGTTCGTGGCTGGCAATGAAGGCGCCGGCGAGGTGATCGCGGTCGGACCCGATGTCACCCAGTGGCGGGTTGGCGACCGGGTCGCATACCAGGGTTCTGTCGGTGCCTATGCCGAGGAGCGCCTGCTGCCGGCCGACCGGGTGGCGCGCATCCCCGACGGCATCAGCTACGAGGTGGCGGCGGCGGCGATTCTCAAAGGTCTGACGGCCTTTTACCTGCTGCACTGGACTCATCCGCTGAAGGCCGGTGAGACCATCCTCATCCACGCCGCTGCCGGTGGTACCGGGCAGATCCTGACGCAATGGGCCAAGGCGATCGGTGCGACCGTGATCGCCACGGCCGGCTCCGACGATAAATGCGCCATTGCCGAAAAGAACGGCGCCGACCTGACGATCAACTACCGGACCGACAACTTTGTCGAGCGTGTGAAGCAGTTCACCGGCGGCAAGGGGGTCGACGTCGTCTATGACGGCGTCGGCGCTGCGACCTTCGAGCCATCGCTCGATTGCCTCAGGCCGCGCGGCCTGATGGTGAGCTTCGGCAACGCCTCCGGCCCGGTCTCCATTCCCAGGCTGACGATCCTGGCGGAGAAGGGCTCGCTGTTCCTCACTCGCCCCACCACAGGTGGGTACATCAGGACTGCCGACGACCTGCGGCTGGCGGCCGAGGCGCTGTTCAATGTGATCTCGCTGGGCAAGGTGAAGATCGCCATCGACCAGACCTTTCCGTTGGCCGATGCCGCCAAAGCGCATGCGGCGCTGGAAGCCCGCGAGACTACGGGATCGACGCTGCTCTTGCCGTGAGCCGCGGCTGCCGCTAAACGCGTGGCCGTCGGGTAGGTGGCAGAGCGGTTGATTGCTCCGGTCTTGAAAACCGGCGAACGTGAAAGCGTTCCGGGGGTTCGAATCCCTCCCTACCCGCCACCCTACGCCCCGTTGGGGCTTCGGGTGGCAGGCCACCCGGAGGCCAAACGGGGCGTAGGGTGATCTCCCGAAGCTGCGCAGCAGCGCAGGGAGACATGGTCCGGGTGATGCCTCACTTCCTTCTGCCAAGGCCGCGCTTGCCGCCTCGGCACGCGCTCATACCCCAGCCGAGCTGACGTCCTGCGCCTTCCGGCTTGCCACAACAGGCGTCGCCTTCAGGGTCAGCAGCCAGAAGCCGATGGTGGCGAGGCTGATGCACGCGCCGGTGACAGAAACGCCCGTCCATCCGGCCCAGGCGTAGATCATCGTCGAGGTCGACGAACCGATCGCACTGCCGATCGAGTAGAACACCATATAGGTGGCCGTCAGGCGGCTTTGGGCCTCGGGCCGCACGCGATAGATCATCGCCTGGTTGGTGACGTGGACGGCCTGTAAACCGAAATCGATGACCACCACACCCAGGATCAGCCACCAGATCGAGTGGTTCAGCAGCGATATCGGCAGCCACGCGGCCAGCATCAGCCCGAGCGCGATGCCGGTGGTGCGCTGGCCATGTCCGGCGTCGGTCCAGCGCCCGGCCCGCATGGCGGCCAAGGCTCCAGCGGCTCCGGCGAAACCGAAAAGGCCGATCTCCGTGTGGGTGAGAGACAAGGGCGGTGCGCTCAGTGGCAGCACGAGCGGCGCCAGCAGCGTGGTGATGTTGGCAAAGATCAGCATGGCGATGACGGCGCGTATGCGCAGCACCGGTTCGTCGATCAGCAGCGTCGCGAGGGACCTGATCAGGCGCGAGTAGGATAGCCCCGTTCTCGCTCGCTGCTGGTGCGGGAGGGCTCGCCACAGCAGCAGAGCCACCGCCGCGGTCAGGATGGCCGAGACGATGTAGACGGTCCGCCAGCCGGAGAGATCAGTCAGCGTTCCTGCCACGCTGCGGGCGAGGAGGATGCCGAGCACAATGCCGCCCGTGACCATGCCGACGACGTGACCACGAGTCGAAGCCGGCACGAGACTGGCAGCATAGGCAACCAGCGCCTGCGTCACCACCGCGAGGAAACCGACGGCGGCCATGGCGGCCAGTGTCATCGCTGCCGAGGTTGAGAAGGCAACACAGATCAGCGCCAGCACCGACAGCAATGACTGGGCGATGATGAGCTTGCGTCGATCGATGAGATCGCCCAACGGCACCAGCAGAACCAGACCCAGGCCGTAGCCCACCTGGGCGGCCCCGACGATCAGGCCCGCCGCGGCGCGCGACAGCCCGAGATCGTCGGCCATCACGTCGAGCAGCGGGTGGGCGAAATACACATTGGCGACCGCCAGGCCACTGGCCAGGGCAAACAGCAAGACCTGGCCGCCAGCAAGCGGGACCGCGTCCCCAGCCGTCGCAGGGCGAGGAGAAAACGTCTTCGTTCGTGGCGCCCGCGAGCGCCGCGCATTGGGCAGGAACATGGTGTGCCTCAGCTGAGTCGGTTTAATAACAAAACCATTTCTCGGGTAGCGAGATTGGTTTAATTATGCAACTGACAATGATGCTGATCAGACAGGGAGTCGGCGATGGTCGCGCGAAAGAGCTTTGAGCAGGATTTCTGCCCCAGCGCCCGGGCGCTCGACGTGATCGGGGATTGGTGGTCGCTGCTGCTCGTGCGCGATGCGTTCGAGGGGGTGACGCGATTCAGCGAGTTTCAGAAGAGCCTGGGCATCGCCAGGAACATCCTGACCGAACGCCTGCGGCGGCTGATCGCCGGCGGCATCCTGGAGCAGGTACCCGCCAGCGGAGGCGGCGCCCGTATGGAGTATCGGCTGACCGCCAAAGGAAAGGACCTGTTCCCGGTCATTGTGGCGCTCAGGCAGTTCGGCGAGCGCCACCTCTTTCGCCCCGACGAGGCCCACTCGGTTCTGTTGGAGCGTTCGACCGGTCAACCGATCCGCCTCGTGGTTCGAGCGCAAAGTGGCCAGCCCGTTGGCCCGGACGAGACCGTGATCCTGAGGGTGACGGATCCAAACTAGCCGCCCGCGGGCGATCGACCCGGCGACGATAGGAAGTGCCGGGCCTATGCAGGGCCCAGTGCGAGGCTGGCGAATCTCCGCTCAGCCCCGGCTATGCCGTCGGCAAGTACGGCCGGATCGTCGTGATCGAGGCCGAACAGCATATCCAGCAGCGGAAATGTTGCCCGATAGAAGCCGATCCGCTCGGTCATTGCCGCGAGATCGGGGTAGTAGGGATGCAGGCGTGGCAGCAGTCCATCGCCCAGCCCCGCCACCAGGCTCGCAATGTCATAGGCCGGATCGCCCAGCCCGCAGCCGGCGAAGTCGATCACGCCGCTGACGCGACCGTGCGCCGCGAGAAGGTTGCCGGTGCCGAAATCGCCGTGGATGACCCTGAGGGGCAGGGCCTCCACCTGTTCCGCGAACCGCTGGAATACGGCCGCGACGGCCGGACGTATGCTGGGCGACAGCCGTGGCAGGATGTCGGACGGCAGCCGGTCGGCGATTTCGCGCCAGCTCTCCTCCCGCTGCCCATCCGCGACGATGGCGGTGTCGAGGCCATGCAGGCTGCAAAGAAAGCCAGCCAGTTCCCCGACCACCGGCTCGCCGTCCGCAAAGCTGTCCAGCGAATAGAACGGCTCGCCAGGCAACCGATCATGGACGGCGATCGGCCCGATCTCGCTGTCGAGGACCCGGACATGCGGGACGGCTAGCGGCAGCAATGGCGCCAACCGTCCCAGCAGCGATGCCTCGCGGCGAAGCATCGTCTCGGCGCCGGCATGGCGCGGGATCCGGACGATCCGGTCGCCGAAATCCAGCACACGGTTGTTTTGCCCGGTCTCGACCAGGGTGGCGTCGGCAGCACTGGAGCCGATCAAGGCGGCGAGGTGGGCCTCGAGGTCCGGACTGATCTCCATGGCGTTATGGTTCCGACGCGATCAGTTCGTGGCACTGGCGCGTTGCCGCTGCGCAACGAGCACACCGGCGACGATCAGCACGATGCCGCAAAGCGCCGTCGGCGACACCGCCTTGCCGGTTAGCGCCCAATCGAGCGCCACGCCGCCGAGCACCTGGCCGGCGATGATCAGCATGGTCGAGCGGGTGGCGCCGATCTGGCCGACGATCCAACTGCTCAGCGCCACGAACACTACGCCGACCGGTCCGCCGAAATAGATGTGCCACGGGCCCGAGAACGCGCCATCGCTGACGAGCCCGCCGATCACCAGCCCGATCGCCGTCAACAGGACAAAGCCGACCAGGTGATTGCAGAACGAGGCGAACAGCGCCGAGGTCGACACCGCGAGCCGCCCGTTCAGCTGCCGGCTGACCCCGACCAGGCCGCCGGCGACGAAGGCAAGGACCACTGCTTCGATCATAGGCTGCCCCAGATCACGAGGGCGCTGCCGGCAACGATCAACCCCAGCGCGATGGCATCGCCCAGCCGCAACCGTCGCTTGGCAATGCCGAACAGGCCCCACTGATCGGCCGCAAGGCTGAAGACGATCTGGCCGGCGAGGCCCAGCGCCACCGTGCCGCTCAGCGCCAGGGCCGAATTCACCGCGGTAGACGTCATGATCACCGTCACGGCACCGGCAAAGCCGCCCAGATAGGCCCATAGCGGGATGCTGGCGCGCGGCGCAGCGCTGCGCTGGATCGCCCTCCACCACAGCGGAATCACCAGCAGCGCGGCCACCGTCCCGGTGCCGTGCGCCAACCATGACGAAAACAGCGCGCCGCCCTGCCTCGCCGCCTCGCCGTTGAGGTGGACCATGAGCGAGAGCAGGGCGCCTGCCGCCAGCGCAGCGAGGTTGGCGGCGAGATCAATCCGGGGCGAAGACATCTGGAACTACATCGGAGGAGGGTGTTGCAGGTGACGGTTGGTTGGCGGTGCCGTCAAGATGCTCCCAGCCGATTGGCACCGCATTCTCTTGACAGCTCCATCGGAAAGGCGCGCCGTAAACGGGTCTGCCGGCCATCCCGGCAGCCAGGCTTATCGCCCGTTCGATCGTATGAAGGGGACAGTCATGCCGAACCACACCTACAAGAAGATCGATCTCGTCGGCTCATCGTCGAGCTCGATCACCGACGCCATCGAGAGCGCCATCGCTCGCGCGCACCGCACCACCCGAAACCTCGAATGGTTCGAAGTCGAACAGGTTCGCGGTTCGATCTTCGAGGGAAGGTCGCCCAGTATCAGGTGGTGATGAAGGTCGGCTTCCGGATCGAGGATCCGAGCTGATCAGGGACGGACCCACTGGGTCTGGACCACGCCACGGTCGATCAGTTCCATGTCGCGGGCCTCGAGACCGGCGCCCGGCAGGACCAGCCTGGGGTGGCCCTTGCTGAAGCAGGCAATGCCGTCCGGCAGCGTCAGCTCGCGCACTTCCGCGAGGACGAACCGATCGAACAGCGGCAGGAACAGGTCGAACGTTCCGGTGCCGCCGGTGATCGCGATGGTACCGTCGGAAATGCCGAGCTCAGTCAGCACCGCGCCGATGTCGAGGCCGGCGGGATTCCAGAACTGGGTCAGCGCATCGGCCGGGTCGCGCTCAAGCGTCGCGACCGAGCGCGTCAGCACCAGGCGCTTGCGGCCGGGGTTCGGATGCCGCTCGTGGCCGAGCCGGCCGAGCACCACCAGCGCAGCGGCATCGAGCGCCGCCTGAAAGATGCGCCAATCGGCTTCGTTGCGCAGCGCCGGCGGCATGCTGCCGTCAGCCGCCGCGATCATGCCGTCGACCGAGACGATGGCATGGCCTTCGACGATGACGCTGGAGTTGGGGATCGACATGGGAAGGGGGACCTTTTGTCAGCGCGGCGCCGCGGAACGCCTGCGAAAGCTGGAGACTCTGCTGGCATACCGATAGCCAGCCGCACTGCGCCTTGCTAGCTATTAGCGGAGCGCGGCTAGCGCTCGGCGGGCGGGAGAGCGCCGATGAAACTGCACCAGTACTCGCAACTCGGCGCTGCATGCGCCCTGGGGTTGCTGATGTCGGTCGGCCCGGCCAAAGCGGCTTCCGTGCCGTCGGCAACTGAGGACGGACTCGGGCATTTCCTCGCCTGCTTCTCGTTGCTGCTCGATTCAGTGGAGCATGCAAAATACTGCGGCCCCAGCCGGGTGCCGATCGACCTGGCGCCGCTTGGCGCCGGAAGCGGAAATGATGCCGCTCCTCCTCCGCCGCCACCGAGCTGTGGTCCTTGTTCAGGCCCGACCGCGGTCATCGGCCTTCCCGAAGTCGAGCCCTACCAGGTCGCATCGCTGTCGTACGGAACGGCGCCGGCATCACCGCGGCGTTGGGAACTGCTGATGGCCTGTTGCCCCATTGGCAACTCCTGACCGGGTAGATGACTGATCCGCTCAGACCAACGCTGCTGCCGCTGGGCGACCGCGCGCTGCTGATCCGCTTTGCCGACACGCTCTCGGATGCGGCCAATCGCGCCGCCATCGCCTTCGCGGCCTTGGCAGAGGCGGCTGCTCTGCCGGGCGTTGTCGAAATCGTCCCGAACCTGGTGTCTGTGCTGCTGCGCTACGAGCCGGGTGCAATCACCTTCGAGCGCCTCGCCGGCGAGCTTCGGCTGCTGACGTCCGCCCCGGGGGACGCGACGGTGGCTGGGGCGGCGCATGCAATCGCGATCAGCTTTGATGGCGAGGATCTCGGCGACGTTGCAAGTCAGTTGAACCTCGCCCCGGCCGGCTTCATCCGCGCGCACAACGCCAGATCGCTGCGCGTGCTGGCGACCGGGTTCGCGCCGGGCTTCGTCTATTGCGGCCTGCATCCGGCGGCTCTGGTTGTGCCGCGGCGCACCGTGGTGCGGCGGCAGGTGCCGGCCGGGACCGTGCTGTTCGCCGCCGGACAGACGGCGATCACCTCGACGCCGATTCCCACCGGCTGGCACGTCATCGGCCACACCGGCTTCCGCAACTTCGATCCTGCCGCCGAGCCGCCGACCGCAGTGCGTGCCGGGGACACCATCCGGTTCGAGGTGGCGACATGACCGGCATCCGCATCATCCGTGTCGGCCCCCTGGCAACGGTGCAGGACGCCGGACGGCCGGGCCTGTTGCGGCATGGCATCAGTGCCTCCGGGCCGATGGACCGCGCAGCGTTCGAGCGGGCCGGCGGCTGGCTTGGCGCGGCCGGGACGGCCGGCATCGAGTTCACGACCGCGGGGATCGGCTTTGTCGCCGAAGGTTCGGTTTCGATCGCCGTTGACGGGGGAGCGTTCGAACTGGTGATCGATGGCGAGACCAAACCCTGGCCGACCAGGGCGCTGCTGCGGGCCGGATCCGTCGTCGAAGTCCGCCCTGGCTTCTTCGGCAACTATGGCTATCTGCGCTTCGACCGTGAGATCGATGTCCCCCCGGTAATGGGCAGCCGGGCCACGAGTTCGATCGCCGGCATCGGCGGCTTTGGCGGACGCGCGCTGCAGGTCGGCGACGTCGTGCCGCTCGGCGCGACGCTGCGGCGCGGACGTGGTCAGCATCCAACGGCGACGCCAGCCAGAAATGGCCCGATCCGCGTCGTCTGGGGCATTCATGCCGACCGTTTCGACAACGCCATCCGTCAGCGCTTCGTTACCGATGAATTCGTCGTGTCGCCACAACTCGACCGCATGGGGGTGCGGCTTGCCGACCCGCAGCGGGTGTTCGCCGAGGCGCGGATCCTGTCGTTGGTTTCCGATGCGGTGGTACCGGGCGATATCCAGATCCTCGGTGACGGCACCCCGATCGTCTTGATGCGCGATCATCAGCCGACCGGGGGCTATCCGCGCATCGCTACGGTGGTTTCGGCCGACCTCGATCGCTTTGCGCAGTTGCGACCGGGCGCGCCGCTGCGCTTCGAAGCGGTGACGGTGGCCCATGCGGAAGGACTGAAGCCGTGACTGAACTCGATCTCAATGCCGATCTGGGGGAGGGCATGCCGGGTGATGCCGCGCTGCTCGACATCGTCTCGTCGGCATCGATCGCTTGTGGCGGGCACGCCGGCGACGAGACGACCATGCGGCTGACCCTGCGCGCGGCGAAGGCGCGAGGCGTCGCAGTCGGGGCGCATCCCGGTTTTGCCGATCGCGAGCATTTCGGCCGCCGCCGGCTGCTGCTGCCGCCCGAAGAGCTGGACGAGCAGGTGCGGGGGCAGGTCCGCATGCTGGTCGAGCTCGCCGAGGAAGAGGGGGTGCCGGTGCGCTATCTCAAGCTGCACGGCGCGCTGGCCAACATGGCGGCCGAGGAGCCGGCGGTGGCGGCCCTGTGCTTTGCCGCCGTGACCGGCCTCGTGCCCGGCCTCTCGGTGCTGGCGATCGACGACAGCGCCCAGGTCGAAGTGGCCGAGGCGTTCGGCTATCCAGTGGTGCGCGAGGCCTATGCCGACCGGGCCTACCAGCCGAACGGTCTGCTGGTGCCGCGCTCCGAGCCAGGCGCCGTGCTGCACGATGCGGGCGCCATCGCCGAGCGCGCCGTGCGGCTGGCGCGGGCCGGGGAGCTGGTGGCGATCGACGGCTCGGTGATCCGTACCGAAGCGACCTCGCTCTGTATCCACGGCGACACAGAGGAGGCTGTCACAATCGCCCGTGCCGTGCGCGCCGCACTCGAGGCCGAGGGCATCGCCATCCGCGCCCCTTACTGAGGTTGCACGGCGAGGAGAGTTGCTCCATATCGGCGGCTCCAGCCCCAGGAGTTCCCATGACCGCCAAGATCATCGACGGAAAGACCTATGCCGAGGGCTTGCGCGCCCGCATTGCCGGCCATGTCGAGCGGCTGAAGCGCGATCATGGGGTGACGCCGGGCCTCGCCGTGGTGATCGTCGGGCACGATCCCGGCAGCCAGATCTATGTGAGCCAGAAAGCCAAGCAGACCGTCGAGGTCGGCATGCACTCGGAAAAGTACGAGCTGCCGGAAGACGCTTCGGAAGCCGAGGTGCTGGCGCTGGTCAACAATCTCAACGCCGATCCGGCCATCCATGGCATCTTGGTGCAGCTGCCGCTGCCAAAGCAGATCGACCCCAACAAGGTGATCGCCACCATCTCGCCGGACAAGGACGTCGACTGTTTCACTCCGGCCAGTGTGGGCAAGCTGCAGATCGGCCTGCCGGGCCCGGTAAGCTGCACGCCGCTCGGCTGCCTGATGCTGCTGCGCGATACGCTCGGCTCGCTCGAGGGCCTCAACGCGGTGATCGTGGGGCGCTCCAACCTCGTCGGCAAACCGATGGCGCAACTGCTGCTGCGCGAGAACTGCACGGTCACGGTGGCGCATTCGAAGACAAAAAACCTCGCCGATGTGGTCCGGCAGGCGGATATCGTGGTTGCGGCGGTCGGCCGGCCGCAGATGATCAAGGGCGACTGGATCAAGCCGGGCGCCACGGTGATCGACGTGGGTATCAACCGCATCCCGGCACCGGAGCGCGGCGAAGGCAAGACCCGCCTGTTGGGCGACGTCGACTACCCGGCAGCCGCCGAGGTCGCGGGCGCCATCACCCCGGTGCCGGGCGGGGTCGGGCCGATGACCATCGTCTGCCTGCTCGCCAACACGGTGACCACTGCATCGCTGATCAACGGGATCGCTGCCCCGAAGGACCTGACGCCCTAGGATCTGTTTGCCGCGTATTCGTCGGCCAGCCGTTTGGGCGCCCGGAACCTCCAGGCGTCCTCCAGCCGCAGCGACAGCTCCTCGTCGCCGATGACTCCGAGCCGGACCAATAGGCCCGGCCAGCCTTTGAAATGGTCGGTCTGCCAGTAGATGTCGGGCGCCATTTCCATCAGCAGTTCCTTCTGCTCAAGCGGGCAGTGCAGCACCATCTCCTGCGGACCGCGCACCGAGGCGAAGTTCTTGCCTTTGACCTTGATCGACGGCGCGCCGTAGCTGGTGGATTCCACCACCTCCGGCAGCCCGAGTGCGGCGCACAGGCGCAGCATCCGTCCGATCTCGCTTTCCTTCGTCCGGGCCATCGCCATCTCCCTCAGGGCGAAGCAAAAAACCGCTCGACTGGTCCCGCAAGTCTGGCGCATCTCGACCCGATTGGCTACACCAGCCTTCAACCCGAAGCGCCAGCCTCCCGGGGTCTCCATGACCAATGAATCCGACATCGCGGAAATCGGGGAAGCCCGGCCCGATCCGAACGCGCTTCGCGGTCCGGACGATCACCTGAATCCCGATTGGATCGAGCGGCTGCGCGCCCACCTGCTGGCGGGCGAAGAGCACGACGTCGCCGAGATGATGGAGCCGCTGCACGCCGCGGATGCCGGTGACGTGCTCGAGGCGCTGGAGCAGGATGAGCGCGTCGCGCTGGTCCAGATGCTGGGCGACAAGTTCGACTACCTGGCGCTGACCGAGGTCGACGACAACGTCCGTACCGACCTGATCGAGGAACTGCCGGCCGAAGACGTGGCGCGCGGCGTCGCCACCCTCGACAACGACGACGCCGTCTACATCCTCGAGGATATGGATGCCGGCGACCGCGAGGAAATCCTCGCGCAACTGCCGGCCTTCGAGCGGCTGAGCCTCAAGCGCAGCCTCGATTTCCCCGAAGATTCCGCCGGCCGGCGGATGCAGACCGATTTCATTGCCATCCCGCCGTTCTGGACCGTGGGCCAGACCATCGACTACCTCAGGGTGGAAAAGGATCTGCCCGACGAGTTCTACCAGCTCTATGTCGTCGATCCCGGCTACCGGGTGCTGGGCACCATCCCGCTCGACAAGTTCCTGCGCTCCAAGCGCCAGGTGCACATCGAGAACCTGATGAACCACGACGTCCTCACGGTGGAAGCCACCGAGGACCAGGAGGAGGCGGCGCGCGATTTCGAGCGCTACGACCTCGTGGAAGTCGGCGTGGTCGACGAAAACAAGCGGCTGGTCGGCGTGCTGACCGTCGACGATATCGTCGACGTCATCCATGAGGAGGCGACCGAGGACATCAAGCTGCTCGGCGGCGTGGCGGGCGACGAAGAGCTGTCGGACACCGTGCTGTCGACGGTGCGGAGCCGCGCCCCCTGGCTGGTGGTGAACCTGTTCACTGCCATGCTCGCCTCGTTCGTCATCAGCCTGTTCAACGCTACCATCGAGCAGATGGTAGCGCTGGCGGCATTGATGCCGATCGTCGCCTCGATGGGCGGTAATGCGGGCACCCAGACCATGACCGTGACGGTGCGGGCCCTCGCGACGCGCGACCTCGACCGGGGCAGGGTCCGCCGGCTGATCCTCCGCGAGGTCACCGGCGGCTTTCTCAATGGCTGCATCTTCGCGGTGCTGATCGGCGCCGTCACCTGGCTGCGCTATGCCAACCCCAGCCTCGGGATCGTCATCGGACTGGCCATGATCATCAACATGATTGCGGCGGGCAGCGCTGGAATTTTGATCCCGCTGGCCCTCAACAGGTTGAAGGTCGACCCCGCGATCGCCTCCTCGGTGTTCGTCACCACCGTCACCGATGTGATTGGATTCTTCGCGTTTTTGGGTTTGGCCGGGCTCTGGTTCGGGCTGTTCTGAACCGCTTTCCACAGGGATACTCGACCTATCCACTGTGGCTTTCCCGCCACTTCCCAACCACGCCCTTGCCGAGTTAACGAATCATTACTGTCGCAATTCCGTCACCAAGTGTGGTTGCGGCAGCCCGAGAACGGCAAGAAGGAGCTTTGATGCGAGGCCAATCAAAGACCGAATGGTGGCGTTCCGCCTTACCGACAGTGTCCTGGACGCTCGTCTGTTTGCTGGCCATGTCACTCGTGTTCACTATCGTTGCCGGCGCCTAGGACGGGGTGCAACTGGACCTGAAGGTCCTTCGATAGTACAGAATTTTGGAAGGGCGCCGGGCCACTCGGCGCCCTTCCGCTTTTTTGAGGCCGACCCATGAAGCTGATCTTCGCCAACCGCAATTACTCGAGCTGGTCGCTGCGCGCCTGGCTGGTGCTCCGCCATTTCGGTATCCCGTTCGATGAGGAGCTGGTGCTGCTCAACGGCGAGGGCTGGCAGCAGAACCTGCGCAAGAAATCCCCAAGCGGCAAGGTTCCGGTACTGGTCGATGGCGACGTGATGCTGCCCGAAACCACGGCAATCATCGAGTACCTGCATGACAAGTACCCGGCCAAGGGCATCTGGCCCTCCAACCGGGTCGAGCGGGCATATGCACGTTCGGCCGCGGCCGAGATGCATGGCGGCTTCCTGGCGCTGCGCGATGCGGCGCCGATGAATCTCAGGGCCTCCCACCCGGGCAAGGTCGATTTCGATACTGTTGCCGATGACCTCAAGCGTATCGAGCGGATCTGGGGCGACCTGCTGTCGCGCTCGGGTGGCCCATACCTGTTCGGCGCGTTCAATGCCGCCGACGCCATGTTCGCGCCGGTGGCGACCCGCATCCGCACCTACGAACTGCCGGTGAGCGACCTTGCACAGGAATATGTCGAGGCCATCTACGCCTTGCCGGCCTTCCAGGAGTGGTTCGCCGAAGCGGTGAAGGAGCCGTGGGTGGTCGAGCAGGACGAGATCGATATGATCCTCGCCAAGCGGGACGTGGCCGGCAACGCATGATGCACATGATCAAGCTCTGCGTCGGCGTTGCGACGCTGGAAGAGCTCGAGTCCTATCGCAACGAGCGCGCCCACTGGTGGGGCGCCGACTATGGCGAGGATGTCCACGTCCATCGCACCCGCACCATGCCCAAGCGCCGCGACGAGATGGAAGGGCAGGGCTCGATCTACTGGGTGATCTCCGGAGTGATCCGCTGCCGCCAGCCGATCCTCAGGCTGGCCGAGGCCGTCGACGAGCAGGGTCTCAAGTGCTGTGACATCATCATGGCGCCGGACATGGTGCGCACCATCCCGCGGCCCAAGTCGCCGTTTCAGGGCTGGCGCTACCTTGATCCAAAGGATGCGCCGGCCGATATCGGCAAGGGCGGTTTCGAGGAAGAAGGCTCGCTCGAACTCGCCGAGGAACTGGCGAAACTGGGACTGATCTGATGCAGAGCACCGCGATCAAGAGCGTAACGGTCGGCTTCTACGATGGGCCGGTGATCGCCGCCGAGGCGGACGTCAATGATGTCATCGGCGCGACCTACGGACTTGGCATCGACCTGATCGCCATCCCCGCCGAACGCCTGGTGGACGATTTCTTCTGGCTGAGCAGCAGGCTCGCCGGCGCCGTGCTGCAGAAGTTCCAGCAATATGGCTTCCGTGTCGCCATCCTTGGCGATATCTCGCGCTTCACCGCCGCGAGCCCGTCGCTGCGCGATTTCATCTACGAGAGCAACCAGCGCGGGCAGGTAATGTTCCTCGCTGACCTGATGGCGCTGGAAGCGCGGCTTTAGGGTGACGTTGCGTGCCTGTCATCATCGGATGCTGAAACACCCTCTTGAACGGGGTGGGTGTCTCATCAATAGTTCCGCCGGGCGAACAAATACCGAATCCCGAAATCGCGTCGCTTCGGGCTACTGGAGCGACAGGGGAGACTGATGGGCAGGACAGGCACGCACGTCATTGTCGTCGGCAATGAGAAGGGCGGCTCCGGCAAGTCGACCACGGCGTTTCATCTTGCCGTTTTCCTGATGTATCAAGGCTTTCGCGTCGCCTCGATCGATGTCGACAGCCGCCAGCAGACCCTTACCCACTATGTCCGCAACCGCCGCAACTGGGCCCAGGCGCACGATCTGAAGCTGCCGCACGCCACCCATTTCCACCTGCCGCTGTCGAAGTCGGATTCGGTCAAGGAGAACCAGCGCGTCGAGTTCGACCTGTTCCGTCAGGCGATCATCGAGGTCGAGGGCGACGCCGATTTTCTCATCGTCGATACGCCGGGTTTCGATACCCACCTGACCCGGCTGGCGCACTCGCTGGCCGATACGCTGATCACGCCGCTCAACGACTCGATCATCGATCTCGACGTCATGGCGCATGTCGATCCGGTGACTGGCGACCCGCGCGAGATGAGCCACTATGCGCGCCTGGTGCAGCGCGCCCGGACCGAGCGCCTGTCGATCGACGGGCGCACCATCGATTGGGTGATCGTGCGCAACCGCATCTCGATGCTGCCATCACGCTCGACCAAGATCGTGCAGGGCGCCATCGAAAAGATCGCGGTGCGGCTGGGCTGCCGGGTGGCTGAAGGGATTGCCGAGCGCGTGATCTTCCGTTCGCTGTTCCCAACCGGGATGACGGTGTTCGATCCGCTCGACGCCGAAATGCTCGGCGGCTTGCCCTCGATGTCCCACCTCAGCGCCCGGCAGGAATACCGGGCCCTGGTGGAGGCGCTGAAGCTGCCGGTAAGCGAGCGGGCCAAGGCCCGCATCGAGGGGGAGAAGGCCCTGGCCGCCAGCGCCGGCGAGCCGGCCAAGTTCGAGCACATGGCCGGCGAGTAGGCTCAGGATCGGCGGGGCAGGGTGACGGTCACGGCGCGGCCCCCGGCCGGCGCGAACACATCCAGTTCGATCTCGACATGCGGCATCAGCATGCGGCGGGTGCGGGCGCTGAGCGCCATCACCACGCCGAGCAGATCGCCGACGCCACGGCGCTTCAGGCCGGGGTTGAACCGCGTCACCATGGCGTTGACCGCCTGCCTGCGGACAACGGCATCTTCGGACGCGAGAGCCGACTGCCCTACAAATCGGGCGAGTTCGGTGAGGCTAGACGTATCGCTCATTTGGGCTACTCCAACACAGGCCACAAATTCGCTTCCCTGAGGCGGCTGCTTTTCGCGATCCTTAGGACTGCATCGCGAGGCAGCTCATCTTGGCTTTCTTCAGCTCGTTGCACACGCCGGTCGCATCCTCACGACCGTTGAAACCGCCGAAACGGGCCCGGAAGAACACTTGCCCGTTCTTCTCGAACCGCTCGACATAGGAGCGGGCTGCACCAAGGTTCCCGACCTTGGACGAAGCGTCGCTGATCAGGGAGGCGGCGCCACCCTCGGTCGGCGCAGCGCCGATCTGGACGATCCAGCCGCCGCTGACTTCCTGCGGCACCTCGGCCACCTGAGTGGCGGCGAGTGGTGCCGGGGCCGGCTGGTCTTCGATGATATCGGGCGCGGTGTCGCCGATGCCGCCCGAGGTCATCAGGTCGATCGGCTGGCCTTCTTCGCCGATGCCGACCGGCGGCAGCAGCGGAGCGGACGGCGCGGTCTGGCCGAGCGGGGCGGGGGCAGCACCGAGCGAGAAGGTATCGCTGAGCCAGGCGCCGATCACGTCGAGCGGCCGCTCTTCGCGCGGGGCGATGCTGGCGATGGTGGGGCGGCTGGCGAGCGTATTGGCGGCCTGCACGGCTTCATCGAAGCCGAGATCGGCCGGACGCGCTTCCGGCAGCGGCGCCGCATCGTCGATCGAGGCCACGACGACTTCGTCGGCCTGCTGCGTGGCTTCGGTCGGCTGCAGCTTGGCAGTGACCGAGACCGTGCCGCCGCCGATGCGGAAGGACGGGTAGGGCGCCGGCATCACCGGCACCGGATCGGTGGAAGCGACCATGACGGTGGCGCCCTTGCGGCCCGGCTGCGGGATCATGGCGACGTCGAGATAGCCGCCGCTGCGACTCTTGGGCAGGTATTTCTTGACCAGTTCGCGCACCTTGGCGTCGCGCGCACCGCTCGAGTCGAAGCCGAAGCCGGCGACGACGATGTGGTGGCCGTCAGCGCGCGCCGCGGTCAACAGGTTAAAGCCCGAGGCGTTGGTGTAGCCGGTCTTGATGCCATCGACGCCGTTCGAGCCGAGCAGGCGGTTGTGGTTGCCGTAGGTGCGCTTGCCGTACGAGAAGCTCCGGGTCTGGAAATACTCGTAATAGTTCGGGAAGTGCTGGTAGACGGCGATGCCGAGAATGGCCTGGTCGGCAACGGTGGTGACCTGGCCCTTGTCAGGCAGGCCCGAGGCGTTGCGGTAGGTGGTGTTCGACATGCCCAGCGCCTTGGCGGTCGCGGTCATCCGCTTGGCGAAGGCGCTTTCGGAGCCGGAGATGTTCTCGGCGATCACCCGGGCGATGTCGTTGGCTGAGATGGTGACGATGGCCTTGATGGCATTCTCGACCGTGATGGTCGAACCAGCCTTCAGCCCGAGCTTGGTCGGCACCGCCTGGGCGGCGTATTTCGACACCGTGAACTTGGTGTTCAAGGTAATGTTACCGGCCTCCAGTTCCTGGAACAGGACATAGAGGGTCATCACCTTGGTGACCGAGGCGGGGTAGCGCGCGGCGTTCGCCGAGCTTTCGTAGAGGATCTTGCCGGATTTGGCGTCGACCACGATGCCCGCGAACTTGCGCGGCACGGTGGCGGCCTCGGCTGCCGAGATCATCGGCACCAGCAGCGCCAAGGTCAGCGCGATGGCCGCGAGCAAGCGCGAAAACAGCGCGCGCGAATGGGAAAAATGCTCCTGCGAAAGCACCCGGTACTCCAACTACTCTCGGGCGAAAACGCCACCCGTACTCAACGCCTCGAGAAGCTGCGGCAGATCCTCCCCAAATGCGATCAGCCACGTTCCCTGTTACCCCTCACCTTAGGGAGCCCGTCTTACCATTCCGTAAAATACGATGGATTTCGGGCACTTGGTTAAGCGACTGCGGAACGGGCCACCTGCTCCAAAGTTTAGGTAGTTGGCCACTTAACAGGCATGGAGTTTTGCCTACATAATGGCCTCACCATGCTGCTTCGAACCGATCTCTCCCAGACCCGAGCCATGCGTGCAGCCATCGAACTGACGCTCCCGACAACAGGTGCATCGAGGATGCCGCCACGTGGGGCCGACGATGACCGCAAAGCCGGCAACGGCGACGGGGGAAGCAAGAACGATACGGCGACCATCACGAAGCCGAAGACCAGGAGCAAGCGGCCCAGCCTCTATCGGGTGCTGCTGCTCAACGACGATTACACTCCGATGGAGTTCGTCGTCCTGGTGCTGCAGGATGTGTTCAACAAGACCCGCGAAGAGGCCATGCGCATCATGCTCCACGTCCACA
>JAESFN010000758.1_pt1 | contig 22223 bp, 19 predicted proteins | sample 9269411 | NCBI WGS metagenome assembly JAESFN01 (sample SAMN14505399, study PRJNA617100) | algae metagenome | isolation source: Iphinoe sp. HA4291-MV1 and co-occurring heterotrophs from trail next to... | place: USA: Maunawili Falls, Hawaii | collected 2009-07-25
CGGCTGATCACCAGCGCAGATGTGCTGCTGGAGAACTTCGCGCCCCGGGTGTTCGACCGCTTCGGTCTGGACCACGACCGGGCGCGGGCGCTGAACCCGCGGCTGGTGTTCGCCCGGATGCCGGCCTTCGGGCTGACCGGGCCGTGCCGCGACCATCTCGGTTACGCGCAGACCCTGGAGCAGGTCACCGGGATGGCCTGGCGCACCGGCCGCCCGGAGCAGCCGCCGCGGGTGCCGCGCGGCCCGTGCGACCCGCTGACCGGCTACCACGCCGCGTTCGCCGTGCTGGCCGCGCTGCACCGGCGGGCCCGGACCGGGCGGGGCGCGAGCATCGAGGCGCCGATGCTGGACGCCTCGCTGAACGCCGCCGCCGAGCTGATCGTCGAGCACACGGCGGACGGCACCGTGCTGGCCCGGGAAGGCAACCGTTGCTGGGACGCCGCCCCGCAGGGCGTCTACCGGTGCCGCGGCGCGGAGCAGCGGCTGGCCCTGTCGGTGGAGACCGACGACCACTGGGTCCGGTTCCTCGGCGTGACCGGGTGGCCCGACGACCCCGCGCTGCGGGACGTCGCCGGCCGCCGGGCCGCGCACGACGAGATCGACAGCCGGATCACCGCCTGGGCCGCGGAACTGGATCTCGCCGAGACGGTCACGGAACTGGTCGCGGCCGGGGTCCCGGCCGCCGAGGTGCGTGACCCGAGGCTGCTCGCGGAGCACCCGCAGCTGTCCGGATGGGGCTACTACGAGGAGTCCGACCACCCGGTCGTCGGCCGCCGCCGGATCCCGGCCCTGCCGTTCCGCTACGACGACGTGGACCGCTGGTCCCGCGGCCGGGCCCCGCTGCTCGGGGAGCACAACGAGACCGTGCTGCGCGGGCTGCTCGGCCTTACGCGTGCCGAGTACGACGCGTTGACCTGCACCTCCAGCCGCCCGGAGGGGGCCTGAGATGCCCCGGAACCCGTTCCACGACATCGTTATCGCCGGGGTCTACAACACCCGCCAGGCCCGACGGCTGGACGACGAGACCACCGAGTCGATCACCTGGGACGCCGTGCGCGGGGTGCTGGCCGACGCGCACATGACCACCGCCGACGTCGACGGGATGAACGTCACCGGCGGCATCAGCTACCCGGTGCCGCCGCCGGACTTCCGCTGGGACCCGTACAAGATCTTCGGCGGCCGCCCGGTGTGGACCGGCTGGGCCACCCCGGGGATCGTCGCCGTGCTGGAGGCGGCGTCGGCCATCGCCACCGGCCAGTGCCACACCGTGCTGCTGGCCAACGGCCAGGCCGGGGTCTACCGGGAGCACGCCGAGACCGCACCGTGGACCCGCCCGGCCAACGAGTTCACCGAGCCGTGGGGGCTGTTCACCACCGCCGAGTTCGCCCTGCTGGCCAAGCGGCACATGCACCTCTACGGGACCACCCCGGAGCAGCTGGCCACCGTGTCCGCGACCATCCGCAACTACGGGCACGTCAACCCGGAGGCGGTGTACGCCGGCAAGGGCCCGTTCACCCCGGAGGACGTGCTGAACTCGCGGATGATCGCCGACCCGTACCACCTGCTGGACTGCTCCACCACCAGCGAGGGCGGCGTCGGGCTGATCCTGACCACCGCCGAACGGGCCCGCGCGCAACCGATCCACCTGCTCGGCGGCGCGGTGGACACCGTCGGGCCGTCCTACGAGCGGGCGCCGGTGTTCGACGAGCTGGCCTGGGTGGGGGAGGAGGCCGGTCGGCGGGCGTTCGCCATGTGCGGGCTCAAGCCGGAAGACGTGGACGTCTGCGAGTTCTACGACAACTTCAGCTGGGAGATCATCCACCAGTTCGAGCTGTACGGGTTCTGCGGCAAGGGCGAGGGCGGGCCGTTCGTGATGGACGGGCGGATCGGGCCGGGTGGGGACTTCCCGGTGGTCACCGACGGCGGAACCATGTCGTTCGCGCACATCGGCCAGGGCCAGTACCTGCAGCGGATCGTGGCCGGGGTGCACCAGCTGCGCGGCCAGGCCGGCGCCCGGCAACGGGACGGCGCCCAGGTGGTGCTGGCCTCCAACACCGGGCTCACCCGGCGGCCGGTGCTGATCTACGGAACGGAGCCGGCGTGAACGTCCCTTATGGTCCGCCGCCGCGGCCGACCCCGGTGTCCGCCCCGCACTGGTCGGGAGGCGCTCACGGCGAGCTGCGGGTACAGCAGTGCGACGGGTGCGCCCGGTACGTGTTCAACCCGGCCCTGGTCTGCCCGTTCTGCACCGGTACCGCGCTCACCTGGCGGGTCAGCGGTGGCCGCGGCCGGGTGCACACCCTGACCAGCATCCACCGCGCGCCCACCCCGGACGTCGAGACCCCGTACGTGGTCGCGGTGATCGAGCTGGAGGAGGGTTGGCACATGCTCAGCAACCTGGTCGGCTGCCCGCCCGAGGACGCCCGGATCGACATGCCGGTGACCGTCGAGTTCGTGCCCGTGGACGAGGACGTCTGGCTGCCGGTGTTCCGCCCGGCGGTGGCGTCGTGAGCGACGAGATCCGGATCGAGCGGGCCGCGCCCGGGGTCGCGGTCGTCGTGCTGGACCGCCCACCGGCCAACTACGTCGACGCCGACTACCTGGGCCGGGTGGCATCGGCCGTGGAGTCGCTCGGCGATGAGCGGGCGATCGTGCTGGCCGCCGAGGGGAAGCACTTCTGCGCCGGCGCCCAGCTGTCCGGCGGCGGCTCGCACGCCGGGTCGACCGGGGCCGACGGCGCGCACATCTACGACTCGGCGATCCGGTTGTTCGAGCAGCCGGTGCCGCTGGTCGCCGCGGTGCAGGGGGCGGCGATCGGCGCCGGGTTCGGGCTGGCGCTGGCCGCCGACTTCCGGGTCGCCGCGGCCGGCAGCCGGTTCGTGGCCAACTTCGCCCGGCTGGGGTTCCACCACGGGTTCGGGCTCTCGGTCACCCTGCCCCGGCTGGTCGGCGCGCAGCGCGCGACCGGGCTGCTGATCACCGGGCGGCCGGTCGGCGCCGACGAGGCGCTGGCGATCGGCCTGGTCGACCAGCTGGTCGACCCGGACCAGCTGCGCGCGGAGGCGATCCAGCTGGCCGGTGAGGTGGCGGCGTCCGCCCCGCTGGCGGTGCGCTCGATCCGGGCCACCCTGCGCGGCGAGCTGGCCGCCGAGGTGCGCGCGGCGATGGCCCACGAGCGCTCCGAGCAGGCCTGGTTGATGCAGACCCGGGACTTCGCCGAAGGGGTGGCGGCCGCGAAGGACCGCCGCGACCCGGAGTTCGAGGGCCGATGAACCGGCTGGTCATGCCGTTCACGACGGAGGCGCCGGAGCAGGCCCGGCTGCGCGCCGAGGTTCGGGCCTACCTGGCGCGCGAGCGGGCCGATGACCCGGGGGCGTTCGCCGGCCGCGGTTACGACGCGGAGTTCAGCAAGCGGCTCGGTGCCCGCGGCTGGCTGGGCATGGTGATCCCGGCGCGGTACGGCGGTGCCGGGCGGACCCCGCTGGACCAGTTCGTGGTGGCCGAGGAGCTGCTCGCCGCGGGTGCCCCGATCGGCGCCCACCACGCGGCCGAGCGGCAGACCGCGCCGATGCTGCTGCGCTACGGCTCGGCGGAGCTGCGGGAACGGTTCCTGCCGGCCATCGCGGCCGGCACGGCCGGGTTCGCGCTGGGCATGTCCGAGCCGGACTCCGGGTCGGACCTGGCCTCGGTCCGCACCCGGGCGGTCCCGGTGGCCGGGGGCTGGCGGCTGACCGGCACCAAGGTGTGGACGTCGTGGGCCGACCGGGTCGGGCACGCCGTGGTGCTCTGCCGCACCGCCACCGGCGGCCGCAAGCACGACGGCCTCAGCCAGCTGATCGTGGACCTGCGCGCGCCCGGGGTGCAGGTGCGGCCCATCCGCACCCTGGACGGCCGGGCGCACTTCAGCGAAGTGGTCTTCGACGAGGTACAGGTGCCCGAAGGCATGCTGCTCGGCGACGACGGGCGCGGCTGGGCGCAGATCGGCGCGGAGCTCGCCTACGAGCGGGGTGGTCCGGACCGCTGGCTGTCCACGTTCGCCGTCTACCGGGCCCTGGTCCGGGCCGCCCCTTCGCTGGACCCGCCGGGCGAGGTCGCCGACGCCGTCGGCCGGTGCGCCGCCTGGTACCGGGTGCTGCACGAGCTGTCCCTGGGCATCGCGCACGCAGTCACGGCAGGTCGGGAGCCGGCGGTCGAGGCGGCGGCGGTGAAGGACCTCGGCACCGCCTTCGAGCAGCGGGTCGTCGAGCTGGCCCGGGAGTTCCTGGCCGGGGACCGCCCGGCCCCGCCCGAGCTGGTCGCGGCGGTGTACGACCACCTGCTGGTCGCGCCCGGGTTCACCATCCGCGGCGGCAGCACCGAGATCCTGCGCACCATCGTCGCCCGGGAGCTGAGCCGGTGACCGATTCAGTGAGCTCCGACGAGTCGCGGATGCTGGGCGAGGCGCTCCGCCGGGTGCTCAGCAACCGGTGTGCCCCGGAGACCGTCCGGGACGCCGAAGGCGGGTGGCTGCCCGAGCTGTGGACCGACCTGGCCGGGATGGGCGTGCCCGGCCTGGGCATCGCCGAGGACCGCGGCGGGTCCGGCGGCGACGTCGAGTCGGCCGCGCTCGCCGTGCGGATCGCCGCCGAGCACGCCGCGCCGGTGCCGCTGGCCGAGGCGGCGCTGCTGGCGGCCCGGCTGCTGGCCGAGGCGGGCCTGGACGTGCCCGACGGCGCCGTCCTGACCTGCGCGGTCACCCCGTTCGAGCAGCGCCGCACCGCGTCCGGGGTCCGGGTGTCCGCCGTCGCCGACCAGGTGCCCTGGGCCAGCGTCTGCACGCACCTGGTCGCATTGGCCGGGCCGGATGTCGTCCTGCTCAGGCTGGACGGGGTCGCGCCGGAGTCCGGGGTGAACGTGGCCGGCGAGCCGCGGGACCGGGTGCACCTCGACGACGCCGTCCCCGAAGCGGTGGCGCCCGCGCCGACAACCGCCGACGGGCTGCGGGCCCGGGCCGCCGCCGCTCGCGCCGTGCAGATCGCCGGGGCGGCCGACCGGATTGTCGAGCTGTGCGTCGAGCATGCCCGGGTGCGCGAGCAGTTCGGCCGGCCGATCGGCGGGTTCCAGGCGGTGGCGCACCTGCTGGCCCGCGCGGCCGGCGCGGCGGCCGCCACCCAGGGCGCGGCTCGGCTGGCGGTGACCGCGCTGCGCACCGGCGACCCGGCCCTGGCCGGCTCGGCCAAGATCGTGGCCGGTGAGGCGGCCGGCACCCTGGCCGGGCTGGCCCACCAGGTGCACGGCGCCATCGGGATGACCCGCGAACACCCGCTGCACCTGCTCACCCGCCGGCTCTGGGCCTGGCGCGACGAGTACGGGGGCGAGCGGTACTGGGCCCGCCGGTGCGGCCGGGACCTGATCGAGCGCGCCGACAAGAGCGATGACCCGTGGCACGACCTGGTGGAGGCCTGATGAGTACGACCGCGCTGCCGCTGGCCGGGGTCCGGGTGCTGGACCTGACCCGGATGCTGCCCGGCAACCTGTGCACCCTGGCGCTGGCCATGCTGGGCGCCGACGTGATCAAGGTGGAGGACACCGGCGCCGGCGACTACCAGCGGATCTTCGGCCACCAGGTGGACGGCGCCGGGGCCTGCAACCACATGGTCAACCGGAACAAGCGCTCGGTGATGCTGGACCTGAAGGCCGAGGCCGACCGGGCGGCGTTCGAGGAGCTGGTCGGCACCGCGTCGGTGCTGGTGGAGTCGTTCCGGCCGGGCACCCTGGAAAAGCTGGGGTACTCGATCGACCGGCTGCACGAGCTGCGGCCGGACCTGGTGGTGGCCTCGATCTCCGGATACGGCGCCACCGGCCCGCTGGCGAAAGTGGCCGGGCACGACATCAACTACCTGGCCGAGTCCGGCATCCTGCACCGGCTGGGCAGCCGGGCCGGTGACCCGGCGCTGATCCCGTTCCCGCTGGCCGACATGGTCGGCGGCGGCCTGGTGCCGGCCATGCTGATCCTGGGCTACCTGCGCCGGGCCGAGGCGTCCGGGCAGGGGGCGTGGATCGACGCCTCGATGACCGACGGGCTGGCGCTGCTGCCGCACGTCACCCTGGCCGACCTGGTGGCCGGCGCCCCGGACGTCGGCGGGCGGGCCGGCACCTTCAACGACGGCGCCCTGGCCTGCTACTCGTCGTACACCGTGACCGACGGGGAGATCGTGGTCGGGGCGCTGGAGGAGAAGTTCTGGGGCCGGGTCTGCGACGTGGTCGGCGGGCTGGACGACTGCCGCGCCGACCACCACAACCCGGAGATCCAGGACCGAATCCGGGACCGGCTGGCCGGGTACTTCGCCCCGCTCACCCGCGCCGAGGTCACCGAACGGTTCGCCGGCGCCGACGCCTGCGTATCGGCGGTGGCGTCCTACGAGGAGATGCTGGCCGGGTCGCAGGCGGCCGCCCGGGACTACCTGGTGGAGGTGCCCGGGGTGCCGGTACCGGTGCTCGGGTTCCCCGCGAGGGTGGACGGCGCTCCACTGCCGGAGACCCGCCCGGCGCCGCGCCAGGGCGAGCACAACCGCGAGATCCTGGGGCGGGGCTGATCAACCGGTGAGCACCGTCCTGCACAGCGACACCCATCCGACCTGGTACTGGACGACCACCAACGCCTCCGAGGCCATCCCCGGGGTGCTCACCCCGCTGGGCTGGACGCTCTGGGGGCCGTGCGGCGAGCACGCCATGCGCCGGACGTTCCACCGGATCGGCGGGCTGCCCGCGTCCCAGCTGCGCCCGCCCGCCGACGACCGGGACCGGATGATCAACGTCTTCTTCGGCCGGATCGCGATCAACGTGGACACCTTCGTCCGGATCGGCAACGCCATGCCCGGGGCGAAGGGCACCGACCTGGCCGAGCAGATGCTGGGGTTCGTCCCGGACGAGCTGCCCACCGATGCGGCCTGGCGGCGCTACCCGGTGGTGCTGGCCAAGTTCCCGCCCGCGTTCGTGGCGATGCCGGCCCGGGCCCGGGCACTGTGCGACGACACCGAACGCTGGTACCGCGCGGTGATCGACCGGGCCTACACCGTCGACCTGCCCGCCGCGCGGAGGCTGTTCGCCGAGGCGCGGACCCGATTCGAGGAGGCGGTGTTCACCCAGACCCTGACCACCACCACCGGCATCCAACCGATCTTCCAGCAGCTCACCGCGCTGGCCGGACGGGCCGGCGTGGACCCCGGGACGCTGATGATCGGGCACGGCTCGCACGCGGAGACCCAGCTGGTCGCCGACCTGTGGGCGTGCTCCCGGGGCCGGCTGGAGCTGGACGTGGTGGCCCGCCGGCACGGCTACCACGGCCCCGGCGAGGGCCATGTCTCCGGCACGGTGTGGCGGCAGGACCCGGCGCCACTGGAACGGGTGCTGCGGACCTACCGCGAGCTGCCCGACGACCGCGACCCGGTGCTGGAGCAGCGGCGCAACCTGGCCGCCCGCCGGGACGCCGAGCGGCGGCTGCTGGCCTCCCTGCCGGCGCCGCGGCGGGTCGCCGCCCGGCTGGTGCTGCGGCTGGCCGGGGTCTACCTGCCGCTGCGCGGCGGCTGCAAGGCGGCCTTCCTGCAGAGCCTGGACGTGTGCCGGGCCGCCGCCGGCCGGATCGGTGAGCTGCTGGTGGCGTCCGGGGAGCTGGCCGAGCTGTCCGACGTGCACTACCTGACCTGCGACGAGCTGCTCGGCGCACTGCCCGCCGACGTGCCCGGCACGGTCAAGGCCCGCCGCGCTGAGCGGGACGCCTACCTCGGGGTGGAGCTGCCGGTGTCCTGGCGGGGCCAACCGGAACCAACGGTTCCGGCCGGAGCCTCGCGCGGGACCGGGGTGCTGCGCGGGACCGGGGTGAGTGGCGGCTCGGCCGTCGGACCCGTGCGGGTGGTGACCGACCCGGCCGAGGTCGACATGGACCCCGGTGACGTCCTGGTCGCGCACACCACCGACCCGAGCTGGGCCTCGGTGATGTACCCGGCCGGCGCGCTGGTGGTGGAGATCGGCGGCCAGCTCAGCCACGCCGCCGTGGTCGCCCGCGAGCTGGGCATCCCGTGCGTGATGGGGCTGCCCGGGGTGATGACCGCGCTGCGGGACGGCGACCGGGTGCGGGTGGACGGGGCGGCCGGGACCGTCGAGCAACTCGACTGACCGTCGCGGCCGGCGGCTCGGACAGGGCTTGGACCGGCGCCGATTATGTGTACAATCGTTCATTAACCAAGGAGGCGCGCGATGGGGCAGCGGGTGGACTTCGCCGGCCGGGTCGCCGTGGTCACCGGCGCCGGGCGCGGTCTGGGTCGGGAGTACGCCCGCGCACTGGCCGCCCGGGGCGCTGCCGTGGTGGTCAACGACATCGGCGTGGCCCTGGACGGCTCCGGGGGCTCGCCGGACCCGGCCGCCGAGGTGGTGCGGGAGATCGAGCACGCCGGGGGAGCGGCGGTGGCCGACGGTCACTCGGTCACCACCCGGGACGGGGCGGAGGCGCTGGTCGCCACCGCGCTGGATGCCTTCGGCCGGCTCGATGTGGTGGTCAACAACGCCGGCATCCTGCGCGACCGGATGTTCCACAAGCTGACCCTGGACGAGGTCGACCCGGTGCTGGACGTGCATCTGCGCGGCGCCTTCGCGGTCTGCCTGGCGGCCTGGCCGGTGCTGCGTGGGCAGGGCTACGGGCGGATCGTCAACACCACCTCCACCTCCGGGCTGTTCGGCAACCTCGGCCAAGCCGCGTACGCCGCCGGGAAGATGGGCGTGGTCGGGCTGACCCGGGTGCTGGCCCTGGAGGGCGCCCGGGCCGGGATCCGGGTGAACGCGGTGGCCCCGGGCGCGGTGACCCGGATGACCCCGGACGGCGTGGTGCCCGACCCGGCGGCCCTCGACCCCGCGCGGGTGGCGCCGGTGGTGACCTACCTGGCCCACGAGTCGTGCGCGGTGTCCGGCGAGGTGTACCGGGCCTCCGGCGGGCACGTGGCCCGGGTGTTCGTCGGCGTCACCGCCGGCTGGACCGATCCGGAGCTCACGCCGGAGGACGTCGCCGAGCAGATCGACGTCATCCGGGACACGGGGAGTTTCCGGATCCCGGCCAGCGCGGTCGACCCGGCGCCGGTGTCCCGGTGACCGACCCACTGTTCACCCCGCGCGGGATCGCGGTGGTCGGCGCGTCGCCGAAGCCGGCCAACATCGGCGGGCGGGTACTGGCCGGGCTGCGCCGGCACGCCTACGCCGGTGACCTGGCCGCGGTCAACCCGGGACACGCCCACGTGCACGACACCCCGTGCTTCCCCAGCCTGGGAGACCTGCCGTTCCGGCCCGACCTGGCGCTGGTGTTCGTCGCCGCGCCCAGGGTGGTCGGCGTGGTCGAGGCGGCGGCGGGGGCCGGGGCGGGCGCGGCGGTGGTCTACTCGTCCGGGTTCTCCGAGACCGGCGCGGACGGCCGCCGCGAGCAGGAACGGTTGCGGTCCGCCGCCCGCGCGCACGGTGTCCGGGTGCTCGGCCCCAACTGTCAGGGGATGGTCGACTTCCGCCGGGGTGTGGCCGCCACGTTCACCCCGGCCATCCTGGACGTCGACTCGTCCGCCTGCGCCTCGGTGGCCTACGTCGGGCAGAGCGGCGCGGTCGGCGGGGTGTTCTTCGACCTGGCCCGGGAGCGCGGGGTGACCCCGACCGCCTGGGTCAGCACCGGCAACGAGGTCGACCTCACCGTGGCCTCGGCCGCCCGGAGGCTGATCGAGGCCGGCCCGGTCGACCTGGTCTGCCTGTACCTGGAGCAGGTCCCGGACGGCGCCGACTGGGCCGGGCTGACCGGCGCGGCCCAGGCGGCCGGCACCCGGCTGGCGGTGCTGCGTTCCGGGCGGTCGGACGCCGGCCGCCGGGCCGCCGCCTCGCACACCGGGGCGCTGGTCGGCGACGACGAGCCGTTCCGGCTGGCCTGCGCGCGGGACGGCGTCCCGGTCGTGGACGACGTGGCCGACCTGGTGGAGCTGGCCGTGGCCACCCGCCGCGACCCCCGCCCGCGCGGACCCCGGGTCGGGGTGATCACCACCTCCGGCGGGGCCGGCGGGCTGGCCGCCGACCGGATCGAGGCCGCCGGGCTGCGGGTGCCCACCCTGGGCGGCCCCACCCGGGAACGGCTGCGTGCTCTGCTGCCCGCGTTCGCCGCGACCGGCAACCCGGTGGACGTCACCGCCGACCTGATGATGCGCCGCCCGGAGGACCTAGCCGAGGTGTGCCGGGTGGTGGCCGACGACCCGGACATCGACCAGGTGCTGCTGGCGGTGACCAACCTGGTCGGCGACATGGCCGACCGGGTGGCCGGCGCGCTCAGCCCGCCCTCGGTGCCGTTGAGCGTCGCCTACCTGGCCGCCCCGGACCGGATCGCCGTCCCGACCCAGCGGATGGGCGAGCGCGGCATCCCGGTGCACCCGAGCGTGCGGGCGGCGGTCGACGCCCTGGCCGCGCTGTCCTCGTGTCCCGCGGCCGGGGTCGTCGGGGCTGAGCTACCGGTGGAACTGCCCGACCTGCCCGCCGGCCCGGTGCTCACCGAGGCGGCGGCCACCCCGCTGCTCGACCGGATCGGCGTGGCCCGCCCGGAGTCGGTGCTGGTCGGCGACCCGACCGGGCTGGCCGAGGCGGTGCGTGCGCTCGGCGGTCGGGCGGTGCTTAAGGTCCAGTCGCCGGACGTCCTGCACAAGAGCGAGCTGGGCGCCGTCGCCATCGGGGTCGACGCCGAGCACGCCGAGGCCAGTGGCGCCCGGATGCTCGCCGGGCTCCGCGCCGCGCTCCCGGACGCCCGAATTGACGGGATCCTGGTGCAGCGGAGGGCCGAGCCCGGCACCGAGCTGCTGGTCGGTGTGCGGGCCGGGCGGGACGGCTGGCCGCCCACGGTCACCGTCGGCATCGGCGGTACCGCGGTGGAGCTGTACGGCGACGTGGCCACCGCGTTCGCTCCGCTGGACACCGCCGCGGCGGAGGTGCTGCTACGCACGCTGCGCGGCTTCCCGCTGCTGGACGGCTTCCGCGGCCGGCCCCGCGCCGACCTGGCCGCCGCCGCCGACGCGGTGACCCGGCTGTCCCGGCTGGCCGCGCTGCCCGGGCTGGTCGAGCTCGAGGTCAACCCCCTGATCGTGCACGCCGCCGGACGCGGCGCCACCGCCGTGGACCTGCTGGTCCGGAAGGAAGTGACCGCGTGAGTGACGAGATCCTGTGGGACGTCGAGGACGGCGTCGCCACCATCACCATCAACCGGCCGGAGAAGCGCAACGCCTACACCCTGGCGATGCTCGACGAGATGCGCGAGCTGGTGCTCCAGGCGGAGAACTCCAAGGACGTCGGCGTCGTGGTGATCACCGGCGCCGGGGACAAGGCGTTCTCGGCCGGCGGCGACGTCGGCATGGAGGACGAGTCCGACCGGCGCGGCGCCCGCATCCTCGGGCAGAAGGCGATGGCGTTCTCGCTGGCCGTGCGCGGGACCGGGATCCCGGTGATCGCCAAGGTGCGCGGCTGGTGCATCGGCGGAGGCAACGAGATCAACCTGATCTGCGACCTGTCCATCGCCGCCGAGTCGGCCAGGTTCGGGCAGGCCGGCCCGAAGATGGGCAGCGTGCCGATCTGGTGGGGCACCCAGCTGCTGCCCCGGCTGGTCGGTGACAAGCGGGCCAAAGAGATCATCATGCTCTGCGAGCCGTTCACCGCCGCGGAGGCGCAGCGGATCGGCTGGATCAACAAGGTGGTCCCGGACGACGAGCTGGACGCGGCCACCCGGGCCTGGTGCGACCGGCTGCTGTCGCTGTCCCCGCAGGCCCTGCGGGTGGCCAAGCACATGCTGAACATGGAGGCCGACCGGCAGACACCGACAGTCGCGGCCGGGTTCCAGTACATCTCCTTCATCCACGACACCAAGGAGTTCCACGAGGGCACCTCGGCGTTCCTGGACAAGCGCCCGGCCGATTTCTCGCCCTACCGATGACGGTGCTCGAACGGCTCGGGGTGCACGTCCCGAGGTGGCGCCTGGACCGCCAGGAGCTGGCCGGGAGCTGGTCCGCGCGTAGCGGCCCCGGGGCCCGAGCGGTGGCCAACTTCGACGAGGACCCGCTGACCATGGGTGTCGAGGCGGCGCTGGCCGCGTTCGGTGACGACCTCGCGGCGGCCGCCGACATCGACGCCGTGCTGTTCGCCACCACCACCCCGGTGTTCACCGAGAAGCAGCACGCCGCCGTGATCGCCACCGCGCTGCACATCCCGGCGGCGCTCTGCCTGGACGTCACCGGCTCGCTGCGGGCCGGGCTGGACGCCGTGCGCACCGCGTCCGCGCTGGTCGAGGCGGGGACCGCGCGGCGGGTGCTGGTGGTCGCCGCCGACCGCCGCGACCTCACCCCGGGCAGCCCGCACGAGCGGCTCTCCGGGGACGCCGGCGCCGCCGTCGTGATCGGCCCCGACCCGGAGCCCGCGGCGAGCGACTCTCCGGGTCCGATCGCCGGACTCGCGGGCGCGGTGACGATCAGTGACCCGGCGGCGGGGCACTGGCGCTCGCCGGGCGACCCGTGCACCCGCACCGCCGACGACCGGTTCGTCACCACCGAGCTGCTCACCCCGTGGCTGTCCGACGCCATCCAGGCCGCCGGAGGGGACGCCGACGCGGTCGCCGTCGCCGCGCCGATGCCCCGGGTCGAGCGCGGCCTCGGGTTCCCGGTCGCCGGCTTCCCGGAGCTGGACGGCCAGGTCGGCTACACGGGGGTCGCCCACCCGTTCCTGCAGCTCGCACTGCAACTGGCCGAACGCGCCGCGGGGGAGCGGGTGGTGCTGGCCGCCGCCGGGGACGGCGCCACCGCGTTGCTGGTCACCGTTGAGCGGCCAGACGGCGGGCCCGCGGGCGGGCTCAGGGACGCGCTGGCCCGGCGCCGGCCGCTTCCCGTCGGCATGTACCAGCGGATGCGCGGCCAGCTCCCCACCGAACCGGTCGACCCGTACACCTCGGAGATGCTGCTGCGCCGCGAGCAGTCGACCGGCCTGGAGCTGCGCGGCTGCCGGTGCGCCAAGTGCGGCCGGGCGCACTACCCGTCCCGCCGGATCTGCCTGGGCTGCCACACGCCGGACCTGATGGAGCCGCTGGAGCTGCCGCGCACCGGCACCCTGTTCACCCACACCGTGGAGCACCTGTTCCCGGTGCCGACCAACGAGCTGGTCATGGGCGTGGTGCAGCTGGGCGAGGTGCGGCTGTACACCCAGGTCACCGACACCGAACCCGGCGAGTGCGCGCCCGGCCGCCCGGTCCGGCTGGTGCTGCGCCGGCTGCACGACGGCGGCGGTCTGCCGCACTACTTCTGGAAGGCCGTGGTTATCAACGAGGTGGTCGCGTGAGCCGGGTTGCGATCGTCGGCATGGGCAAGACCGCGTTCGGCGAGCACTTCGCCCGCTCATACGCCGACCTGGTGGTGGACGCCGCCCTGGAGGCCGTGGACACCGCCGGGATCACCCTCGACGACGTCGACGCCGCCTGGCTGGGCACAGCGTTCGCCTACACCTACTCCGAGGAGGGCAACGCCGGCACCGCGCTGGCCGAGCCGCTGGCGCTGTGGGGCCGGCCGGTGACCCGGGTGGCCAACTACTGCGCCACCGGGATGGACGCCGTCCGCCAGGCCGCCATCGCCGTCAAAGCGGGCGAGAGCGAGTACGCCCTGGTCGTCGGCGCGGAGAAGATGCGCGATGTGCCGCCCCGGGCCAGCCTGCTCGGCCAGCACATCGAGCGCGGCCACCCGGTGATCGCCAAGGGCCGCACCGCGCCCGGGATGTTCGGGGTGATCGCCACCCGGTACGCCCACGAGTTCACCTCACCGAGGCCGGCGATGACGGCGGTGGCGGTGAAGAACCACCACTACGGCGCGCTCAACCCGAAGGCGCACCTGCGAGCGGAGATCAAGCCCGAGCAGGTGGAGCGGGCCGCCCCGGTGTCCGGGCTGGTCGGGCTGCTGGACTGCTGCCCGACCACCGACGGCGCCGCCGCGCTGGTCCTCACCACCGAGGACCGGGCCCGCGAGCTCGGAGTCGACTACACGGTGATCGGCGCGTGCGAGCTGGCCGCCACCCAGGGGTACTTCACCGCCCAGTTCGACCCGGGCAACGACTTCCTCGGCTTCGACTCCACCCGCACCGCCGCGGCCGCCGCCTACCGCAAGACCGGCATCACCGACCCGCTCGTCGAGCTCGACGTGGTCGAGTGCCACGACTGCTTCACCGTCACCGAAGTGATCAACTACGAGGACCTGGGCCTGGCACCGAAGGGCCGGGGCCCGCGGCTGGTGCTGGACGGGGACACCGGCCCGGGCGGGCGGCTGCCGGTGAACACCAGCGGCGGCCTGCAGTCCTGCGGCCATCCGATCGGCGCCTCCGGGGTGCGGATGGTGATCGACGTGGCCGAGCAGCTGCTCGGCCGGTGCGAGCCCGGACGCCAGGTGCCCGGGGCCGAGCTCGGCCTCGCGCACGCCCTCGGCGGCCCCGGCTCGGTGGCTTCGGTGGCGATCGTGGCCCGACCGGATCGACTCCCGACAGGAAGGAACTGAGCATGTTCGAGTTCGACGACCAGGTGGTCCTGGTCACCGGCGGCGGCAGCGGCATCGGCGCGGCCACCTGCCACGGGCTGGTCGAGTGCGGCGCCCGGGTGTTCGTCACCGACGTCAACGGCGACGCGGCGAAGAAGGTCGCCGCCGAGTGTGAAGGCCCGGGCAGCGCCGAGGCGGTGACCCTGGACGTCACCAGCTTCGAGCAGTGCAACCAGGTGATCGACGACGCGGTGGCGTCCGCCGGGAAGCTGGACGCGCTGATCACCGTGGCCGGCTGGTCGGAGACGCACCCGCTGCTCACCGAGGGCCCGGACTACTGGCACAAGGTCGTCGACATCAACTACTTCGGCACCATCTACCCGTGCCACGCCGCGCTGCGGCACATGACCGAGGCCGGCTACGGGCGGATCGTCACCGTCTCCTCGGACGCCGCGCGGGTCGGCACCTTCGGCGAGGGCGTGTACGCCGGGGCCAAGGCCGGGGTGATCGCGCTGACCAAGTCGATCGCCCGCGAGGTCGGCCGCAAGGGCATCGTGGCCAACACGGTCTGCCCCGGGGTCACCAACACCCCGCTGATGCTGCACCAGGACCAGAAAGTCATCCAGAAGATGATCAGCCTGGTGACCCTGAAGCGGCTCGGGGTGCCGGCCGAGGTGGCCGCCGCCGCGATCTTCCTGGCGTCCAAGGAGGTCTCGTTCATCACCGGCCAGGTGATCAGCGTCAGCGGCGGCCTGACCATGGTCGACTGATGCGTTACGAGTCCTACCAGGAGTTACGCGTCGAGCGGGACGGCGACGTGCTGACCGTCGGCCTGGAGAAACCGGGCAACGCGGAGAAGCACTCCGAGCTGTCCCGGCTGTTCGCCGAACTGCGCGCCGACGACGTGCGGGTGGTCGTGCTGACTGGCGCCGGGACGGAGTTCATGCCGCACGCCAACATGCAGTGGTACGCCAGTGTCGGCGAGCGGGACTGGCTGCGGCTGATGCGCGAGGGCAAGTGGCTGCTGCGCGACATGGCTGAGCTGCCGCAGCCGATCGTGGTCGCGCTGAACGGCGACGCGGTCGGGCTCGGGGCGTCCATCGCCAGCTTCGCCGACATCATCGTGGCCGCCGAGGAGGCGACGTTCACCGACCGGCACCTGGCCATGAGCCTGGTGGCGGGGGACGGCGGGGCGCTGTCGCTGCCGCTGTCCATGGGCGTGCACCGGGCCAAGGCGTTCTACCTGCTGAACAAGCCACTGACCGCGGCCGAGCTGCACGAGATCGGAGTGGTCACCGAGGTGGTGCCCCGGGACCGGCTGGACGAGGCGGTGCACGGGGTCGTCGAGACGCTGCTCGGCCAGTCCCGGGAGGCGCTGCAGTGGACGAAGATGCTGCTCAACCGGCAACTCCAGCACTCCCTGCTGCTCGGGAACGAGGCGTCGCTGGGCCACGAAGGCTGGTCCTGGCACCTGGCCGACGCCCAACGCGACCACGAAGCGATCAAACGCCGTGTGCGGGGTGAGGAGTAGCCATGCGTCCGACCTGGCCCGAGGAGCTGGAGCAGCTCCGTAAGTCGGTGCACGACCTGGCCACCCGGAAGGTGGCGCCACTGGTCGAGGGCATCGAGACCAGCGGGGAGTTCTCCCCCGAGCTGATGACCATCCTGACCGGCGCCGGGCTGACCGGGATGATCGTCCCGGCCGAGCACGGCGGGGTGGACACCGACCTGCGCGGGTTCGTGGTGGTGATGGAGGAGCTGTCCCAGGTCTTCCCGACCGCGTCGACGATGCTCACCCCGCACTGGTTCGCCACCAAGCAGATCGTCAAGTGGGCCGCTGACGCCCCCTGGGCGGGCCCGCTGCTGGCCGAGGTGGCCGAGGGCCGGGGTGTCGGGGCGATCGCGCTGACCGAGCCGGAGGCCGGTTCCGACCTGGCCGGGGTGAGCACCCGGGCCGTCCGGGACGGCGACCACTACGTCCTCGACGGGCAGAAGCGGTTCATCACCAACGGCGGGCGGTGCACGTACTACACCGTGTTGGCCCGTACCGGCGGCTCCGGCGCTCGCGGGCTGTCACTGCTCTACGTGCCCGCCGACCTGCCCGGAGTCTCGACCGGCCGGGTGGAGAAGAAGATGGGCCTGCGCGGATCGGCCACCGCGGAGATCCTCTTCGACGGCGTGCGGGTGCCCGCCGGCCACCTCATCGGCACCGAGAACCGCGGCTTCGCCCAGGCCATGGACGGCATCGAGGAGGGCCGGGTGGTGGTCGCGGCGATGTCGCTGGGCATCGCGCAGGGCGCGCTGAACCACGCCGTGGAGTACGCGAAGACCCGCAAGCAGTTCGGCAAACCGATCGGCTCGTTCCAGGGGTTGCAGTTCATGCTCGCCGACATGGCGATCCAGGTGGACGCCGCGCGCAGCCTCACCTACGACGCCGCCGAGGCGGTGATCGCCCGCACCCCCGACGCCGGCCGGCTGGCCTCGGCGGCCAAGACGTTCGCCAGCGACGCGGCCATGTCCGTCACCACCGACGCCGTCCAGGTACTCGGCGGCTACGGCTACACCGCCGACTTCCCGGTGGAGATGCTGATGCGCGACGCCAAGATCAACCAGATCTACGAGGGCACCAACCAGATCCAGCGGATGTTGATCGCCCGGGGCCTGCTCGGGCCGGAGGTGACCAACGCATGAGGCTGCGAGGTAGGTCGGTCGTGGTGACCGGGGCCGGGTCCGGGCTGGGCCGGGCCAGCGCGACGCTGTTCGCCGCCGAGGGCGCGGACGTGGTGTGCGTGGACGTGAGCAAGGAGCGGGTGGACGCCGTCGTCGCCGAACTGGGCGGGTCCGCCGTCGGGGTCACCGCCGACGTCCGGGACGAGGCCGAGGTCGAGGCCGCGGTCCGCACCGCGGTCGAGCGATTCGGCCGGTTGGACGTCATGTACGCCAACGCCGGGATCATGGTCCCCGGCCTGGGCCGGGTCGCCTTCGAGGACCTCTCCCTGGACGCCTGGGACGCCACCCTCGGCGTCAACCTGACCGGGGTGTTCCTCTGCGCCAAGCACGCCACCCGGGCGATGAAGGAGACCGGCGGCGGCGCGATCCTGGTGACTTCCTCGATGGCCGCGCTACGCGCCTACCCCGGCTCGCACGCCTACGCCGCGTCCAAGGGCGGGGTGAACGCGCTGGTGATGAACCTGTCCGTGGAGCTGGGCCAGTACGGGATCCGGGTCAACGCGCTGTGCCCGAGCGGCGGGATGTCGCCGAACTTCCTCAAGCCCGGCGACGCCCCGGTGGACGGCCGGGCCTACGACGAGCTGCGCGAATGGGATCCGCAGCGCGCCCCGTACCCACTCAAGCTGGACACCCCGCCGACCCTGGCCGACAACGCCGCCGCCGCCCTGTTCCTGGTCTCCGACGAGGCGCGCTGGATCACCGGCCTGTGCATGCCCACCTCGGACGGCGGCCTGATGCACACCGTGGGCAGCCGACTGAAGTCCGGTTGGCAGGACAAGATGGCGGGCAAGAAATGAGCGACCTGCTGCACGGGATCCGGGTGCTGGAGTCCGGCACCCTGCTCAACGGGGCCACCGTCGGCACCATGCTCGGCGACCTGGGCGCCGACGTCATCAAGATCGAGAGCCCGCGCCGGGGCGACTACGTGCGGCAGACCGCCGGGCAGATCTCCCCGGGCAACTCGCCGCTGCACATCCAGCTGAACAAGCACAAGCGAAGCGTCACCCTCGACCTGCGCACCGAGGCCGGCAAGGAGCTGTTCTGGCGGCTGCTGGACACCGCCGACGTGTTCGTGGACGGCAACGTGGCCGGCGCCTACGACCGGCTGGACGTCGGCTACGAGGCTCAGAAGGCCAGGAAGCCGGGCATTGTCTACTGCCAGTACAGCGGGTTCGGCGCCGAGGGACCGTACGCGAACATGCCCACGCACGGGCAGATGATGTCCGCCCTGGCCGGGGCCACCCCGATGGTCACCGGGGCGGACGGGCTGCTGCACCGGATCCCGGCCCGTCCGGTGTCCGCGTCCCAGCAGCGGGACGCCCGGTCCGGCGGCGAGGCCACCTCGGCCGGCGCGGTGCACGCCGCCTTCCACATCGCTGCCGCGCTGGTCCAGCGGGACCGCACCGGGGCGGGCTGCTTCATCGACATCGCCGGGGTGGACGGGATGCTCGCCCAGTCGTGGGTGGCCGCCACAATCTCGCTCAACGAGCACCGGCTGACCGATCGCGGCGACCTGGCCGACCCGGAGACCGAGGAGATCGCCTGGGCGAAGTACCAGTACTACCAGGGCTCGGACGGCAACGTCGTGTTGTTCGGGGCGCTGGAGACCAAGTTCTGGAACAACTTCTGCCGGGTGGCCGGGCGGGAGGACCTGTTGGAGGAGCCGGGTGCGGTCACCCACACCGGCTCGCCGATGGACTTCGCCGACGACGCCGAGTTGCGGCACACCCTGACCGGGATCTTCGCCAAGCGGCCCGCCGCCGAGTGGGTGGCGCTGGCCCTGGAGCATGACTTCCCCTGCTCGCCGGCGCCGCGGAGCATCGTCGAGGCGGCGGCCGACCCGCACATCGTCACCCGGGGGGCCTTCCACGAGGCCCCGGACCCGGACGGCAACCCGTTCACCTACATCGCCGAGGCGGGCAAGGTGCGCGGCCAGCCCTACCGGATCCAGCGACCGGCCCCGGCCCAGGGCCAGCACACCCGCGAGGTGCTGGCCGAGCTCGGCGTCGACGACGCGACCTGCGACCGGCTGGCGGCGGAGAGGGTGATCTGAGATGGGTGCGATCCCGAACCTCAGCCCGATGAGCTTCTGGGCCCGGCCGATGGCGGAGAAGCGCGAGGCGTTCCGCTGGCTGCGGGAGAACGCCCCGGTCAGCTGGCAGGAGCCGCCCGAGGCGCTGGACCCGACCATCCCGAACACCAAGGGCTACTGGGCGGTGGTCAAGCACAAGCACATCAAGGAGGTATCGGCCAACCCCAAGGTGTTCAGCTCGGCCGAGGGCGCCTTCATGGACGACTTCCCGCAGCCGGAGACGATGATCTCGTTCATCGCCACCGACGCGCCCCGGCACACCGAGATGCGCGGCATCGTCAGCAAGGCGTTCACCCCGAAGCACCTGGCGCTGATGCAGGACGACATCCGCCGCGTGGTCCGCGAGGTGGTGGACGAGGCCGCCCCGCTGGGGGAGGGCGACCTGGGGGAGCTGATCACCAAGCAGGTCCCGGGCCGGGTGTTCTCCGGGTTCTTCGGCATCACCGACCGCGACCAGGTGCAGTACATGATCGACGTGGCCGAGCAGATGGGCGCCTGGGCCGACCCGGAGTTCGCGCACATCGGCACGCCGCTCATGGTGTTCGCCGACGCCGCCTTCAAGCTCGGCGGGATGGCGCTGGAGATGGCCAAGCAGCGCCGCGAGCACCCCGGCGAGGACCTGATGAGCTGGGTAGCCCAGGCCCAGTACGAGGGTCAGAAGATGACCGTCGAGGAGGTCGGCGTCTTCTTCACCCTGCTGGCCGGCGCGGCCAACGACACCACCCGGCACTCCATGGGCCGCATCCTGGAGCTGTTCCAGGACCACCCCGACCAGCTGGCCTACGTCTTCGAGGACTTCGAACACCGGGCCGAGGACGCGGTCAACGAGTGCCTGCGCTACGAGCCGCCGCTGATGCATTTCCGGCGCACCGCCACCTGTGACTACGAGCTGGGCGGGCAGCTGATCAAAGCGGGGGAGAAGGTGGTCATCTGGTACGTCTCGGGCAACCGGGACGAGGAGGTCTTCGACCGGCCGGACGTGTTCGACGTGCGCCGGCCGTCCAAGCATAACCCGCACCAGGCGTTCGGCGGCGGCGGGCCGCACCACTGCCTGGGCAACATGCTCGGCCGGCAGGTGCTGCGCAACGAGATCTGGGAGATCTACACCCGGATGCACGACCTCGAGGTACGCCCGGACGGTCCGATCCTGTCCAACTTCATGAACGGCGTGATGCGGCTGCCCGCCACCTGGACCCCGGAGCGGCGCTAACGAATCGAGAGGCCGTCCGCCGCCACCGCCCGTAACGCCTGGTCGACCGGTCGGGTGCCGATGCCGTTGGACATCTCCAGGTCGCAGAAGCCGACCTCGTCGCTGCCCTCCAGACGCACCTCGCACAGCGTCTCGACCAGCGTGAAGTCCTTCTGCCGGAAGATCGCGCCGTCGATCGCCGTACAGCTCATGGCCAGCGTGTCGCCGTCCTCCAGCCGCCACAGCGCCGTCCCGCCCCGGTGGGAGACCCCGTCCGCCTCGACCAGCGGCACGATGTCCACCGACGCCGCGCGGGTGATCTCGCCGTTCCGGACCACCGCGCCGCCCCGGATCCACCGGTATCCCGGCCCCTGCAGCACGATCCCGGAGAACGACAGGTGCGGGCCGAAGGTGCCGACGAACCAGCGGTGGCTGATGATCGTCGACCAGTCCCGCACGCCCCACGAGTGGTCGCGGTGGTAGAACGCGTCGACCTCGAACCGCTGGTCGCCGAGCCGCACGGTGCCCCGGGCCCGCCCGGAACCCTCGGCGTGGTTGGGCGCGATGGTCTGCGCGACCGCCTCGGCCTCCGGGCTGTTCCACACCGGCATCGGGGCGTAGAAGTCCTCGAACCGCAGGTCCACCTCGACGTCCGGGTCGTCCACCTCGACACCGAAACCGCCGGTGTCCGGCCAGGTGAACGCGGTGCTCCCGGCGGCCAGCCGCGCTTTGGTGCGGTCCTCCGGTCGCAGGGGGAGGCCGTCGCGGTCTTGCCGCCAGCGCCGGCCGTCGGCGGTGAGTACGGCGCTCCACAGGTTGGCCCGCCCCGCGGTCACCTCCTGGCCGACCCGGTGCGCCCCGCCGATCCCGCGTTCGCGGTCGTACCAGGCCACGAACATGCTCTCCTGCCAGAGCGGGTCGCCGTCCCCGTCGTGCAGCTCGATCGTCATACGGTCACCTCTCGCAGGGGCAGCAGTTCCTCGGCCAGCAGGTGTTCGTGCTCGGCAGTGTGCTCCTCCGGGCAGGCCGGGCCGATGAACAGCGACTCGACGCCGGCGTCCAGGTACTCCCGGATCCGGGCCCGGACCCGCTCGGGGTCACCGTGCGCCACGTAGCGGTCCAGGATCGGGGCGAAGTCCTGGTTGTACTGCCCGCCGAGCCGCTCCAGCGCGTGCCGCCGGGCCACCGCCGGGTCCCGGTGGCAGCTGACGAAGATCACCGCGCCGGACCGGATCGAGCCTGCGTCCCGGCCGTACTCCGCGCACAGCTCGGCCAGCTTCTCCAGGCTCGACGCGATCATCGGCGGGCTGAACATGTACGGCAGCCAGCCGTCGCCGACCCGGGCGGCCCGGCGCAGCGCGGCCTCCTTGCGGCCGGACACCCAGATCGGCGGGTGCGGCCGCTGCACCGGTTTCGGGCGGACGGTGATGCCGCGCAGGGTGGCGTACCGGCCCTCGTGGTCCACGTCGTCCTCGGTCCACAGCCGGCGGACGATGTCCAGCGCCTCGTCGGCCCGGCGGCCGCGCTGGCTCATCGGCACCCCGCAGGCCTCGATCTCCGCCGGGTTCTCCCCGCCCACGCCGACCCCGAGGTGGAACCGGCCGGCCGACACGTGGTCGAGGGTGGCGCCCATCGTGGCCAGCAGGGCCGCTGGGTAGACCGGGGCCAGCAGGAT
>JAESFN010000759.1_pt1 | contig 22219 bp, 16 predicted proteins | sample 9269411 | NCBI WGS metagenome assembly JAESFN01 (sample SAMN14505399, study PRJNA617100) | algae metagenome | isolation source: Iphinoe sp. HA4291-MV1 and co-occurring heterotrophs from trail next to... | place: USA: Maunawili Falls, Hawaii | collected 2009-07-25
CCGGCATCGGTTTCATCATCGGCTCGTCCAAGGACATGACCTGCCGCTTCAAGCGCGACGGCTACAAGACCGAGCGCTACCAGGGCAACATCAAGAAGCTCGGCATCGACATCGGCGTCACCGGCCGTACCGAGATCGTCTGGCTGGTGTTCTCCGCCTCCAACACCAAGTACGGCAAGGGCTCGCTGGCGGGCACCTATGTCGGCGGTTCGGCTGAAGCCACGCTCGGCGTCGGCCTCGGCGGCAACTGGCTGATCGGCGGCTCGCGCAAGGGCTTTGCCCTGCAGCCGTGGTCGATCCAGGGCCAGACCGGCCTGAACTACTCGGTCGCCTTCTCGGGCCTGACCCTGTACTGAGCTAGCGCCTAGCGCTGTAAATTGAGACGCCGGTCCTTATGGGGCCGGCGTTTTTTGTTTGCGCAGCCGGTGGCTGTGGGGCCGGCGCGCGCCGGCGATACGACCTAGCGAGCGGCCCGGGCGAAGAACGCCTTGGCGCGGTCCCAGAGGCCGTGGCTCCACATGTCGGAGTGCCCCGCCCCGGGCTCGATCCACAGCTCGTCCTTGTTGGGCGCGAGCGCATAGATCCGCTCGCCGTGGCTGACGCCGATGGTGCGGTCGGCGGTGCCGTGGGCGACGTAGACCGGCTCGGCCACGTCCTTGATCCACTGGTCGACCGGGAACTGGTCGAACATCAAGAGGCCAACCGGCAGGAACCAGTAGCGGTCGGCTGCGACCGAGACGGCCGAGTCGAACGGCGTCTCGAGCAGCAGCGCGTCGGCGTCGCGGAGGCTCGCGACATAGGTGGCGGGGCCGGAGCCGAGCGAGCGCCCCCACAGGACGATCGGGAAGCCTTTGGCGGCAGCCCAGTCGTAGGCGGCGACGCCATCGGCGAGGATGCTCTCCTCGGTTACCTCGCCGGGCGAGCCGGGAAAGCCGCGATAGTCGAAGGCGAGAAAGCCATAGCCGTCGGCAACGAACACTTCGAAGCGTTCGTGCTCGCGGGAGAAGCTCTGGGCATTGCCGCGGAAGTAGACGATCAGCGGCTTGCCGGCGGCGGGCGGCTGATACCAGCCGGTGATGGCGGAACCGTTAGCACTCGGGATGCTCACCAGTTCGGCGCCGCTGAGCGTCGTCTCGCTCAGCGCGAACAGGCGGCCGCCGCGGTCGTATTGGAAGCTGCGCTGGAATATGTACATGCCGCCGAGCGCCAGCAGGTAGGCCAGCACCGCGACGATGCCGACCCCGATGGCGATCCGTTCGAGCCGCTGCATGCCATGCCCTCCGTTTCAGAGAGGGCATGCCACGGCGGCGCGGCGATGTCAGCCCTGTGCGGCCGCCATCTTTTCGGGATCGAGCGCGAACTCGAAGGCGCGGGCGAACACTTCGTCGGGCTGGCAGCCCGAGACCGCGAACTTGTTGTCGAAGATGAAGAACGGCACACCCTGGATGCCCTGCTGCGCCGCAGCGACCGCCAGCTCGTGGGTGATCGCCAGCTCGCGCGGGTTGCGCACCGCGTCGAGCGCCTCGGCATGGGTGAAGCCGTGCTGCGCGGCGATGCCGGCCAGCACCTCGTCGTCGTTGATCAGCTGGTGATCCATGAAGTAGCCCCAGGCGATGGCGTTGGCGAGCGCGTGCTGGGTGCCCTTCGCCTTGGCGAGCCGCACCAGCGTGTGGCCCTTGCGGGTGGGGAACGAGCGCGGCTGCTGGCTGAGATCGAGATCGATGCCCGACTTCCTGGCCTCACCCTCGACCCGCGCCCACATCTCCTTGGGATCGCGGCCATATTTCTCGCGCAGCATGTCGGCGACGACCACGCCTTCCTCCGGCGTGTTCGGATCGAGGTAGAACGGGTGGTTCTCGACCTCGACCACCACATCGCTGGGCAGGGCGGCGATCGCCTGATCGAGCCGCGCCGAGCCGACGAGGCACCACGGGCAGACGGTATCGGTAAACAGGTCGATCTTTACGGTACGGGGCATGGGGTTCTCATTGGCTCAATCGGCCACACATGGCGGCTGAACCCCCTGGGCGCAAGAACGCACACCGAGGTAACCTGCATCCGCCGACCTGCCTACCCGAGGGCGATAGGACAGCAGAGCCGACATATGCCGGCTCCGCTTTCTGAACGGAGATGAATGTTAGTTGAACGCCATCACCGCGCTGATGATGATGCCCGCGAGGGCGAGGCGGGTGATCCAGCCCATGACGCGCGGGCTGATGGTGCCGGGCTTGGCGACGATGCTGATGATCATGGCGACCAGCACCACCGCGACGAGGCCCATCTTGATGAAGAACCAGACGCTCTGCCCCTCGAACCCGCCATAGCGGACATAGACCATGGCGATGCCGGTGATGAGCAGCAGGCCGAAGGCAATGCGGGCGTTGAGCTGCAGTTGCTTGCCGATGCCGCCGAGCAGCGGTCGCGCCTCGGGCGGCGCTCCTGCCATCCGCGCGCCGATCAGCGGCGCAGCGATGGTGGTGGAGATCGCGAGGCCGAAGGCCGCGAGGTGAACGATGAGGAGGATGTTGAAGGTGAGATCCATGACTGCCAAGCCCTTTGCTGCAAGGCAGTCTGGATACGACCTCAAGTGAAGTTGAGGTCAAGCGGCTTATCGGTGCACCCGTGCCCAGTCTCGCCCCCTCCACCAGCTTCGCTGGTCCCCCTCCCCCGCTTCGCGGGGGAGGATCACGGAGAGCCTGGTGACTCCACTAGCTTCGCTGCATGCCGACGGCGTCGCGGAGGTGCTGGATCTGGGGGGCCGCCGCTTCGGCGCGAACCTCGTGCGAGCCTTCGTAGGTCGCAGCAACCTTGCCCTTGGGCGCTTCGCGGGTGTCGACCCAGTAGAGGTTGTGGCTGAAAGTGCGCTTGCCGTTCTCGACGATGGTGACGTCGATATCCTTGATGGCGGGACCGAACAGGCCGGCGATGGCACCGGAGATGACGTCGCCGTGGAGGAACCAGCGCGGGTTGAACTCGTCGTAGATGTTGGTCCAGCGCACGGTCGAGAACACCGCGGCGTGGTGGGTGACCATCCTGCCGCTCTCTTCGTAGATGAAACCCTCCTTGTCGCGCGGCTCGGGCGGCGAGACAGGCAGCACCCGCTCGCGCTTCATCCGCTTCAGATCCTCCGGCCCCTCGGTGACGAGGAACTGCGCATTGGCGAGCGGCGAGCCGAGGGTGACGAAATCGCTGACCTTCCAGCCTGATGGGCCGGCTGGCTTATCCGGCGGAGGGTCGGCAGGCTTCTGCCGGCGGAGGGCCGAGAAGGCCTGCCACTGCAAGGCCTGGTAAGCCTCAACGTCGGCGGGCGTCCATTCGGACACCGGCTTCTTGGCAAACGTCTCCACCGCCTGGATGGCGGCGACGGCTTCGGCCTCCGGAGGATTGTCCTTGGTCGGGCCTACGTTGTGCCACAGGAGTTGCAGCAGGTCGTAGGCGAGCACCGTCCCCAGTGAGTGGGCGACGACGACGATCCGGTCGTACTCCCTGTCCTCGTGCAGGGCCTTGAGCAGCGACAGCCCGCGCTCGCGCACCGCCTGACGGCTGCGCACCGTTTCGGTCTGCGCGCTGAGGTAGCTCGCCGCATCGCCGAACAGCGGCAACAGGTCGTTGGTGAACAGGTAGATCACCACACCGACGATCAGCGCGACGACGATCACCGGCGTCTGCCAGGAGATGAAGCCGACGCCGACAATCATGGCGAGGAGGATGGCGCCGCGCGGGATCGATTCTGCCTGAGCCGTGCCGGGAAAGAATTTCGGCAGTACCAGCACCAGCCCCGAGATCACAATGATGGCGAGGCCGAACAGCGCGTCAAAGCGGTTCTTGTCCTGGAACGGCGCCAGCCAGTAGGCGTGCAGCAGTTGCGGGATCTCGAGCACCACCCAGAGGGTCATCGCCATGGCGGCGAGGCACAGCAGCCAGAAGGCCAGCCACGGGCCGTACATCCGCTTGGGCACCTGCAACGGGCTGATCCAGAACAGCCGCTCCAGCCAGCGCCAGAGGTTGCGCATCGGGGTGTCTGCGAGCAGGTCCGCATAGTACAGCTCGAAGAAATCGGTGCGGCGGCCACCGCCATGCGGCGGCGTGGTTATGCGCTGCATCTCGTAGAGCCCGCTCTTGTTGTCGGGCACGATCCAGGTGTTGTCCTTGGTGTAGGGCGGATCGGGCGTTACGTCCGGGTTGGACGCCCACAGCGCGGCGACGAAATCGCGAATGGTGCCCATCGGCCGCTGCTGGCCCTGACCATGGACCACGACGACCGCCTGCCGCGCGATCGGCTTGCCCGCAGGCGCAGGCTTCGATGCAGGTTTTCTTGCCATGACTATCCCCACGGGCAGCCGAGAGGTTGATCGTGCAAGTCCTGAAATGAAAAGAGCCGCCCTTAGGCGACTCTAATGCAGTATCGGCGATGGTGGAAGTAAGTTAGTGCCCCAGCGCCTTGACGATGTCTTCGGTGACCTTCTTGGCGTCGCCGAACAGCATCATGGTGTTGTCGCGGAAGAACAGCTCATTCTGGACGCCCGCGTAGCCAGCCGCCATGCCGCGCTTGATGAACAGCACGGTGCCGGCATCTTCGACGTTCAGCACCGGCATGCCGTAAATCGGCGAGGTCTTGTCGGTCTTGGCCGCCGGGTTGGTGACGTCGTTGGCGCCGATGACGAAGGCGACGTCGGTCTGCGCGAACTCGGAGTTGATGTCCTCGAGCTCGAACACCTCGTCGTAGGGGACGTTCGCTTCGGCGAGCAGCACGTTCATGTGGCCGGGCATGCGGCCGGCGACCGGGTGAATGGCGTACTTCACCTCGACGCCTTCGGCCTTCAGCAAGTCCGCCATTTCGCGCAGCGCGTGCTGGGCCTGGGCAACGGCCATGCCGTAGCCGGGGACGATGATGACCTTGCCGGCGTTCTTCATCATGAACGCCGCGTCGTCGGACGAGCCCTGCTTGACCGGCCGCGTCTCTTCCTCGCCCGAGCCGGCCGCGGCGCTATCGCCACCGAAGCCGCCGAGGATCACCGAGATGAAGCTGCGGTTCATCGCCTTGCACATGATGTACGAGAGGATGGCGCCCGACGAGCCGACCAATGCGCCGGTGATGATCAGCGCGGTGTTGCCGAGCGTGAAGCCGATGCCTGCCGCGGCCCAGCCCGAGTAGGAGTTGAGCATCGAGACGACCACCGGCATATCGGCGCCGCCGATCGGGATGATCATCAGCCCGCCCAGTACCAGCGCGACGACGGTGATGGCCCAGAACCAGACCGGATCGACGGTGACCGCGAAGGCCCAGATCAGCACCAGCAGCAACAGGCCGAGCGCGATGTGGATGAGGTGGCGGAACGGCAGGATGATCGGCTTGCCGCTCATGTTGCCGTTGAGCTTGGCGAAGGCGATGACCGAGCCGGTGAAGGTGAAGGCGCCGATGGCGACGCCGAGGCTCATTTCGATCAGCGCCTGGGCATGGATATGGCCCACGGTGCCGATGCCGAAAGCCTCCGGCGCGTAGAGCGCAGCGGCGGCGGCGAACACTGCCGCAAGGCCGACCAGCGAGTGGAACGCGGCGACCAGCTGCGGCATGTCGGTCATCTTGACCTTGCGCGCCAGCACCGCGCCGATGCCGCCACCGATGGCGAGGCCGCCGATGATCAGCACCCAGCTCAACCAGTCGGACACACCCGCCACCAGCAGCGTGGTGACGATGGCAATACCCATGCCGACCATGCCGAAGGTGTTGCCCTGGCGCGACGAGGCCGGGCTCGACAGCCCGCGCAGCGCCAGGATGAACAGGACGCCCGAGACGAGATAGAGAACGGCGGCGAAACTGGCGTCGATCATTCCGTGACGGGCTCCATGCTGCCGGTGGGGAACTCCACATCGGCAAAGGCGGGATAGACTTCCTTGAGGATCGCGACCTGCTGCGCATCCTCGACGCGCACCAGGTACCAGGTGTCGACATCGAGCAGGCCGAGGGTCGAGGACGTCGCCTTGATCTTGCCGCCGGCGGCCGCGCCCATATCCATCACGGTTTCGGTGGGGATCAGGGCGTAGGGCGTGCCATCGGCCGTCTCGAGGAACTCGGCCGTCTCAAGGTCCATGCCGAACGACACGATCTCGACAGTCTCAAGCACCTGGTCCATCTGCTGCTGTGTCGCTGCGACCAGCTGCTCGGTGGTGACGTTGACGCTCGCGGCGATCTTGTCGAGCACCTTCGGCGGCACGACGTCCATCACTTGAGACATGTCGGAGGCCTTCATCGCCGCATCGAAGCTCTCGATGCGGGCGGCGAGGCCCTCAAGCTGTTCGGCGGTGAACTCGGCCGCAAGGACCGGCGTGGCGAGGGCGGCGACAACCGCTGCGGCGGCGAAAAGGCGCTTGAACATCAGGGCTTTCCCGTCTTGCCGGCCGGCGCTTCCTTCTTCTTGTACATCGCCAGCATGCGCTGGGTGACAAGGAAGCCGCCGAAAATGTTGACGCTGGCGAGTACCAGCGCGAGGAAGCCAAAGAGCTTCGACACCCAGTTGCTGTCGGCCGCGAGCGGCACGCCAACGGCGAGCAACGCACCCACCACGATCACCGAGGAGATGGCGTTGGTCACCGACATCAGTGGCGTATGCAGCGCCGGGGTGACGCTCCACACCACGTAGTAGCCCACCGCGATGGCGAGGACGAAGATCGACAGGCGGAAGACGAACGGATCGATGGCCCCGCCGGTGGCGGCGCTGACCGCGGCAGTGAGGACGTCCGCGGTGTTGGCGGCTGTCTGTTCCATTTACTTCTTCCCCTTGGCGGTCGAGGCAGCAGGCTTGGCAGCCTTTGCGGCGGCAGGCTTGGCCTCGGCTTTGGCGGCAGTTTTCTTGGGCGCCGCGGCCTTGGCGACGGGCGCCACAACCGGCGCGGCCTTCTTCACCTTGCCGCCGGTCGGCTTGGCCACTGCGGCGGTCTTTGCCGGCGCGGGAGAGGCCTCGGCCTTCGGAGCAGCGGCTTTCTTGGGTGCCGCAGCCTTCTTCGGATCGGCGGGCTTGGCAGCCGCGGCCGGGGCGGCGTCGAACTTGATGTTGGGGTGGACGATGGCGCCGTCGCGGGTGAGGACGGTGGCCTTCACCAGCTCGTCGTCCCAGTTCACCGCCAGCACCTTTTCCTTCTTGTCGATCAGCGTCTCGAGGAAGGACACGAGGTTTCGCGAGTAGAGCTGGCTGGCCGAGGTGGCGAGCCGGCCGGCGACATTGGTGTAACCGATGATCGTCGCGCCGTTGGCGGTGGTGATGGTCTTGCCGGGTTGGGTCAGCTCGATATTGCCGCCGCGCTCGGCCGCGAGATCGACCAGCACCGAACCGGGCGCCATCGACTCGACCATGGCCTTCGACACCAGCTTCGGTGCCGGGCGGCCGGGGATCAGCGCGGTGGTGATGACGATATCCTGCTTGGCAATGTGGCCGGCGACCAGCTCGGCCTGCGCCGCCTGCTCGTCCTTGGTCAGCTCGCGGGCATAGCCGCCGGTGCCCGAGGCATCCTTCAGCGCATCGGTCATGATGAACTTGGCGCCGAGCGATTCCACCTGCTCGCCGGCAGCGGCGCGCACGTCGGTGGCGGTCACCACGGCGCCGAGGCGCTTGGCGGTGGCGATGGCCTGCAGCCCGGCGACGCCGGCGCCCATGACGAACACTTTGGCGGGGCGAACCGTGCCGGCGGCGGTCATCATCATCGGCATGGCGCGATCGAACGCACCGGCGGCATCGATCACCGCCTGGTAGCCGGCGAGGTTGGCCTGGCTGGAGAGGATATCCATCACCTGCGCGCGGGTGATGCGCGGCATGAATTCCATGGCGACGGCGGTGACGCCGGCCTTGGCGAGTGCTGCGATATCGCCTTCGTTGCCGTAGGGGTCCATCGCACCGATCACCAGCGCGCCGGCGGATGCGCCGGAGAGGCTGGCGGCGGCCGGGCGGCGCACCGTCAGGACGATGTCGGCGCTCTTGATGGTGGCGGCGGCGGTGCCGACGCTGGCGCCGGCCTTGGCGTAATCCGCATCGGGGAAGCGGGCCAACTCGCCCGCCCCTGCCTCGATGGCGACATCGGCGCCGAGCCCGATCAGCTTGGTGACCGTCTCAGGCGTCGCCGCGACACGCGTCTCGCCTTCGGCGCGTTCCCGCAACACTGCAATCTTCATGGAAGTCTCCAGAGCGTCAGTCGCCGACCGTGTCGGTCACCGGATAGAAAAATCCCGCCGTCAGCTGCGGCGGGACCCCATCACCATCACGCCGACGATGAGCACTGGAATGGCCAGCAGCAGCAAAGCCCCGATGATCGGCTGATGCGCCTCGATGAAGGCGTAGAGCGCCAAGACGACGAACACCATCGACAGGATGCCCCACTTCACGAAAGTGATGAAGCCGGCGTAGGTCGCCTCGTGCTGTTCGTAATCCATAGCGGGCGGCAGGTCGTGCGCGGCGGCAACGGCGGGTTTCTTGGCCATCAGGTCCTCAGTCGATTGATCGTCATCTGGGACGCCGATCCCGGACCATCACGCCGCAAGCACCGCGAACGCCAAGATCAGCTGCCCCACTCGGTCTCTCATACTTCGCGCAGGGGTGGCGCACAAGCGTGGGGCGGCGGTTGGTCACGCCATGGAAACAAGAAGCGCCGGACCAATGTCCGGCGCTTCACGTGCAATCTGGCGATTAGCTAGAAAGCGAAATTCACACCGGCTTTGATCGCATGGAAGGTAATGGGCACCTCGACATCGACGCCAGGCCCTCCAAGGATCTCATCCGTATCTGTCTGTGACCCCAGATCGGTATAGAGATACTCCGCCTTGAGCGACACATTATCGCTCACGGCAACTTCCACACCGGCGCCCGCCGTCCATCCGACATACGTTGCTTCGAAAGCTGCGCCCGGCGTGAAGGGGTCCGTGTCGGAAACCACACTCGCGACGGCCAAGCCCGCCGTTGCGTAAAGCAACACTGCGTCGGCTGCCACGCCAGCGCGACCGCGCAACGTCGCAACCCAATCAATGTCGGTGGAACACGTGTAGATCGCGACAGGACACGGCTCAGAACCGGAGATGTTCGCCCAGGCAACATCACCTTCGACACCAAGTACAAAGTTCCCCGTCTGGAAATTGGCACCCGCGTCCACACCCAGCAACCACCCGGAGATCGGATACTCGGCCGGAGCTCCCGCGGACGGAAGCTGCGACGCGTCACCCCAGCCGTATCCGCCGAATACGCCGACATACCCCCCATTCCAGTCGTGGGCTGCCGCCATCGCTTCCGCGGCGACATCTTCCTCGACAATCAGATCGGCGGCCATTGCCGAAGTGCTGGCCGCGGCGGCCAAGAGGCCCAACATCAATGCGCGAATCATACCAAAAGCTCCCACGCCCGAACTTGGTTGCCTTCAGAATGCCTTCGAATTGCCACGAGTCAACAAGACGTCGTGACGTGATCAACAGTAGTCATCGAGTGTTGCAAGTTAGTCGCGGACTCTTCGGCGAGAATGCCGGCTCCGCGACTATGACAACGACTTCATCAACTTGGCTGGGTTGCCTCCAACTCATTGATCAGCCTCTCGATCATGCCTAGCCCGAGGGACCAGAAGCCCGGATCGCGGGCATCCAGCCCGAACGGGGCCAACAGTTCGGAGTGGTGCTTGCTGCCGCCGGCCTTCAGCAACTCGAAGTAACGCTCTGCAAAGCCTTCGCTCGACTTCTCGTACTGGGCGTAGAGCGAGTTCACCAGGCAATCGCCGAAGGCGTAGGCGTAGACGTAGAACGGCGAGTGAATGAAGTGTGGGATGTAGGCCCAGAAGATATCGTAGCCTTCGTTGAGCTTGATCGCGGGGCCGAGGCTCTCGGCGCCGACGTCGAGCCAGATCTGGTTGAGATCGGCCGTAGTCAGCTCGCCGTCCTTGCGCCGGGTGTGGACCTCGCGCTCGAAAGTATAGAACGCGATCTGCCGCACCACGGTGTTGAGCATGTCCTCGACCTTGCTCGAGAGCATCGCGAAGCGCTGCGTCGGGTCGGTGGTCTTTGCCAGCATCGAGCGGAAGGTCAGCATCTCGCCGAACACCGAGGCGGTTTCGGCCAGCGTCAGCGGCGTCGGCGCCATCAGCGCGCCCTGCGGGCCGGCGAGCACCTGGTGGACGCCATGGCCCAGCTCATGCGCGAGGGTCATCACATCGCGTGACTTACCAAGGTAGTTGAGCATCAGGTATGGGTGCGCCGAAGGGACGGTGGGATGCGCGAAGGCACCCGGCGACTTGCCGTCCTTGGTCGGCGCGTCGATCCAGCCTTTCTCGAAGAACGGCTCGGCGATCTCGGCCAGCTTGGGTGAGAAAGCGGCGTAGGCCTCCATCACCGTGTCGCGGGCGCTCTGCCAGTCGTAGATGCGGTCGTCGCTGGTCGGCAGCGGCGCGTTGCGGTCCCAGGCGTTGAGCTGGGCCTTGCCGAACCACTTGGCCTTCATCGCGTAGTAGCGGTGGCTGAGCTTCGGATAAGCGGCCCGCACCGCGGTCTGCAGCGCATCGACGACTTCGCGCTCCACCGAGTTCTCGAGGTGGCGGCTGTCGGCGATGTCCTTGAAGCCGTGCCAGCGATCAGCGATCTCCTTGTCCTTGGCGAGGACGTTGGTGATGTGGGTGAACAGCTTCTCGTTGCCGTGCAGCGTCTTCGACAGGCCGTTGAACGCCGCCTCGCGCTTCACCTCGTCCTTGTCGGAGAGATAGTTGAGCGTCGACTCGAGGTTCAGCTCCTCGCCATCGACGTTGAACTTGAGCGCGGCCATGGTCTCGTCGAACAGCCGGTTCCAGGCGCCGGCGCCGGTCACCGACTTCTCGTGGAACAGCTCCTCGATCTTGTCCTCGAGCTGGTAGGGCTTGGCCTTCCTGAGCTCGGCGAACCACGGGCGGTAGCGGCCGAGCTCGGCATTGCCGGCAAGGGCGGCTTCGAGCGCGGTCTCGTCGATGCGGTTGAGCTCGAGGCCGAAGAAGATGAGGCCGGTCGAGAGGTCGGTGAGCGCCTGGCTGAGGTCGCCGAGGAACTTCACCTTGTCGGGGTCCTGGGTGTTCCGCACGTATTGCAGGAACGCGTAGGAGCCGAGCTTGCCACTGAGATCGCCGAGCGCCTCGTAGCGCTTGATCGCGTCGATCAGCTTGCCGGCCCTGGTGAGCGCTTCGAGCTTGCCCTTGTAGTCGGCCTCGAAGCTCTTCGCGTCGGCCTTGGCGGCGGCGAGGTCGGCCTTCAGCTCGGGCGAGTCGTTGCTGGTGTAGAGATCGTCGAGGTTCCAGGTCGGCATATTGCCGAGCTGGTTGTGTCCCCGCTGGGCCTGGGCTTCGGGCGCGCGCATCGGTTCGATCTTTAGCAATTCATCACCTCGGTCTCAAAAGCGGGCGCGACCTTAGCCACAGGGCCAGCCGATGGGAAGCGGAAGGCGGATTTGCGAGCCTTAATCGCCTCTTAACCCACCCCTCACATGCTGCTCCAAAACGGCACAGCGCGATTCGCATTGCGGGCGGAGCGTGCAACTACAAGTCCTTGGGGGACCATGACTCGCGTTCTGATAGTTGATGACGACCTGGTGCAGCTGCGGCTGACTTCGGAGGTCGCGAACCGGGCTGGCTTTGCCGCCGTTACGGCCACCAACGGCAGGCAGGCACTGGAGCTGCTCCACGCCGATCCCGGCATCGGGGCCATGGTCCTCGACCTGGTGATGCCCGATCTCGACGGCATGGCGGTGATGGAAGCGATGCGCCGCGATGGGCTCGCGACCCCGGTGATCGTCCAGACCGGTCACTCCTCGCTCGATACCGTCGTCACCGCGATGCGGCAGGGCGCTGCGGACTTCTTCGTGAAGCCAGTCGCGCCCGAGCGGCTGATCATGTCGCTGCGCAATGCGCTGAAGCTCGGCGAGCTCGAGAGCATGGTGCGGACCGATCGCAGCCGGCTCCACGGTACGATGAGCATCACCGACATCGTCACCCGCGCGCCCAGCATGGACCGGGTGCTGTCGCTCTGCACGAAGGCGACGAAATCGACCATTCCGGTGCTGATCGAAGGCGAGAGCGGGGTCGGCAAGGAACTGGTGGCCAGGGTGATCCAGGGCTCCGGCGACCGCGCCGGCAAGCCGTTCGTCACCGTCAACTGCGGGGCCATTCCGGCCCACCTGATCGAATCCACCCTGTTCGGGCACAAGAAGGGCGCCTTTGCGGGCGCCGCGGCCGACCATGCCGGCAAGTTCATGGAAGCCCATGGCGGCACTATCTTCCTCGACGAGGTCGGCGAGCTGCCAGTGGAGACGCAGGCAAAACTCCTGCGCGTCATCCAGGACGGCGAGATCGAGGCCCTGGGCGCTGACAAGCCGGCGCGGGTCAACGTGCGGATCATCTCGGCGACCAACCGGCGGCTGCTCAACCTCACCAAGGCCGGCGCCTTCCGCGAGGATCTCTACTACCGGCTGAACGTCTTCCCCCTCTACGTGCCGCCGCTGCGCGACCGGATGGAAGACCTGCCCGTGCTGGTCGAGCATTTCATCGCGCGGCTCGCGGCCGAAGCCGGCAAGCGCATCGTCGGGATTTCCGAGCCGGCGCTCCAGCTGCTGCGCGACTACGACTGGCCGGGCAACATCCGGCAGCTCGAGAACGCGGTGTACCGCGCGGTTGTCCTCAGCGACGGGGCTTATCTCGAAAGCGCCGACTTCCCGCAGATCGTGGCGCTCAGCACCGGACGGGCCGAGGCGCTGCGGCTGACGTCGGCCGCGCCCGGGCCTTCAGCCCCGGTTCACATCGATGAGGCTATCGCTTCCCTACGCGAGGTTGTGGACAAGACGGCGATCAACGATCGCTTCGTGTCCCAGAGTGGCGAAGTCGCCGCCCTCGCCGATGTCGAGCGCGAACTGATCGTGTTCGCGCTGCGCCACTACGGCTACCGCATGTCGCGGGTAGCCCGGGCACTCGGCATCGGCAGGTCGACGCTCTATCGCAAGCTCCGCGAGTACGGCCTGGACGAGGGGCTGGAGACCGACGCCGCCTAGCTGGAGGGGGCGTTAGTTGCACCAAGTCCACAGACCGAACTCACAAAGTCGCGAGGAATTGTCAGCGTTAAGTTTTGTGGGCTAAGCAAAATGGATATCTGGGGCAAAAGTGCCGAATCCTCCCCGTCACACCGCCCCTTGCCAGCCCTCGAGCCGGGCACGGAGTACTTAATGACTATGCTGAAGGCCTTGTTGTTGGCGGGCACGGTGGCGCTCGCATCGCCATTTGCGATCTTCACGCAAGCCTCTGCCCAGGAAACCGTCACGGTCGCCGGCATCGAAACCACGCGCATCGTGATCGCACCGCCCAAGACCGAGCTGGCGCGCATCATCAAGGCCGGCCTTTCCGCCTCCTACGCTGCGGCCGAAAAGGGCACGCGGACCTATCAGCAGACCCAGAAGCTCTACTTCTTCTACGGCGCGCGCCATTTCGAGCCGCTGTGGCTGACCAAGGCCGATGACGGCTCCATCGCCTTCTCGCCCAATGCCGAAAAGATCATCGAGGTGTTCAAGGACTCCGAGCTCGAGGGCTTTCGCCCGTCGGACTACCTGACCGCCGATCTCGACGTCGCCGCCGCAGGTACCGATCCGGCGAAGCTCGCGGCGCTCGAAACCGCTTTCTCGTCGGCGGCGATCCGCTACGCGCAGGACGCCTTCGGCGGTCGCATCGCGCCGACCGCGGTGAACGACACCTGGACCATCACCCCAAAGCGCATCAACGAAGCCGAGATGCTAGTGAAGCTGGCCGACAGCACCGAGCCGGACAAGCTGCTGCTGGCGCTCTCGCCGACCCAACCGGAGTTCCTCGGGCTGAAGGCGGCGCTGGCGAAGTTCTACGACGGCGCCGTGATGGACGCGGCGATCACCATCCCTGAGGGCAAGCTGCTGAAGCCGGGCATGCAAGACGAGCGCGTGACGCTGCTGCGCCAGCGCCTCGACGTGCCGGAGCCCGATATTCCGGAGACCGCCGGCGCCACAGCTGCGGTCGACCTCAACTATGACGAGCCGCTGGTTGCCGCGGTTGAGGCCTACCAGGAGAGCCTCGGCCTCAATGGCGACGGCGTCATCGGGCCGGCGACCATCGCCGCGCTGAATGGCGGTTCGGCCACCACCAAGGAAGACATTGTCGCCAACATGGAGCGCTGGCGCTGGGAGCCGAACGACTACGGCGACTTCCAGGTGACGGTGAACATCCCCGAGTTCCGCCTCTGGATCATGAACAAGGACCAGGTCCATTACACCACGCGCGTCGTGGTGGGACGTCCGCAGAACCAGACCGCGCTGTTCAACGACGAGATCGAGCACATCGTCGTCAACCCGTACTGGAACGTCCCGGCCTCGATCGCCACCAACGAGATCAAGCCGCATCTGCTGGCCAACCCGGGATACCTGGCGAGCCAGAACATGGAGATGCTGTCGGGCGGCAAGGTGATCAACGCCTCGGCCATCGACTGGACGCAGACCAACATCAACAAGTTCCACATCCGCCAGAAGCCGGGTGGCGGCAATGCGCTGGGTCGGGTGAAGTTCCTGTTCCCCAACCAGCACGACATCTACCTGCACGATACGCCGTCCAAGTCGCTGTTCTCGCGCTCGTTCCGTGCCTACAGCCACGGCTGCGTGCGCGTCGAAAACCCGATGGATTTCGCCGACGCGCTGCTGAAGCTCGAGCCGAACCTCAATGCCGAAACGCTGGAGGCTGCCTTCGGCGACACCGAGCGCTGGTTCAATTTGAAGACCAAGGTGCCGGTGCACATCTCGTACTTCACGCTGCGCGTCGACGCCGACGGCACCATCCGCTCCTACGGCGACGTGTACGGCATGAACCAGCGGTTGAAAGAACTGCTGGCCGAATAGCAATTGGGCCGTTTCGGGACTAGAAACGAGGGCCGGGGCCGCGGGGCGCCGGCCCTTCTGCTATGTCGTCGCCACAATGTGACGGGCCAAGCGTTTACGACTGCTTAGGAATTCGGCCTTGGTTCAGCCGGATTTTCTGCCTAGAAACCGGCACGGTAGCCGCCTCACCTGGGTTACCGGGCGTTAGCGTTAATGTATTCTCATCGAACTGACGCTAGGCTGACTACTCTATTGGGTTGCAACGGGTCGTTCGGGGCGTGTCGGGAAAACTGTTGGGGATTTGGCGGGCTTTGCCGCGGCTGTTCTTTGCCGCCACGATGGCGTTGACCGTCATTTTGCCGCCGAGCGTCGTGCCGGCGGGCGCTGCTTTTGGCAGCGGCAATGGCGCCGGTGACCGCACGCTCTACCTGCACCACACCCACACCGGCGAAACCGCCCGCTTCACCTTCAAACGAAATGGTCAGTACGATCAGGCGGTCCTGCGCCAGATGAACGTGTTCCTCGCCGACTGGCGGACCAAGGAACCGACCAAGATGGATCCCGCGCTGTTCGACCTGCTGTGGGAAGTGTACCAGGAAGTCGGCGCCACCCAGCCGTACAACATCGTCTCGTCCTACCGCTCGCCCAAGACCAACAAGATGCTGGCCGCGCGCTCGTCGGGCGTTGCCGACAACAGCCAGCACATGCGCGGCAAGGCGATGGACGTGTTCATCCCCGGCGTGAACCTGTCGAAGCTCCGCGAAACCGCAATGAAGCACCAGGTCGGCGGCGTCGGCTTTTACCCCACCTCCGGCAGCCCGTTCGTCCACATGGACACCGGCAACGTGCGCGCCTGGCCGCGCATGACCCGCGCGCAGCTGAAGAAGGTCTTCCCCGACGGCAAGACCTTGCACCTGCCGACCGACGGCAAGCCGCTCTCCAACGAGGGCCGCGCCTACGCGCAGGCGCAGTGGTCGAAGTGCCGCACCGTGCCGTGCGATGGCGACGCCATCTTCGAGAGCGCCCCGGCGACCATGCTGGCCGACAATGCCGGCGAGGCCGCGCCGATCCCGGCGCTCCGCCCGCGCACCCTCGGCGGCGGCGCGACGATCATTCTGGCCTCGGCCGAAGAGCCGGCGCAGCGCGTCGTGCCGACCTTCGAGGTGGTGGCCCCGGTGCCGGTATTCCGCACCAGGTCCGAGGGCGGCATCAACGTCGCCGCCCTGCCGCCCGGCATCGACACCAAGGCGTTCGAAGCCGTTGGCGCACCAGTGCCCGCGACGAAATCCGCCCGCATCCAGCTCGCCACCCGTTCGCCGCTCGGCGGCGAGAGCGGCCAGACTGCCGTTGCGGCGCTCGCTGCTATCGACCAGCCGCTGCCCAAGCCGCGCGTGCTCATGTCGCCCAAGGCCGACGAGATGGTCACCGCCTATGTGGCGACCAGCCCCGATCCGGGTGCCGAGCAGGCGCTCAAGATGATCATCGAGCGCGAAACCGCCGTGGTGCCGGGCCTGCCGACCAAGGAACAGCTGCTCGCCTCCGACAGCATCCAGACCGCTTCGCTCGGCGGCCCGCAGACTTTCTCGACGCTGAAGGGGATGTTCGACATGACCTTCAACTCGCTGACCGATAATGGCGCCTCCGAGCCGATGCAGCAGGCGCTTGCCGACCTGGCGCTGAGCCGCCAGCCGAACCAGTCGATCGAGCTGCGCGAAATGGACCTCGTGGCGCCCGAGATCGACCACGTGAACGACACGCTGGTGCAGCCGGTGATGATGACCACCGCGTTCTGGGCCGAGATGACGGAAGCCGAGGGTTACCTCGAAAAAGGCACTGAACTCGGGCCGCTCACCGGCCGCGTCGCCTTCCTTCCCGACAACGCCGCAATTCCCGCTTACGACCGTTTCGTGACGGACGGCCTGCAGCTCGTCGCGGAACGCTAAAAAGCCGCGCCCACAGGGCGTTGCAATGCCGAACCCGAGCCTCTAAGTCTCAATTGAGAGACCGGCCCGTACCGGCGAAGGATCGGTATTTTGGATAAGCCGCAGACACCGCTGCTCGATCGCGTATCGACGCCAGCTGACCTCAAATCCCTGTCGCGTGACGAACTGCGCCAGGTTGCGGACGAGCTGCGCGCCGAAGTGATCGACGCCGTCTCGGTGACTGGCGGACACCTGGGCGCCGGGCTCGGCGTGGTCGAGCTGACGGTCGCCATCCACGCCACCTTCGAGACCCCGAACGACCGCCTGATCTGGGACGTCGGGCACCAGGCCTATCCGCACAAGGTGCTGACCGGCCGCCGCGACCGTATCCGCACGCTGCGCCAGAAGGACGGGCTCTCGGGCTTCACCCGCCGCGCCGAGAGCGAGTACGACCCGTTCGGCGCCGGGCACTCCTCGACCTCGATCTCGGCCGGCCTCGGCATGGCCGTGGCGTCGGACCTCAAAGGCGAGAAGCGCAACGTCATCGCGGTGATCGGCGATGGCGCCATGTCGGCCGGCATGGCCTATGAGGCGATGAACAATGCCGGCGCCATGGACGCTCGGCTGATCGTCATCCTCAACGACAATGACATGTCGATCGCGCCGCCGACCGGGGCGATGCGGTCCTACCTGGCGAAGCTCGTTTCCGGCCCGGTCTATCGCGGCTTCCGCGATACCGCGAAGTCGATCACCGAGAAGATGCCGAAACTCATTCACGAGACGGCGCGCAAGACCGAGGAGTTCGCTCGCTCGTTCTTCACCGGCGGCACGCTGTTTGAGGAACTCGGCTTCTTCTATGTCGGCCCGATCGACGGCCACAATCTCAACGACCTGCTCGACGTGCTGCAGAACGTGCGCGACGCCGAGTCCGGCCCGATCCTCGTCCATGTGGTGACCAAGAAGGGCAAGGGGTACGGGCCGGCCGAGAGCTCGGCCGACAAGTACCACGGCGTCAACAAGTTCAACGTCATCACCGGCGCGCAGACCAAGCCGCAGTCGAACGCCCCGAGCTATACCTCGGTGTTCGCGCAGAGCCTGATCGAAGAGGCCAAGGCCGACGACCGCGTCGTGGCGGTGACCGCCGCGATGCCCAACGGCACCGGCCTCGACAAGTTCGCCGAACTGTTCCCGACCCGCACCTTCGATGTCGGCATCGCCGAGCAGCACGCCGTCACCTTCGCCGCCGGCATGGCGACCGAGGGGCTGAAGCCGTTCTGCGCCATCTACTCTACCTTCCTGCAGCGCGCCTACGACCAGGTGATCCACGACGTTGCGGTGCAGGGCCTGCCGGTCCGCTTCGCTATCGACCGCGCCGGCTATGTCGGCGCCGACGGGCCGACCCACGCCGGCAACTATGACGCGGCCTATCTCGGCGCCATCCCCGGCATGGTGGTGATGGCCGCCGGTGACGAAGCCGAGCTTCGCCATATGGTCGCGACCGCCGCCGCCTATGACGAGGGCCCGATCGCCTTCCGCTACCCGCGTGGCGATGGGCTGGGCGTCGAGCTGCCGCCGCGCGGCACGGTGCTGGAGATCGGCAAGGGCCGTATCCTCCGCGAAGGCAAGTCGGTGGCGCTGGTCAATTTCGGCACCCGGCTGGGCGAAGTGATCGCCGCCGGCGAGAAGCTGATGGCCTATGGGCTGAACCCGACGATCGCCGACATGCGGTTTTTGAAGCCGCTCGACGAGGCTCTGCTGGCGCGCCTTGCCCGCGAGCACGAGGTGCTGATCACCATCGAGGAAGGCGGCATCGGCGGCTTCGGCAGCCACGCCGCGACGTTCCTCGCCCGCAACGGCCTGCTCGACGGCAAGCTGAAGTTCCGCCCGCTGATGATCCCCGACGTGTTCACCGAACAGGCCGGCGTGAACGACATGTACGCCGTGGCCGGGCTCGACCGGGCCGGCATCGTGGCAACCGCGCTGACGACGCTGGGGATCGAGACGGCTGCGGCGCAGCGTACGACGAAGGCCTAGGGTTCGTCCCTTGCTGGCGGCCACGTAGCCACCACGCCACCAGTGTCATCCCAGCGAAAGCTGGGACCCAACTCGCAGCCCGCGCCAGCCGATGGATGGGTCCCAGCTTTCGCTGGGATGACATCCGTGTGTGGGGAGAGCGCTGCGTAACAACAGCGCGCCCCAAGAATCAGCTAACCACAATCCATGCAGGTCGCGATCGACATGGGTGTGGCGCAGGGTGGCGCCGAGGCGAAGCTCGATCTCGAGGAACTGCTCGCGACCCGCCTGCTCGTGCAGGGCAATTCCGGCTCCGGCAAATCCCACCTGCTGCGGCGGCTGCTCGAACAGAGCGCCCCCTGGGTGCAGCAGTGCATCGTCGATCCCGAAGGTGATTTCGTCACGCTGGCCGACAAGTACGGACACCTCGTCGTCGATGCCTCGCGCTCGGAAAGCGAGCTCACCACGATTGCCGCCCGAGTGCGGCAGCACCGCGTCTCGGTGGTGCTGAGCCTTGAGGGGCTGGATGTCGAGCAGCAGATGCGCTGCGCCGCGGCGTTCCTCGGCGGGCTGTTCGATGCCGATCGCGACTACTGGTACCCGATGCTGGTGGTGGTGGACGAAGCCCAGCTGTTTGCCCCAGCGATTGCCGGCGAAGTCTCCGACGAAGCGCGCAAACTGTCGCTCGGCGCGATGACCAACCTGATGTGCCGCGGCCGCAAGCGCGGGCTGGCGGGCGTGATCGCCACGCAGCGGCTGGCGAAGCTCGCGAAAAACGTCGCCGCCGAAGCCTCGAACTTCCTGATGGGCCGCACCTTCCTCGATATCGACATGGCCCGCGCCGCCGACCTGCTCGGCATGGAGCGGCGGCAGGCCGAGATGTTCCGCGACCTGAACCGTGGCCACTTCATTGCACTCGGGCCCGCCATGTCGCGCCGCCCGCTGCCCATGGTGATCGGTGCGGTGGAGACGTCGGCGCGCTCGTCGAGCCCCAAGCTCATGCCGATGCCGGATGCTCGGGTCGATGCCAAGGACCTGATCTTTGCTCCGGTCCCGGAGGCGGCACGCCCAGTTCGCCGGCCACCTCCGCCGCCACCGCCCTCGACCAACGACCTGCTGGCACAGCTGGTGCGCACCCAGGTGCCGCAGCCGACGCGCGCCGACGAGCCGGTGGTCGATGCCGCCGAGCGCGACCGCGCCATCGACGATGTGGTCCGCGAACTGCTCGAGGATCGCGATGCGGCCTATCGCTCGGTCGCGGTGCTATATCAGGATTTCCTCGTCCGCTGCCGCATCCGGCGCGTGCCGGGCGACGCGCTGGCTCTGCCGGCGTTCCGGCGGAAGCTCGCCGTGGTGCGCGCCGGCGTGGCCGAGGAGACGGCACAGTCAGAGACCTGGCAGACGGCGCTGTCGCTCTCGACCCAGCTGGCCGACGACGTGCAGGGCGTATTCCTGGTGCTGGCCCGCGCCGCCGTCGAGGCTGCCCCCTGCCCTTCAGACGCGGCATTGGCCCGGGCCTACGGCACCCATTCGACCGGCCGCGCCCGGCGGCTGCTCACCTATTTCGAGGAGCGCGGGCTGCTGGTGGTGCGGATGGACCTGCGCAACCAGCGCATCGTGGCCTTCCCCGATCTCGGCAGCGAGACCGCGCCCGGCAGCCCGGATGCGCCCGACTACGACGATCGGGCCGCGGCCGAGTAGTCACCTCGCGCTTTTTCTGCGCCGCTGCGAAACCGTGTGATTCAATCTCAGCGGCTTTGGCCTATTTAGTCTATCATTCCCATAGGGATTATTGAGTGAAACGCCGATCGGGCTACGATCTGGGCACCTTCCGGGCTGACCGGAACCCCAGATTTCGCACCCGAAAGGATCGGACCCGTGACCTCAATCAAACGCCGCGCGCTAGGAGCGCTCGCCGCCCTGCTGCTCGCCGGCACCATCGTCTCCCCCGTCTTCGCCCAGGATACCCCGGTTCAGGGTGGCACGCTGATCTACCTCGAGCAGCAGGCGCATACGAACCTCTATCCCCCGTCGGGCGGCTTCTACCCGAATGGCGGCGTGCTCAACCAGATCACCGACAAGCTGACCTACCAGAACCCCCAGACGCTCGAGATCGAGCCCTGGCTCGCCGAGTCGTGGGAGGTGAACGACACCGCCACCGAGTACACCTTCAAGCTGAAGCCGGGCATCACCTTCTCGGACGGCACACCGCTCGACGCCAAGGCCGTGGCGCTGAACTACGATACCTTCGGCCTCGGCAATAAGGACCTGAAGTACCCGGTCTCCGAGGTCATCAACAACTACGACCACGCCGAGGTGGTCGACGACCTGACCGTCAAGTTCCACTTCAAGCACCCCTCGCCCGGTTTCCTGCAGGGCACCGCGGTGATCGGTTCGGGCATCGTCTCGGTGGCGACGCTGGCGCAGCCGTTCGATGCACTCGGCGACGCGACCAAGATCGTCGGCTCCGGCCCGTTCGTGGTGGAGAGCGAGACGCTCGGCAAAGAGCTGAACCTCAAGGTGCGCGCCGACTACAACTGGGGTCCGGGCAAGTTCGAGCACCAGGGCCGCGCTTACCTCGACGGCATCAAGTACATCATCACCCCGGAAGACAGCGTGCGCATCGGCGGGCTGCTCTCGGGCCAGGCCGACATCATCCGGCAGATCCAGGCTTATGACGAGCCGCAGGTGATCGACGCCGGCTTCGAGATCTTCGCCCCCAACACCCGCGGCGTGAACAATTCGATCGCCTTCCGTCCCGACAACCCGCTGGTCGCCGACCTGAAAGTCCGGCAGGCGCTGACGCTGGCGACCAACCGCCAGGAGATCGTCGATACGCTGTTCTCGGCCAACTACCCGGTCGCCACCTCGGTGATCTCGCAGCACGCCGCCGGCTATGTCGATGAGTCCGCCAAGCTGGTGTTCGACCAGGAGAAGGCCAAGGCACTGTTTGCCGAAGCCGGCTGGACGCCCGGTGCCGACGGCATCCTCGAGAAGGACGGCAAGAAGCTCGAGCTCACCATCTACGTGTCGCTGCCGCAGCCGCAGAACGAAGGCGTGCTGCAGCTGGTGGCGCAGCAGTGGTCGCAGGTCGGGGTGAAGCTCAACGTGCTGGCCGGCGACGCCGGCAGCCGTACGCTTGACCAGCTCGATCCGCTGAAGACCCCGGTGACCGTCGCGATGGTCGGCCGTGCCGATCCCGACGTGATCAAGTCCGGCTTCTACCCCAAGAACCGCGACTGGCTGCTGCAGAAGGGCGGCTCGAGCGACAAGGTCCAGAGCTTCGTCGACGAGAAGCTGAACGGCCTGCTCGAAGGGCTGGCGTCCGAAACCGACCGGGCCAAGCGCCTCGCCATTGCCGGCGAGATCCAGGGCTACGTGCTCGACCAGGCCTACATCATCCCGTTCTTCGAGGAGCCGCAG
>JAESFN010000760.1_pt1 | contig 22172 bp, 21 predicted proteins | sample 9269411 | NCBI WGS metagenome assembly JAESFN01 (sample SAMN14505399, study PRJNA617100) | algae metagenome | isolation source: Iphinoe sp. HA4291-MV1 and co-occurring heterotrophs from trail next to... | place: USA: Maunawili Falls, Hawaii | collected 2009-07-25
TGCATGGCATCGACGCCGAGATCGCCCGGCCGCACCTTGCCGACGATCGCGTTGAAGTTGGCACCGTCGCAGTAGAAGTAGGCGCCCGCGTCGTGCACCACCTGCGCGATTCGAGCGACCTCTGGCTCGAACAGCCCGCACGTGTTGGGATTGGTCAGCATGATCGCGGCGACATCCGGCCCGAGCGCGGCCTTGACAGCTTCCGCCGCGACGGTCCCGTCGTCCTTCGCCGGGATGGGCCTCACGGAGAACCCCATGAATGCCGCCGTCGCGGGATTGGTGCCGTGCGCGGATTCCGGCACCAGCACAACGCTGCGCTTGGCGCCCTTGGCCTCGTGTGCCGCCTTGATCGCCAGCATGCCGGCGAGCTCGCCGTGCGCACCGGCCTTGGGGCTGAGCGCCACCGCCTTCATGGCGGTCAGCTCGAGCAGGTAGCCGGCCAGCGCCTCCATCAGCGCCAGCGCCCCCTGCACCGTCGACTGCGGCTGCAGCGGGTGGATATCGCCGAGGCCCGGCAGCCGCGCCATCTTCTCGTTGAGCCGCGGGTTGTGCTTCATGGTGCACGAGCCGAGCGGATAGAGCCCGCTGTCGATCGCGTAGTTCATGCGCGACAGCCGCACGTAGTGGCGCAGCGTCTCGGGCTCGGTCAAACCCGGCAGCCCGATCGCCGCTTTGCGCTCGAGCCCGCCCAGCCGCGAGGTGACCGCCTTGGGCTCGGGCAGATCAACGCCGGTCTTCTCCGCCGAGCCGATCTCGAACAGCAGCGGCTCCTCGTGATCGAGGCCGCGGTTGCCGGTGAACGTACGGGCCGCCGACGTATCGGCAGTGCCCGGCGCGGTGGGCCGGCCTTGCGAGTTCATGGCCATCACAGCACCTCCTTCAGCGCCTTGGCATAGGCCGCGCGATCGTCGTCCGTGTTGATCTCGGTCGCCGCGACGATGATGAGATCCTTGAGATCGGGATTGTCCGGCGCGAGCCGCGAGCACGGCACGCCACCGAGCACACCCTTCTGCGCGAGCTTCTCGATCACCTGGGCGCCATCGCCCGGCACGCGGATCGTGAACTCGTTGAAGAACGTCTCGTTGAGCACTTTGACGCCGGGCACCTTGCCGAGCGCATCGGCGAGCGCCACCGCGTTGGCGTGATTGATCCGCGCGAGCCGGCGCAGACCGGCTTCGCCCAGCAGCGTCATGTGGATCGAGAAGGCCAGCGTGCACAGCCCCGAGTTCGTGCAAATGTTGCTCGTCGCCTTCTCGCGGCGGATGTGCTGCTCGCGCGTCGACAGCGTCAACACGAAACCGCGCCGGCCTTCCGCATCGACAGTCTCGCCGACGAGCCGGCCCGGCATCTGCCGCACGTACTTGAGCCGCGTCGCGAAGAGGCCGACATAAGGCCCGCCGAACGACAGCGCGTTGCCGATCGATTGGCCCTCGGCCGCCACGATATCCGCGCCCATCTCGCCCGGTGACGTCACCAGACCCAGCGACACCGCCTCGGTCACGACCACGATCAGCAGCGCTCCGGCCGCGTGGACCTTCTCGGCGAGCCCGGTAAGGTCGCGCACCTGGCCGAACACGTCGGGGTTTTGCACGACGACGCACGACACCGTCGGGTCGATCAGGCCGCTCAAGTCTTCCGCCGCGCCGTGCGGCAGCGGCGCCACCACCTCGTCGCCGGCGTGGCGCGAGATCGTCTTGATCGTCTCCATGTAGTGCGGGTGGAGATTGCCGCTGACGATCGCCTTCTTGCGCCGTGTGATCCGGTGCGCCATCAGCACGGCTTCCGCCGCCGCCGTCGATCCGTCGTACATCGAGGCGTTCGCAACCTCCATGCCGGTCAAGTTCGCGACCTGCGTCTGGAACTCGAACAGATACTGCAGCGTGCCCTGCGTGATCTCCGGCTGATAGGGCGTGTAGGAGGTCAAGAACTCCGATCGCTGGATCAGATGATCGACGCTCGCCGGCACATGATGCCGATAGGCGCCGCAGCCGACGAAGAACGGCACCGAGCCGGCCGGGGTGTTGCGCGCCGCGAGCAGGCCGAGCTCCCGTTCGACCTCGAGCTCACCCTTGGTCTTGGGCAGCTCGGGCAGCTTCTTTTGCAGCTTGTCCTTGGGCACGTCGGCGAACAGGTCGTCGATCGACCTGACACCGATCTTGGCCAGCATGGCCGCGCGGTCAGTGGGTTCCAGGGGCAGGTAGCGCATGAGGATGATGCCTCGGTGGGTGAGGGGTCAGACGAAGACGGGCGCGACCTCCGCCACGACGACGGCCGTCGTCACGGAGTTCGCGATGAAGCACTCCTCGTGGGAGCGATGATGCAGGTGGACGATCTCCTCAGGCGTCGGCTTCTTCTCGCCCGAGAAGGTGATCTTGGGGTTGAGCGTAACCTTGGACACATGCATCTTGCCGTTGGCGTTCTTCTCCATGATGCCGACAGCCGCATCCTCGTAGGCATCGACCACGAGGCGCGCCTGAGCTGCGAACATGAGAAAGAACAGCATGTGGCAGCTCGACAGCGATGCCACGAACGCTTCCTCGGGATCGACCGCGTCGGCCCGCGAGTACGGCGGCCGCACCACCGACGGCGAGGACGACGCCGGAACCGTCACGCCGCCGTCGAACGTCCAGGTATGGCCGCGGCTGTAGCGATTGTCCGTGAAGGCGGCATCGCCCCGCAGCCAAGTGACGGTCGCGGCATAGGTGTGAGCCATGGCCCCGCCTCCTACGAGTTCGTCGCCACGAAGGCGTCGTAGGCAGCCCGGTCCATCAGCCCGTCGAGCTCCGCTTTGTTCGCGATTTTGAGCTTGAAGAACCAGGCCTTGCCCTCCGCGTCCTCGTTCACCAGCGCAGGGTTTGCGGCGAGTTCTTCGTTGCCCTCGATCACCTCGCCGCCGACCGGCGCGTAGATCTCGCTCGCCGCCTTCACGCTTTCGACGACTGCGGTCGCGTCTTTCTGTTTCACCGTGCGCCCGGCGGCCGGTACTTCGACGAACACGACGTCCCCGAGCTGCTCGGCCGCATGCTTGGTGATCCCCACCGTTCCGACGTCGCCGTCGACACGAATGTATTCGTGATCCTGGGTGAAGCGTTCGAGTGCCATGGGTGTCTCCCTCGATGAACCGTCAAATCTTGCGAACGTAGCGATGCGGGGCGAACGGCAGTGCCGCGACCTTCGCCGGCAGCGGCTTGCCTCGCACGATGAGTTGCAGGGCCGTTCCGGGCGCCGCATGCGCGGCCGCCACGTAGCCCATGGCGATCGGCCCGTTGGCCGACGGCCCGAAGCCGCCCGACGTGATCACCCCGATCGGCTCGCCCGCCGCGGATTGAATTTCGGTGCCCTCGCGCGCCGGCGCCCGACCATCCGGCCGGATGCCGACCCGGCGCCGCCGCGCACCGCCGGCGAGTTCGGCCTGGATGCGCGCCGCCCCGGGGAAGCCGCCCTCCTCGCGCCGCCGCTTCTGCATCGACCACACGAGATCCGCCTCGACCGGCGAGATCGTCTCATCGAGCTCGTGGCCGTAGAGGCAAAGGCCCGCCTCGAGCCGGAGCGAATCGCGAGCACCGAGCCCGATCGCCTGCACGCCGTCCTCCGCCAGCAGCAGCTTGGCCGCCGCCACCGCGTTCTTGGCCACCATGGAAATCTCGTAGCCGTCCTCCCCGGTATATCCCGAGCGGCTGAAATGACAGTCGAAGGGCCCGAGCTCGCCGCTCGCGGCCTGCATGAAGGCGAGCGCCGTCGCCTTCGGCGCCAGACGCGCCATCACCGTCTTGGCGGTTGGCCCCTGCAGCGCGATCAACGCCCGCTCCGGCATCGCGACGAGGCGCACCCCGCCCGGCAGACGCGCCGCGATATGCGCGTAGTCGACGTCCTTGCGCGACGCGTTGACCACCAGCATCAGCCCGCCGTCATCCGCGGTCGACGGCGACCGCGTGACCATCAGATCGTCGATGATCCCGCCATCGTCAGTGAGAAGCTGGGAGTAGCGCTGGCGGCCCGGCGCCAGGTTGAGAAGGTCCGCCGGCATCAGCGCCTCGAGCGCCCGCGCCACCGTCTCGTGCCGGCCGTCGGCGGCAACCACCATCGCCTGCCCCATGTGCGAGACGTCGAACAGGCCGGCTTTCTCGCGGGTATGCAGGTGCTCCTTCAGGACGCCGAGCGGATACTGCACCGGCATCTCGTAGCCGGCGAACGGCACCATCTTCGCTCCGAGCGAAACATGCAGATCGTAGAGGGGCGTGCGCTTGAGAGGGGCGTGCGCTGGATCGGCGCTCATCAGGGCTCCCGCATGGCTCACGGCCCGGCGCACCATTGCACCGGGCACCGAGCCCCATCTGTCGCGGGACCTGAGAGATTCGGCTCACGACCGACATGTACAGCCGGACGGCGCCTTAACCCCTTCGGTGGATCGGGTGACGGATCACCACGACCGCTTTCCAGAGTGCCATCAGCCTGCGGTCCTTTTGCCTGAGAGGTTCCGGGGCGGTTGCTCCTTCGGCGCCGGCACCATTGCGAGCAAAGGCCGGTCTCTTCCGCAGGCCTCGCATGGCAGTGGCGCGACCATGGCGGCCGCCGCACGCGAAGTCAATGGACGTCGCATCGAGAGGCGAGCAAAGGGCAGAGGACGGAATTCTTGAAAAGCCGATCAGCCGGCGTTGGGTACGGAGCGGTCGAAGCCGACCAGCACCTCGAACTCGCCGGGACGCGAGCCCTCCGGCACGTTGAAGGTCACGGTACGAACCATCGAGAAATAGCCGATCGGCTTGTCCACCGCGACCACCACGTCGACCTTCATCTTGTCCTGGGCGACGCGATCGCGCCGGGAGTCGTTCACCATCATGGTGATCGGCAGGCTGATCGACCCGGCATTGCCGCGCGGTCCCAGCAGAACCCGGCCCGAGAAACCATACTTGACGGTCACGCGGCCGGACTCGATCTGGCATTCCCGCGCCGTCTTGGTGATCTCGCCGCGGTGCATGACCGCCAGTCCATCGCCGACCCGGCCCCGCTCGTAGATGGTCACGTGATTCTCGCGCGGCGCGATCTGGATGCGCGGGCAGCCATGGGCCACTTCGAACCCGCCGCCACCGTCGGTCACGTCGGCCTTGGCCGCGGAAAGAAGCTGTTCCTCGGTCACCGGCCCGGGCGCGGGCTTCGACGACCCCGAGCTGCCGAACATCCCGCCGCCGATGCCTGATGTGATGGAGCCAAGGCCGCACCCGCCGAGCGCCCCGACGAGGAGCATGCCGAGGCAAATACGGGGCATGGCGGAAATGGCGGATGTTCCCAGATGTCTCACAACGTCCTTGCCTGTAGACCCTGCCAGCATCCGACGCGCTGGCCGATTTTGACCCGCAGGACCCGCTGCACGACTCAAACGCCCATTACCGCTCTTAGCACCCTCGACACCGCGAGGCCAAGCGCGTAGCAACACATCGTAGACCTTTGTCATGCACCACATTTCGGCCATGTTTACGCCAGAGCCCGACATTGCGCCCGCCGGTCCCCGCCCCGCCCTGACCATCCTCATGGCGGCGCCCCGTGGTTTCTGCGCCGGGGTCGACCGCGCCATCCAGATCGTCGAGTTAGCGCTCGCCAAGTACGGGCCCCCCGTCTACGTGCGCCACGAGATCGTACACAACCGATTCGTCGTGGAATCCCTCAAGGCCAAAGGCGCCATTTTTGTGGAAGAATTGGACGAGATCCCGGAAACCCGGGCGCCTGTGATCTTCTCGGCACACGGCGTACCCAAGTCGGTCCCCGCCGCTGCCAAACGCCGCAACCTGTTCCAGTTGGATGCCACCTGCCCCCTCGTGTCGAAGGTTCACAAGGAGGCCTGGAACCACCACGAGCGCGGCCACGAGATCGTGCTGATCGGCCATGCCGGCCATCCCGAGGTCATCGGCACCATGGGCCAGCTTCCCCCCGACGCGGTCACCCTGCTCGAGACCGCCGACGACGCCCGCGCGTTCCAGCCCAAGAACCCCGAGAAGCTGGCCTACGTGACCCAAACGACGCTCTCCGTCGACGATACCGCTGAGATCGTCGATGTCCTCAGGCGGCGCTTTCCCGCCATTGCAGCTCCTCACAAGGAGGACATCTGCTACGCGACCACCAATCGCCAGGCCGCGGTGAAGGCGATCGCCCCGCGGGTCGAGCGGCTGATCGTCGTCGGCGCGCCGAACAGCTCCAATTCGCTGCGCCTCGTCGAGGTCGCCGAGCGCGCCGGCTGCCCCCGCGCGATGCTGGTCCAGCGGGCGAGCGACTTGCCCTGGGACGACTTCGCCGGTCTGCGCACCATCGGAATCACGGCCGGCGCATCGGCCCCCGAGGTGCTCGTCGATGAGATCGTCGACGCCTTCGCGGCGCGCTACACGGTCACGGTCGAGCCGGTCGTCACCACCGAGGAGCGCATTGCCTTCAACGTGCCGAAGGAACTGCGCGACGTCCGACCGCAATGATGCCCCATCCCATCCGTCCACTGTTCCCCTGAAAAGAGCCCATGGCGGTCTACACCGAAGTCACCGATGAGGACCTGTCGCGCTTCGTGGCTGCCTACGGGCTGGGCGAGCTGGTCTCCTACAAGGGCATTGCCGAAGGCGTCGAGAACACCAACTACCTGGTGCTCACCTCCGCCGGCCGCTTCATCCTCACGCTCTACGAGAAGCGGGTCGCGCGCGCCGACCTGCCGTTCTTCCTTGGCCTGATGGAGCATCTGGCCGCGGCCGGCATCAATTGTCCCACGCCGTTGCGCGATCAGGCCGGCCGCAACCTCGGTGAGATTGCCGGGCGGCCCGCCGCCCTTGTCACCTTTCTCGAAGGCTTCTGGCTGCGCCGGCCGAAGCCCGAGCATTGCGCCATCGTCGGAGCGGCGCTGGCACAGCTCCACCTCGCCGGCGCCAGCTTCGGATTGCAGCGCTCCAACGCGCTTGGACCCGACGGCTGGCAACCGCTCTTCCAACGCTTCGCCACCGAGGCCAATCAGATTGCGCCGGGATTGCATGGCGCGATCAGCCAGGAGTTGGACGCCCTGCTGCCGGCCTGGCCCGGCGGCCTGCCAGAGGGCGTCATCCACGCCGACCTGTTTCCCGACAACGTGTTCTTCCTGGGCCAGGATTTGTCGGGGCTGATCGACTTCTATTTCGCCTGCAATGACGTCCTCGCCTACGATCTGGCCGTCTGCCTCAATGCCTGGTGCTTCGAGACCGACCTGTCGTTCAACATCACCAAGGGCCGCGCGCTGCTGTCGGGATACCATCGGGTGCGCCCGCTCGAGCCGGGCGAGCTGGAGGCACTTCCGACCCTTGCGCGCGGCGCCGCGCTGCGTTTCCTGCTGACCCGAGCGCACGACTGGCTGCACACCTCGCCCGATGCTCTGGTGAAGCCGCACGATCCCATCGAGTACCTGCGACGCCTGCGCTTCCATCAGGGCGTGCGCTCGGCCGCCGAGTACGGGCTCGAGGTGCGCCCGTGACGGCGAAGCGCCCCGCAGTCGTGATCTACACCGATGGCGCCTGCTCCGGAAATCCGGGCCCCGGTGGCTGGGGTGCGGTGCTGATGTCGGGCACCCATCGCAAGGAGCTGTCGGGAAGCGAGCCCGTCACCACCAACAATCGCATGGAGCTGATGGGTGCGATCGCGGCGCTCGAGGCGCTGAAGCGCCCCTCCACCGTCGAGCTGCACACCGATTCGGCCTATCTGAGGAACGGTATCACCGGCTGGATTCACGGCTGGAAGCGCAACGGCTGGCGGACCGCTGACAAGAAGCCGGTCAAGAACGCCGAGCTCTGGCAACGGCTCGAGGCGGCCACCCAGCGCCACGTCATCGAGTGGCGGTGGGTGAAGGGCCATGCCGGCGATGTCGAGAACGAGCGCGCGGACGAGCTTGCGCGTGAGGCGATCGCCCGCTTGCGCAAAGGCGACAACGGCGATCCAGAATGAAATGCGCCCGGCCGCAAGGCAGCCGGGCGTCTCGATGCCGAGGTGCAGGTCTTTTTAGAGCGACCGATCGACCATCGAGCAGAGCGTCGCCGCGCTCGACTTGTCGTGCTGGGGCGGCGCGTCCTCGACGTTGAGGACCTTCACCACGCCATTGTCGATCGCCATCGCGTAGCGCTTCGAGCGCACGCCGAGACCCCGCGCGGTCAGGTCGATTTCGAGACCGAGCTTCTTCGCGAAATCCGCGCTGCCATCGGCCAACATCTCGATCTTGCCGGCGGCGCCGCTGTCTTTCGACCACTGCGTCATGACGAACACGTCGTTGACCGCCGTGCACGCGATCTGGTCGAAGCCTTTTGCCTTGAGCTCGGCTGCCCGCTCGACGAACCCCGGCATATGCTGCTTGTGGCACGTCGGGGTGTAGGCGCCGGGAACGGCAAACAGGGCGACTTTCTTGCCGCCGAAGAACTCGGCCGTCGTCACCGGCTTCGGGCCCTCGGGCCCCATGACCATGAAGGTTGCCTCGGGCAGCCGGTCGCCCACGTTGATCGCCATATCTGAACTCTCCAAGAGCTGTGATCTTGCCCGATCGCCGACGAACGGCGCGCCGCGCCAACTTATACGGTCTTCCCCACGGCTCCAAGGTGCGTGCAGCGCCGGCTCAGTCGATCTTGAACGTGGCCACCGACGCACCGGTCGCCCCGACCAGCGTCAGCGTCAGCAGCTTGCCTTTGAGCTCCTCCGGCTCCGCACCCTGGGTGAGGTCGACCCGGAAGCTCACGCGGCCATCGGCGCCTTGGCCAACCTGCTTGGGCAGCGGGACGTAGATCCCGTCGGGCGCCTCGACGAACAGATCGGCGCCGTTGACGCCGCCCGGGAAAACCGTGTCGAAGACCAGCGCGGGAGCATCGCCCGTCAGCATCGCCTTGCCTGCCACGAGGTGGGGATCGCCGGGCCGCCGCAGCGCCGCTGGGCGCGGCACCGACTCGAGCGCCGCTTTGACCGCATCGGCAATGGCGGGCGCCTCCTTCACCGGCGGCACCACCACCGACATCTTGGCCTCCGCGGGTACGCAAATTTCCCGGCAGATCCCGTACTCGAACGCCAGTTCGAGCGTCACCGGCTGCTGCGGATCGCGCGGCGTCACCTCGATCGGAAACACGACGCTGGTCTTGTACCCGATCGACTCCCCGTTCGCGTCCGCCATACGCTTCGGCGCCGGGTAGAGCACCGTTGCCGCCGCCAGGTTCGTCGAGCCCGACCAGTTGAAATTCGGCGGCACCCCGCCGGAATCGCCAGGCGCGCGCCAGTACGTTTTCCAGCCGTTGGCAATCTCGATCTCGACGCCGGCAATCAACCGCTTCGCCCCGCCCGGATCGCTATAGCTCCCGGCGTCCAGTCGCGTCCGCGAATTGTACCCCTGGACCCACGGCGAGGTGGCGGCCAAGGGTGCGATGCCGCCGAAAACGGCAAGCAAGCCCGCAGCGGCTGCAGCGACCCGAATTCTGGTAGCCACGTCGTTCTCCGGTTGCCCGAGCCACTGCCCGGTCCCGGTTCTATGCGTCCGGAGGGGGTTCACCGGCAAGTCACGCTTCAGCGAGCCAGCCGGTCTCAACGCTGTGTATCGCAATCCCCCGCTTCACAGTCTCCCAAGCTGTGGCTAGTCTTGATCGATGAAACCAGGCCGGAAACGACGCAAGACCTCCGACGGCGGCTATCTCGACGGCCAGCTGCTGGTGGCCATGCCGACGATGACCGACGAGCGGTTCAACCGGTCGGTGATCTACATGTGCGCCCATTCGGCCGAGGGCGCCATGGGCCTGATCATCAACCAGCATGCGCCCAACATCGGCTTTCCCGACCTTCTCGCCCAGCTCAAGATCGTCGGTAGTACCGACGAGGACGAGATCCCGCCGGCGATGCTGTCGATGTCGGTGCATGTCGGCGGCCCGGTCGAGCCCGGCCGCGGCTTCGTCCTCCACAGCGCCGACTACAATGCCTCCTCGTCCACACTGCTGATCGACAAGCATGTCGGGCTGACCGCGACGGTCGATATCCTCAAGGCGATCGCGGCCGGCAAAGGTCCCGATCGCGCCATCCTCGCGCTCGGCTATGCCGGCTGGGCGCCGGGCCAGCTCGAGAACGAGCTGCAGGCCAACGGATGGCTGCACTGCCCGGCCGACTTGGGCCTGATCTTCGACGAGCAGATCGGTCACAAGTACGATCGCGCGCTGTCGAAGATCGGTGTCGACCTCTCCCACCTGGTGAGCGACGCCGGCCACGCCTAGCTCCGGGCGCCTATTGATCGTCGGGCTTCGCCTTCTTGGGGCGAACGGCACCCATGTTGGCAAGCTGATCGAGACTGCGGGCGAGCGCGGGTGTGCGCTGGCGCAGCGTCTTGATATCCGGCATCTCGGGAGCCGGCCCTGCCGCCGGCCGCGCGACCGGCCGGATCGGCGTCACGCGCGGTTGCGTGGGCGGACCATTGTGGACGCCACCACTGGGAGGTGCCGCACGCGCGCCTTGAGCAGGGGGAGCCGCGGGAGGAATTGGCGGCGGCGCCGTGCGCGGACGTGGGCCAGTCGGCGGCACCCCGGAAGGATCGATCGGCGCCGGCCCGGCGGGACGGAACGGCGCGACCCCGGCGGGCAGCGCAGGCGGCCGCGTCGGTGGAACGGCGGGGGCCGGGCCGCGCGGCGGCTGGGACCCATTGCTTGCCGGCCGCAGGGGCAGCGGCTGCGTCCGCGAGATGGCCGGCTCGGCCGCGCCGCGCGCCGCTGCCGGGCCTGTGCGCGTCCGCGGCCGCACCGTGCTCGCCGGCAGGTGGCTTCCCGGCCGGGACGGCCGAGCCGCCGCCGGGGCACTGGCCGGCTTGTGCGGTTGTCCCGCGGGCGACGCTTCCGGCCGCTCGACCGCGGCCTTCAAGGCGGCGAGGCTGGCATCGGCATCGACGGCGCTCGCCGCGATGTCGGGCTTGGGCGCCGCCGGCGCTTTTTTCGTGACTGGCTTGGGCTTTGTCCGGAAGAACCCGCGCCGCTGCAGCTTGCGCTCCGATTTGCGCACCACCTTGAGCAGCGCCATCACATCGCGGTCGCTCATCGGCTCGCCGTAGTAGAAGCCCTGGGCGTACTCGAAGCCTAGCGAGCGCAGAAAACCGGCATCCTCTGCGGCTTCCACGCCTTCGGCGACCACCTTCTTGCCGAGCTCGTGCGCCAGCGCAGCGATCGAGCGGACGATCGCCGAGGCCGCGCCCTCGCGCACGCCTGCCTGCACCAGCCCGCGGTCGATCTTCATGACATCGAACGGGAACTGATTGAGGTAGGAGAGCGAGGAGTAGCCGCTCCCGAAATCGTCGAGCGCCAGCGTCGCCCCGACACTGCGCAGCCGCTGCAGGATCTCGCTCGCCTGCTCCGGGTTCTCCATCAGCAGCGACTCGGTGATCTCGATCATCAGCGACCCGGCCGGCACCACCGCCCGCCCGATGATGTGGCGGATCTCCTGGATCAGGTCCTGCCGGAAAAGCTGCCGGCTCGACACGTTGACGCTGACGAACAATTGCCCATCGACGCGCGGCAGCTCCTTCTGCCAGCTCGCCGCTTCCTCGACGGCCCTGTTGAGCACGTAGGAGCCGAGCTTGACGATGAGATCGCTCTCCTCCGCCACCGGTATGAAATCCGCCGGATTGAGCAGCCCGAGCGTCGGGTGCTCCCAGCGCACCAGCGCCTCGAAGCCGGCCAGATCCTCGGTCGCAAGGTTGATGATCGGCTGGAAGAGAACCTTGATCTGCTTCTTGTCGAGCGCCTTTCTGAGATCGCTCTCGATGGCGATCCGATCGTCCCGTTGCGAGCGCATCTCCGCACGGAAGAGTTCGATCCGGTCCGCGCCGCCCCGCTTGGCGCGATACATGGCGATCTCGGCTTCCTTGAGCAGGTCTTCCGGTTGCGGGCTGTGCCCGTCGTAGACCGCGATGCCCGTCGAGGCCGTCAGCACGATATCCTGCCCGGCGATTTTGATCGGCGAGCGCAGGCTGCGCCGCACCCGCTCGGCCAGCGAGGCGAGGTTACGCGGATCCTGCTCGCCGACGATCAGGATCGCGAACTGATCGCCCGCCACGCGCGCCAGCGTGTCCTGCGGGCCGAGATGCCGCTGGAGACGCCGCGCCACCGTCAACAACAAGCTGTCGCCGACGACGAGGCCGAACGACGAGTTGACGCTCTTGAACTTGTCGATGTCGATGAAAAGGATGGTCGGCTGAATGGTCTTGTCGGCGCCGGCGCGGTTGACCGCGACCGTCAGCCGATCGAGGAAGATCTCGCGATTGGGCAGCCCCGTGAGGCTGTCGTGAACCGCGTCGTGCATGAGGCGTTCCTGCGCCCGCTTGGCATCGGTCACGTCGCGCATCAGCCCGATGCATCTGAGCGCCCGGCGATCGTTGTTGGGAACGCTCGCCGCCTCGAGATCGAACCAGCGGTAGGAGTTGTCGGCGTGACGCAGCCGCAGATCGATGCGGATCTCGCCGCCGTTGCGTTCCTGCACCGACCACAGCAAGAGCCGGAACCGTTCCCGGTCCGTCGGATGCAGATGCTTGGCGAACTCGTCGACCTTGGCCGACAGCTCGCCAGCATTGAGGCCGAGGCTGTGCTCGATGATCGGGCTGACTTTGATCTCTTCGCGCCGCGCATGCCACTCCCACACCGCGGCTCCCGCCCCGTCGATCGCCAGCGATCGCAACTGCTGCTCGCTCGGCGCCGCGCCGTACAGCGGCTCGAACGAGCGGAACGCGAATTGGGTGACGGCCAGCCCCAGCAGGAAGACGATGAGCACCAGGCCGCCGACAAGACCCGACACGACGATGTCGCCCGACATCTGCCCGGTGAGCGTGACACCGGCGCCGAACACCCACACCATGAAGAGCACCCACGGCGGCACCAGCGACAGCGCACGGTCCTGACCCGACAGCGCGAGGTACAAGGTCAGCATGCCGCCGACGGCCGCGATCGCGCCGAACGAGGCCCGCGCAAACGTCGCTGCCAGGCGCGGATCGATCACCGCGATCGCGACGAGCGCGAGCTGGGCGATGATCCACACCGCCGCCATCATGCGCACGAAGCCGTTCCACGCGCTCAGACGCAGGAACGTGTTGAGGAAGATGACGATGCTGGCCGCCACCGCCGACTCGGTCGCCGCCCGGAACATCGCGTTGTCCTCGGCCCGCAACTGGAACAACTTGTGCCAGAAGCCGAAGTCGACGCACAGATAAGCGAGCACGCACCATGCGACCAGCGCGGCGCTCGGAAAAATCGCCTTGTGATTGGCGGCGAACACCGCTGTCAGGAAGGTGGCCAGCAGGCCGGTGATCCCCAGCAGGAAACCGTTGAAGAGCTGGCGGTCCCGCCCCTTCACCTCGTACTCCAGCGGCTTCCAAAGGTAGACGCGCGCGAAGCGGTTGGTCGCGAGCTCGGCCACGTAGGTGATCGTCTGCCCCGGGTCGAGGGTGATTCGGAAGATGTCGGCGCGGTCGCTCTTCACCCGATCGGGCAGAAAGCCGAGCGAGGGCGTCACTGCCTCGATACGCCGCGCATCGAGGTCTGGCCAGATCACGCCCGACCCGATCACCGTATAGCGCTCCGCCGTCAGCCACCGCTCGACGGGCTTGTCGCTCGGATTGTGGAGCGCGAACACGATCCAGTTGGGACTGGTGCCCTGCGTCCCGGCCCGCACGGTGATTCGGCCGGCAATCCCGTCGGCGCCCGGCGCCGTGTCGACCTGGAGACTGTCACCGCGCCCTTCGTGGAATTCACCGAGCGTGGTGATCTCGATGCGGTCGAGGTCGGGCGAAACGGAGATCGGCTTGAGCGCCATGGCCGGCCCGCCGAGCCCGCTCCAGGCCACTATCAGGCATATCGCGGCCACGAGCCGGCGCACGACGATGCGACGGTCGCACGGAAGCCCCGTTCCTTGTGTGAATGCGCGCCCTGCCATCACCTCGTCCTTGCAGGCCGCCGTGCATCATCGCTGAGCAGGGCGAACAGCGCATGATCCTGCCACATCCCGTCGATTTTAAGATAGCGCCGGGCCAGTCCTTCCCGTTGAAAACCATTGCGTTCCAACACCCCAATGGACGGGGCGTTGTGCGACAGGCAGGCCGCCTCGAGGCGGTGGAGCTTGAGGTCGTCGAACGCGAACGCCGCCGCCGCCCGGACCGCCTCGGTCATGTGGCCGGCCCCGGTATGCGGCAGTCCGAGCCAGTAGCCGAGCGACGCCGCCTGGGTCACCCCGCGCCGCACGTTGCTGAGGGTCAGGCCGCCCATCAGGGCATCATCGCCATTGCGCAGGATGAAGAAGGCGTACCCGAGGTCCTCCTTGAGATCGCGCTGATAGTGGCGAATGCGCCTTCTGAAGGAGGTCCTCGACAGCTCGTCTCTCAGCCATTGCGGCTCCCATGGCGTCAGGTGCGTGCGGCTGAAGGCGCGCTGCTCCGCCCACGCACCGTAGTCGCTCATGATCGGCGGGCGCATCCACAGCCCGTGGGCCCGGATGACCGGCACCAGATCTCCCACCAGGCTCGATCGGAGGAAGGCCATGGATTCCCGCCCCGTGCCTGCCTACACGCCGAGCGACCGCTCGGCGCGCTGCGCGAACTCGGCCGACCGCGCTCCTGCACCGACCACGGCCACCGCCGGCGTGGACTTCGTCAACAGCCGCTCCGCGGCCGCCCGCACGCTCTCGGCCGTCACCGCCTCGACACGTTCGATGAGCTCTCCAGCCGCCAGCACCCGGTCGAAAATCATCATCTGGCGGGCCATCTGCTCGGCGCGCGCCGAGGAGCTTTCCAAGCTCATCATCAGCCCCGCCTTGAGCTGCGCCTTGGCGCGGACGACCTCGCTCTCGGTCGGCCCCTCGGCACCGATCTTGGCCACCTCGTGCCCGATGACATTGATCAGCTCGTCCATCATCTCCGGTCCCGTTGCGGCATGGATGGCAAACATTCCGGCGTCGCTGAAGCCCCAGGCAGAGGAATAAATGGCATAGCAGAGCCCACGATCTTCACGAACCTCCTGAAAGAGGCGCGAGGACATGCCGCCGCCGAACAGACCGGATAGAACCTGGGTCGCGTAGAAATCTGGAAGGCGGTAGGACGGCCCTTCGAAACCAATCAGCAGGTGGCTCTGTTCGAACGGCTTGGGCGAGGTGCGGGCACCCCCCACGAATCGCGCGCTCTCGCCACCCCCGTTGAGCGACCCATTGAGGGTGCCAAATTGGGCTTCAGCGTGGCGAACCAGGCTGTCGTGGTCGATGGCCCCGGCCGCCGCGATGACGGTGGCAGGCGCCCCGTAGTGGCTCGCCAGGAACGTCTTGAGATGGGCGCCCGTGATCCCGCTCACGCTCGCCCGCGTGCCGATGATCGGGCGGCCCACCGGCTGGCCCGGAAAGGCCGCTTCGTGCAGCAGGTCGTAGGCGATCTCGTCGGGGCTGTCCTGGATGCCGGCGATTTCCTGGAGGATCACCTCGCGCTCGCGCTCGAGCTCGGCCTCCGCGTAGGTGGAATTGCGCAGGATGTCGGCCAGCAGGCCCAGGGCGACGGCTTCGTCGCCCTTGAGCACGCGGGCGTAGTACGCGGTGGTCTCGAGGCTCGTTGCGGCATTGAGCTCGCCGCCGACCTCCTCGATCTCCTCCGCGATGCGACGCGCCGACCGGGTCGCCGTGCCCTTGAAGGCCATGTGCTCCAGCATGTGCGAGATGCCGTGCTCGTGGGCCACCTCGTGCCGCGCGCCAACCCCGACCCACACCCCGAGCGAAACCGTCTCGAGATGACCCATCCGGTGCGACACGACCCTGAGGCCGTTGCCGAGCGTCGTGACTTCCGTCGTCATGATTGGCGCTCCCGCACGGCGCGGCTGCGAGAGGCGACGAACTGCTCGACCTCCACCAGATCATTGGGCAGGCGCGTCATGCGCTCGGGCGCCGACATCAGATGGGCAAGGCGACCCGGCAGCGGCACCGCCGCGCCGGTGATCGGCGCCATGGCTTCCGGAAACTTGGCCGGATGGGCGGTCGCCAACACCACTGTCGGCACGCCCCCCTCTCCGGTGACGCGCCGTGCCGCGACCACGCCACAGGCGGTATGAGGATCGAGCAGATAGCCGCTGCCCGCACGCACGCTGCGGATCGTCTGATCCACATCCGTCTCACTGGCCGCCGCCGCGGCAAAATCGGCCGCCAGCCGCGCCGCGCCCCGGACCTCGAACCGACCCGACTGCGCGAGCGAGGCCATCTGCCCGCGGATCAGCGCCGCGTCGCGCCCCTGCGCCTCGAACAGATAGCGCTCGAAGTTCGACGACACCTGAATGTCCATCGACGGCGAGGAGGTGGCGACGACGGCGCGCCTTTCGTACACGCCCGTCGCCACCGTCCGCGGCAGGATGTCATTGCTGTTCGATGCGATCACCAGCCGCTCGATCGGCAGCCCCATGCGCCGCGCGACGTAGCCCGCGAAAATGTCCCCGAAGTTGCCGGTCGGCACGACGAACGAGACCGGCCGGTAGGGCGCGCCGAGCGCCACCCCGGCGGCAAAATAGTAGGTCACCTGCGCCACGATCCGCGCCCAGTTGATCGAGTTGACGCCGGCGAGGCGCACCCGCTCGCGGAAGGCACGATCGTTGAATAGGCCCTTCAACAGCGCCTGCGCATCGTCGAAGGTGCCGTCGATGGCCACGGCATGAATGTTGGCGTCCGTCGGCGTCGTCATCATGCGGCGCTGCACGTCGGAGACCCGGCCGTCGGGAAACAGGATCACCACGTCGACGCGGCTCGAGCCGCGAAAGGCCTCCACCGCCGCGCCGCCGGTGTCGCCCGATGTTGCCCCGACGATGGTCGCCCGCTCATCGCGCCGCTCGAGCTCGTGATCCATCAGCCGCGCCAGCAACTGCATCGCCACGTCCTTGAAGGCCAGCGTCGGCCCGTGGAACAGCTCCAGCACCCACAGGTTGCGATCGATCTGGACGAGCGGGGTCACCGCCGGATGACCGAAGGTGGCATAAGCCTCCTTGGCCATCGCCGCGAGATCAGCGCGCTTGAGCCCCTCGCCCGCGAACGGCGAGATCACCTCGACGGCCACCTCGTGGAACGGCCGCCCCGCCAGACCGGCGATCGCCTCCGGCGCGAGCGTCGGCCACTGCTCGGGAACGTACAGGCCGCCATCCGGGGCAAGACCAGCCAGCAGAACCTGCTCGAACGAAGCGGCCGGCGCCGAGCCTCTGGTCGAGATGTACTTCACGCCGCAGTCCTCTCGATGCATGAAAAAGATCACGAAACGGCGTGCACACACGCGGCACGCCACGGATGGGGTTGCCAGACCATCGCCCGGCAACCCCACACAGATCTGGAGTCACCCCGGATCGCCGGGAGATCGCAATCGCCGGGCCGCGAAGGCCAGGTAGACCCCGACCAGCGTCGCCGCCAGCCCGAACCAGGTCAGAGCATACTCCAGATGGCGGTTGGGAAGCTTGAGGTTCGTGGTTCCGCCGCGCGGCCATCCACCAGGATTGACCGGCGCCGCCTCCGCATCGAGAAGGAAGGGGAGCCGCCCCATCCCCCCCTGCGACTGCGGCATGAGTGCATCTATGTCCCTCAAATACCACATGTTTCGGCGGGGGTCGGCGCTCGGGGTGAACCACCCGGGCTCCTCGCTGCGCCGCAGGAGGCCAACGACCGCGGCCTCACCGGTCAATTGGCCGGCGGACCGACTTTCGGGCGCCTTCAGGGCATCGGGGACCCAACCACGGTTGACCAGGAGCAGCCGCGTCCCACCGCCGGCCGGCACGGCCATCGGCGTGAAGATCAGCCATCCCGGTCCCTGCGGACCTGCCGAGAACACGTGCCGCTCCGCCACATGCTGGAAACCACCGCGCACCCGCACGCGCAGGTATTCGGCGCTGTCGCCCCGCTCGATCGCACCGAGCGCCTGATCGAGCGACATCGGCTCGGCCGCGGACCGCGCTGCAATGGCCGCGACCAGTCCCTCTTTCCAGGCCTTGCGCTGCAACTGCCACGTGCCCAACCCGACGAGGACGGTCAAGGCCGCCAGGCTGCACAGCGTCAGCCAGCCCAGTCTGGCGTCTAGGAAGCGTCTCAGCATGCGACAGCGCCGGCTCCTCAATCTTTGGCGAGACGGCCTTCCTCGGCCTTGTGCTTGAACTGCAGCGCGATCAGCGTGGCCTTCATCACGCGCAGCAGGGCCCATCCGGCACCGAGCGTGACCACCGGCCACACCACCATGTGCACCCACAGCGGCGGCCCGACGAAGCCGAGGATCATGATGACGAAAACGGCCGGCCCGTCCCCGCTGTCGGCAAAGGCAAAGCTCAATCTGCAGCGCGGGCACGCCGCGTTGATCGTCAGCGTCAACGGTCCGCGAAACAGGGCGCCCGCTCCGCATCGCGGGCAGGCGCACATCACGCCCGCCTTGACCGCGGAGACCGCTGGCGGGGGCGCGTCCATCGGCAAACCCTGTCCCTTCCGTCACCACAAGCAAGAGGGGCCGGCCACCACCGGCCGGCCCCTCGAGATCTTACCCAGCCAACGTTAGTGCCCGATCGGCGTTCCGGCACCCCACACGTAGATGCACGCGAACAGGAACAGCCACACCACGTCGACGAAATGCCAGTACCAGGCCGCGGCCTCGAAGCCGAAATGCTGCTGCGGCGTGAAGTGGCCCTTCATCGCCCTCAGCAGGCACACGAACAGGAAGATCGTGCCGATGATGACGTGGGCGCCGTGGAAGCCCGTCGCCATGAAGAAGGTCGCGCCGTAGATGTTGCCGGCGAAGTTGAACGCCGCATGTCCGTACTCGAACGCCTGGCACAGCGTGAACAGGATGCCGAGCACGACGGTCACCGCGAGCCCGCGCACCAGACCCTTGCGGTCGTTCTCGAGCAGCGCGTGGTGGGCCCACGTCACCGTCGTGCCGGACAGCAGCAGGATGAGGGTGTTGACGAGCGGCAGCCCCCACGGATCGAAGGTGCTGTGGAACGTGTCGGACGGCTTCGGCGGCCAGTGCCCCCCGGTCAGAGCATCGCGATCCACCATGCCGATCACGGATTTGTCCGACGGCACGATGGAGCCGTCGGGCAGCGTAATCGGCAGTTGATGGATGTTGGCCGGAAACAGCGCGGCGTCAAAGTACGCCCAGAACCACGCGACGAAGAACATCACCTCCGAGGCGATGAACAGGATCATGCCGTAGCGCAGGTGCAGCCGCACCACCGGCGTGTGATCCCCGCCGTGCGCCTCGCGAATGACATCGCGCCACCACGCGAACATCGTGTAGAGCACGAGCGCACCGCCGACGGCGAAGACCCACGGTCCCTTGAGCCCGAACAGCCCGTCTCCGCCGCCCATCGAGCGCATCCAGATGATGAGGCCGAAGGTCAGGAAAAGGGCGGCGATCGATCCGACCACCGGCCATGGGCTCGGGTTGACGAGGTGATAATCGTGATGCTTGGCGTGGCTGTCAGCCATGGTTTCTCGCTCCGTCGTCCCCGATCGTCCCGGCTGCTGCCGCCTCTCCGCGAACAGCCCGCCCTCTCATTCCATCGCCTCGTGTGCTGCCACGCCGAGACGTCAATTCACGACACCCTTTGCCGGCGCTGGCGCCTCGGCCCCACCCGTCTTCACCTGGGCCACGCCGGCCTTCGGCGCCTCCACGCGATAGAACGTATAGGACAGCGTGATGTGGCTGACCTTGCGGGCATCCGGGTCCGCCAGCATCGCCGGATCGACGAAGAAGCTCACCGGCATCTCCACCGATTCGCCGGGCTCGAGCCGCTGCTCGGTGAAGCAGAAGCACGCCAGCTTGTTGAAGAACGCGCCGGTCACGTCGGGCGACACGTTGAAGGTCGCCGTCCCCACCACCGGCTGGTCCGACCGATTGGTCGCGCGATAGAAGGCGAGGCTGTTCTCCCCGAGCTTCACGTCCATCAGCCGCTGCACCGGCTCGAACGTCCACGGTAGCCCCGGCGCGACATTGGCGTCGAAGCGGATCGTTACCACCCGATCGACGACCTGCGTCGACGGCTGGGAGGCGACCTGGGTCGTGCCGCCGTAACCCGTCACCTGACAGAAAATGCCGTAGAGCGGCACCGCCGCATAGGCGAGGCCGACCATGCCGACCACCACCGCCGCGCACCAGATCGCCACACTGCGATGGCGCCGCGCCAGGGTGGCCTGGGCGTCGGCTGCGGTTTCCGCCGTCTTGATCTCTGGCCCGGTCATCTCATAACGCCCGGTTCAACACGTTACCGCCGAGGCGGACGATGGTGGCGACATAGAACAGCAAGGCGAACAACGCGAGCGCGACCGCAATGGCGATCGAGCGCCCCCGCCGGCGCCGCCTCCGCTCCTCCTCGTCGTCCGCCATGGTCACCGCCACCTTGCCCTCCTACCCGTGCAGCAGCGCCGGCAGCCGCTCGGCGAGCAGCACGGCGAACAGCAGAAAGAGGTAGAGGATCGAGAAGCCGAACAGCCGGCGCGCGGCGCGATCGGCCGCGTGACCCTCGCGGATCGAATAGACCCGCCGGGCGAACACCAAGAACACCGCACCGAGCCCGATCGAGGCAATAAGATAGGCCAGACCGCCGAGCCCGATGAGCCATGGCGCGACGCCCAGCGGCACGAGCAGCAGCGAGTAGAGCAGGATCTGGCGCCGCGTCTCGTCCTGGCCCTCGACAACCGGCAGCATCGGCACGCCCGCGCGCTCGTAGTCGCGGCAGCGGTAGAGCGCCAGCGCCCAGAAGTGCGGCGGCGTCCACATGAAGATGATGAGAAAGAGCACGACGCTTTCGAGGCTGACCGACGCGGTCACCGCCGCCCACCCGACCATCGGGGGAAAAGCGCCCGCGGCCCCGCCGATCACGATGTTCTGCGGCGTCCGCCGCTTCAGCCACATCGTGTAGACGAACACGTAGAAGGCGATGGTCAGCGCCAACAACGCGCCCGCCACCCAGTTGACGAGCAACCCCAGCGTCAGCACCGACAGAACGGCGAGCACGGCGCCGAAGCCGAGGGCCTCGTCCGGCGTGATCCGGCCGCGCGGAATGGGGCGGGCCGCGGTGCGGGCCATCCGCGCATCGATATCCGCGTCGTACCACATGTTGAGGGCACCGGAGGCGCCGGCTCCAACCGCGATCGCCAGCAGTGCGATCAGGGCGAGCACCGGATGGATGGACCCCGGCGCGGTCACCAAGCCGACCAGTGCCGTGAATACGACGAGCGACATGACGCGCGGCTTCATGAGAGCGATGAAGTCGCTAACGCTGCCGCCGACAGCCGCCGGCAACGTCCGTGTCTCCGCTCCTGAACCCCTTGCCGTCATCGTCCCGCGTATCCCGTCGCGTACCTAACAAACACCCGAGCGGGGAACCGCGCCCCGCTCGTCCGTCCCACTCGGCTCGCCTAGTGATGCCCTCCACCGCCGGTGATTCGCGGCAGTGTCTCGAAGGAGTGGAAGGGCGGCGGCGAGGACAGCGTCCACTCGAGTGTCGTTGCCCCTTCGCCCCACGGATTGTCCGCGGCCTTGCGCTTGGCCATGAAGGCATAGGCGACACCGAGGAAGAACACGATCGTGCCGAGCGCAGTGATGTAGGATCCGACCGACGAGATGTAGTTCCAGTGCGCGAAGGCGTCTGGATAATCCGCGTAGCGGCGCGGCATGCCGGCGGCCCCGAGGAAGTGCTGCGGGAAGAACAGCACGTTGGCGCCGATGAACGTCAGCCAGAAGTGCACCTTGCCGAAGAACTCGGAGTACTCGTACCCGCTCATCTTCGGGAACCAGTAGTACCAGCCCGCGAAGATGCCGAACACGGCACCGAGCGACAGCACGTAGTGGAAGTGCGCAACCACGTAATAGGTGTCGTGTAGCGACCGGTCGACGCCGGCATTGGCCAGCATGACACCGGTGACGCCGCCGACCGTGAACAGGAAGATGAAGCCCAGCGCCCACAGCATCGGCGTCCGGAAGGTGATGGAGCCGCCCCACATGGTGGCGATCCACGAGAAGATCTTCACGCCCGTCGGCACCGCGATCACCATCGTGGCGAACACGAAGTAGGCCTGCGTGTCGACGCTCATGCCGGAGATGTACATGTGGTGCGCCCACACCACGAAGCCGACGAGCCCGATGGCGACCATGGCGTAGGCCATGCCGAGGTAGCCGAACACCGGCTTGTTCGAGAACG
>JAESFN010000761.1_pt1 | contig 22170 bp, 13 predicted proteins | sample 9269411 | NCBI WGS metagenome assembly JAESFN01 (sample SAMN14505399, study PRJNA617100) | algae metagenome | isolation source: Iphinoe sp. HA4291-MV1 and co-occurring heterotrophs from trail next to... | place: USA: Maunawili Falls, Hawaii | collected 2009-07-25
GTGAACCGGCTTGAGCAGCCGTGCGCACATCATGGGCGTGGTCGTGAGCGAAACGACCATCGAAATGAGGATCGCCACCGACAACGTCACCGCGAACTCGCGGAACAAGCGGCCGACGATGCCATCCATCAGCAGGATCGGAATGAACACCGCGACCAGCGAGACGCTGATCGACAGCACGGTGAAGCCGATCTCTTTGGCCCCTCGAAATGCGGCCTCGAGCGGCGGCAACCCATTTTCCATATGGCGGGCGATGTTTTCGATCACCACGATCGCGTCATCGACCACGAACCCGGTGGCGATCGTCAGCGCCATGAGCGACAGGTTGTCGATCGTGTAGCCGGCCAGATACATGACGGCGAAGGTCGACACGAGCGAGACCGGCACCACGACGCTGGGAATGATGGTGGCGCGCCAATCACGAAGAAACACGAAGATCACGAGCACCACGAGCACGATCGACAGCACGAGTGTGAACTCGACCTCATGCACCGACGCCCGGATCGTGGCCGTACGGTCCATCACCACATTGAGGTCGATCGCGGCCGGAATCTCCGCCTTGAGCTGCGGCAGCATCGCACGCACCGCGTCGACGGTGGCAATGATATTCGCGCCCGGCTGGCGGTTGATGATGGCCAGCACCGCGGGGCGGCCGTGGGCCACGCCGCTTGCGCGCACGTTCTCGACGCTGTCGGTGACTTTGGCCACGTCCTTGATGCGCACCGCGGCCCCGCCGCGATACGAAATGATCAGCGGCTCGTATTCCGCGGCTTTAAAGAGCTGGTTGCGCGTCGCGAGCGACCAGGTATGGCGATCGTCCGACAGTTCGCCGACCGGGCGATTGGTGTTCGCGCTGGCCAGCGTATTGCGAACGTCGTCGAGGCCGAGGCCGAAGTGATTGAGCAGCGTGGGGTTGACGTCGACCCGCACCGCCGGAGGCGCGCCGCCGCCAATGGTGACCTGGCCGACGCCTTCGACTTGCGAGAGCTTCTGCTGCAGGATCGATTGCGCCGCGTCGTACATCTGCGGCTTGGTGTAGAGATCCGAGGTGAGCGCGAGGATCATGATCGGCGCGTCCGCCGGGTTGACCTTGCGATAGCTCGGATTATCAGGCAGGTTGGCCGGCAGTTGGCCGCGGGCAGCGTTGATCGCCGCCTGCACGTCGCGCGCGGCGGAGTCGATGTTGCGTGAGAGATCGAACTGCAGCGTGACCTGCGTTGCGCCAAGCGAGCTCGACGAACTCATTTCGGCCACGCCGGCAATTCGGCCGAATTGCCGTTCGAGGGGCGTGGCCACCGCTGAGGCCATCGTCTCCGGGCTTGCGCCAGGCAGGTTGGCCGAGACCTGGATCGTGGGAAACTCAACCTCCGGCAGCGGCGAAACGGGCAGCAGGAAGAACGAGATCGCCCCCACGAGCGTAATCGCAACGGTCAGCAGCGTGGTGGCGACCGGCCGGCGAATGAAGGGCGACGACAAGCTCATGGCGTGCTCGCCGCAGGCTGCAGCGACTTCTCAGACGCCTCGTGATACGCCGGAAGGGCTCCCTGCGCGGGCCAAAACCATTTGGCCAGCCGATCGAACGCCAGATAAATGACCGGCGTGGTATAGAGTGTCAGCACCTGACTGAAGATCAGGCCGCCGATGATGGTGATGCCCAGCGGCACGCGCAGTTCGGAGCCGACGCCGCCGCCCATTGCCAACGGCACAGCGCCCAACAGCGCGGCCATCGTGGTCATCATGATCGGACGAAACCGCAGCAGGCAGGCTTCGTAGATCGCCTTGTCGGGCGACATGCCCAGGTTGCGTTCGGCGTCGAGCGCGAAGTCGATCATCATGATCGCGTTCTTCTTCACAATGCCGATCAGCAAGATGATGCCAATCAGCGCGATCACGCTCAGCTCCATGTCCCACAGGAAGAGCGCGAGAATTGCGCCCACGCCGGCCGAGGGGAGCGTGGAAAGGATCGTAATCGGGTGAACATAGCTCTCGTAAAGCACGCCGAGCACGATGTAAACCGTGATCAGGGCGGCGAGAATCAGCAGCGGCGAGTTGCGCAGTGAGGCCTGAAACGCGGAAGCGGTGCCTTGGAATTGAGCCTGAATGCTGGCCGGCAAATCGAGCTCGGTCTTGGCCTTGCCAATGGCCTCGACCGCTTCGCCCAGCGACACGCCCGGCGCCAGATTGAACGAGATCGTGGCCACCGGAAATTGGCTTTGGTGCATGATCGCCAGCGGCACGCGCCCCGGCTCGAAGCGCGTGAAAGCGCTCAGCGGCACCTGCGTTCCGCCGGGCCCGTTGACATACACCTGGTCAAGATCGGCTGGATGGTCGCGAAACTCCTTCTGCACCTCGAGCACCACGTGATACTGGTTGAGCTGGGTAAACATCGTCGAGATCTGACGCTGACCAAACGCGTTGTACAGAGCGTCGTCGATCACGCGCGGTGCAATGCCGAGGCGCGAGGCCGTGTCGCGGTCGATGGCCACGCGAGTCTCTAGCCCCTCGTTCTGCTGATCGCTGGCAACATCGCGCAGTTCCGGCAGCGTTTTCAGCCGCTCGACCAGCTTGGGCGTCCACTCGGCCAGTTCCTTGGAGCTCGGCGATTCGAGGCTGTACTGATACTGCGTGCGGCTCAAGCGGACTTCGACCGACAGATCTTGCACCGGCTGCATGTAAAGCGTGATGCCCGGGATCTCGGCCAGCTTGCCTTGCAGGCGGCGGATCACCTCGAGCGCACTGTCGTCGCGTTCCTCGAGGGGCTTGAGATTGATCTGAATGCGGCCGCTGTTGAGCGTGGTGTTGGTTCCGTCGATGCCGATGAACGACGACAAACTTTCGACCGCCGGATCGGTCATGATCGCGGTGTTCAACGCCTGCTGACGCTCGGCCATCGCCGGGAACGAAACATTCTGCGGCGCTTCAGACACGCCCAGGATGACGCCCGTGTCCTGCACGGGGAAGAACCCCTTGGGGACCACGATGTAGAGCGCGATCGTGCCCACGAGCGTGGCGACAGCCACCACGAGCGTGGCGAACTGGTGCCGCAGCACCCACCTGAGCGTGCGGCCGTACTCGCGAATGATCCATTCGAACATCCGCTCCGAGGCCCGGTACATCCAGCCGTGGCTCTCAGGCGGCGTATGCTTGAGGAACTTGGCGCACATCATGGGCGTGAGCGTGAGCGACACGATGGCCGACACGATGATCGTGACGCTCAGCGTGACCGCGAACTCGCGGAAAATCCGCCCGACGACATCTCCCATGAACAACAGCGGAATCAGCACGGCGATCAGCGACACACTGAGCGACACGATGGTGAAGCCGATTTGCTCCGACCCCTTGAGCGCGGCCTCGAGCGGGGAATCGCCTTCCTCGAGATAGCGCACGATGTTTTCGATCATCACGATGGCGTCGTCGACCACGAACCCGGTCGAGATCGTCAGCGCCATCAGCGTGAGATTGTTGAGGCTGTAGTCCAGCATGTACATCACGCCGAACGTGCCCACGAGCGACAGTGGCACGGCGACGCTGGGGATGATCGTGGCCGGAATGTTGCGCAGGAACGTGAAGATCACGCCGACGACTAGGCCGATCGTGAGCACAAGCTCCCACTGCACGTCATGCACGGAAGCGCGAATGGTCGTCGTGCGGTCGGTAAGCACATCCAGCGACACCGAGGCCGGCAGCGAAGCTTGGAGCTGTGGCAACAAGTCCTTGATACGATCGACAACGTCGATCACGTTCGCGCCGGGCTGGCGCTGAATGTTGACGATCACCGCAGGCTTGGTGTTCATCCAGGCCGCCTGCCGCAGATTCTCGACATCGTCGCTGACATCGGCCACGTCGCCCAGGTACACCGGCGCGCCGTTGCGATAGGCGACGACCACGGCTGCAAACTCTTTGCCGGTGAGGAGTTGATCGTTCGCGCCGATGATGTAGGCCTGCCGAGCGCCGTCGAGGCTCCCTTTGGCTTGATTCACGCTGGCTTGTACCACCGCCAGCCGCACATCCTCCATGCTCAGCCCGCGGGCGGAGAGTGCGGTTGGATTCACGCGAATTCGCACGGCCGGCTTCTGGCCGCCGGTGATGCTGACGAGGCCCACGCCCGACAACTGCGAGAGCTTCTGCGCAAACCGCGTGTCGGCCAAGTCCTGGATTTCCGAAAGCGGAACCGTGTCGGAGGTGAGGCCGAGTGTCAGGATCGGGGCGTCAGCGGGGTTGGTTTTGTTGTAGACCGGGGGATTCGGCAGGTCGTCCGGCAGGAAGTTCGAAGCCGAATTGATCGCCGCCTGCACCTCTTGCTCGGCAACGTCAATTTCCAGTTCGAGCGCGAATTGCAGCGTGATGACCGAGCAGCCTTCGGAGCTGGTCGAGGTCATTTGCTGCAAACCCGGCACCTGCCCAAAGCGGCGCTCGAGCGGGGCCGTGACCGACGACGCGACGACCTCGGGGCTTGCGCCGGGATAGAACGTGAGCACTTGAATCGTGGGATAGTCGACCTGGGGCAAGGCCGACACCGGCAGCATCTCGTAAGCCACGATGCCGGAGAGCATGATGGCGACCATCATCAAGACGGTCGCCACGGGGCGAAGAATGAAGGGGCGCGACGGGCTCATAGGGCCGCCTGATCGCCTGACTTGCCGTGGCCCTTTCCATTCGTTTCTGATGCTGCCGCCGCGGGCGTGCCTTTGTCTGCGCCCCCGGCCGCCTCGGGCCTTTGCTTACCCTTGCCGGCGTCTCCCTTGCCGGTGTTGACCTTGGAGCCCGGCATGAGCTTGTCGACGCCGTCGGTGACCACCACGTCCCCCGGCGACAAGCCGCTCTCGATCACCGTTTGGTCCCCTTCGCTCGCGCCGGTCTGCACCTTTCGCACTTCCACGGTGTCGTCCGGCTTCACGAGGAACACGTAGGTGCCTTCGGGGCCGCGCTGAATCGCCGCGGTGGCGATCTGCGTTACGTCGCGCAGCGTGTCGACGGTGAGCCGCGCATTCACGAACTGGTTGGGAAACAGGCTGCCGTCTTCGTTGGGAAACACCGCCTTGAGCTTCAGCGTGCCCGTGGTCGAGTCGACCTGGTTGTCGAGGGCCGAGAGCGTGCCGGTCGCGAGCAGCGTGCGGAAGCTGCGATCGAACGCCTCGACGGTGAGCGCCTGCCCATCAGCGAGCCGCTTCTGCACGATGGGAATGTCGTCCTGCGGAATCGTGAACACGACGGCAATCGGCTGCAGTTGCGTGATGACCGCCAGCCCCGTCGCCGCGTTGATCTGGACCATGTTGCCTTGGTCCACGGTGCGGAGGCCGATGCGCCCCGCGATCGGCGCCGTAATGCGGCAGTAGCCGAGCCGCAGCCGCGCCATGTCGACGAGCGCCTGGTCGCCGGCGATCAGGCCTTCGTTCTGCTTGACGAGCGCCGCGTCGGTATCGAGCTGCTGCTGGGTGACGGCGCGCGAGCCGACGAGTGCCTTCGAACGCGCGAGCTCGAGCCGTGAGCTTTCGAGCGCGGCCTGGTCTTTGGCCAACTGTCCGAGCGCTTGATCGAGCGCGGCCTTGTAGGGGAGCGGATCAATCTCCGCCAGCAACTGCCCCTGCTCCACCGTCTGGCCTTCGTTGAAGGCGACGTTGATCAGCTCCCCTTCCACGCGGCTGCGGACCGTGACGGTGTTGAACGCCGTGACCGTGCCCAGCCCCGTGAGATGCAGGTCGAGGTTCGCGCTCCGTGCGGTGGCCGTCAGCACAGGCACCACCTTCGCAGGCGGCGGCCCCTTGGCCTTGCTCGCTTGCTGAGCGGCGATGCGCGTGGCCGTGAGATAGACCGTACCACCGAGGAGCGACAGGCCGAGCAGCCAGCCGGCGGTGCGGAGCAGGACCGAGCGAACGCGGCTGGGCCGCGCGACGGCGGACGGCGCCGCGACATCCGGCACGAGCCGCTCGTGCAGCGCCCGCTTGGTGTGCGACACGCCGTTGGCGACCGGTTCGTGCGGAGCGAGCTCGGATGAGCGCTTCGTATCAACGAGATGAGGCGTGGGAGGGTGGGACATGGGCGGTCGATCGCTCTCGGCGGGCTGCCCCCGTGAGGCGGGAAAGTCGTCTAAGCTATTCTTACAGGAGCTAGCGTCGGAGCATACTGTCGTCCGGCAAAGCCGGTCCTATGCCATTCGGCATAGCTGGTTGCGGTCGGGCCGATAGCTCCGCTGCGCTCACCACTATATAGTCACTTAAGGGGCGCTAAGAGGGCCGTTTTCCGGCCCCGTTTGCGCGAGTTTGTTTCGCTGGTCGGCCATGAATTCGACACGCTGCTCGGTTCCGCGAAGCTCGCTGGTTGGCCGCGGCTTTTTGATCGCCGGGCTGCTCTGCGCGCTCGTAGGCGGCGGGTTGCTGTCGAACATCTACGCCATCGATCCCACGCGCCGGCTCGTGCAATGCTTGCAGCGCGTGTGGCAGGTGCAAAACGGCCTGCCGCAGGCCACCGTCTCCTGCATTCTGCAGACCGATGATGGCTACCTATGGCTGGGCGGCCCCGGCGGACTCATCCGCTTTGATGGCGTGCGCTTCACCGTGATGCAAAGCGCGGGCGACGTGTCGCTCAAGCAAGTCCACGTGCAAACACTCGCCGAAGACGCGGCGCACAACCTGTGGATCGGCACCGCTGGGAGCGGGCTGATTCGTTGGCGCGGCGAGCAGGCGGAACGCATCACGCGCGACCAAGGCTTGGCCGACGACACGGTCAACGCGCTGCTCGTCGATGGACAAGGCGCGCTGTGGGTGGGGACGGCCGACGGTGTGACCCGCATCCAACACGGCCAACTCATCAGCTATCCGCTGCACGACCTGCCGAGCCCGGCGATTCGTGCCTTGGCCGCGACCGACGACGGCGCGATTTGGATCGGCGGCGACTCGCCGCAGGTGTCGATCTGGAAAAACGGCGAGCTGACCAAGCGATCGTTCACCGGCCTGCCGGCCGATGCGCGGGTTCGCGCGTTGTGCGCAGCGGAGGGCGCCCTGTGGATCGGCACCGATCGGGGACTTTTGCGCAGCGATTCCGCGGGCGAGCGGCTCTACACCGTGGCCGACGGCCTGGCCGATGACCGCGTGCATTGCTTGACCGCCGGCGGCAACGACAGCCTATGGATTGGCACGCAAAAGGGCTTCAGCCGCCTTCACGGCGGCCAGATCGACAGCTTTCTGCCGCAGGACGGGCTCTCGCAGAGCACCGTCTATGCGATGTGCGAAGATCACGAAGGCAGCCTATGGGTCGGCACCAAGCACGGTCTGAACCAATTCGCCGATCGGCGCACGATTCCCTTCACGGTGCGCGAAGGCCTGCCCAGCGACGACGCGGGGCCGGTGATCCAAGATCAGCGTGGCGATATTTGGGTCGGCACGCGCGGGGCTGGGCTTGCCCGCTACGATGGCACGAAGTTTCAGAAGTTCACCAAATCGCAGGGGCTACTCAGCGACACGATCTTCTCGCTGGCCATTGGCGAGCCGGAAACGGTGTGGGTGGGGACCAATCAAGGGATCAATCGCCTGCAGCAAGGCGCGGTGACGGCGGTCTACACCACGGCGCAGGGGCTGCCGGCGCCGGCGGTGCGCTGCTTATTGCGTGACAACGCCGGCGAACTGTTCGCCGGGACCGACGACGGCCTGGTGATGCTGCGCGGCGACCACTTCGAATTGCCGGACCCCAGCGATGCACGCTGCCGAGAGCCCATCGTGGCTCTAGGAAGTTGGAACGGCGAGTTGCTGGTATCCACAGCACGCGGTGGACTCTATGCGCTGCGCAACGGCGCCCTGCGCGAGGTTGCTCCAGGCTTTCGCCCCGCGTCGCCCGTGAGCGCCATGCTAGCCGACGGTCCGCGCCTGTGGCTGGCGATGCGTTCTTCGGGCCTAGCGCTGATCGAGAATCAGCGAGTCACGCAGTTCCCGCTCTCCTCCGGCATCTACGACGACGAACTCTTCGGCCTGACGAGCGACGGCCAAGGCCGCCTGTGGATGGCATGTAGCAAAGGCATCTTTTCCGTCGCAGTAGAGGAACTGCTGAAGTACGCCGCCGGCGGGCAAGCCAAGGTGCAGTCGATGCCCTTCAGTCCGACCGACAACCAGCGGACGATCGAGTGCCAGTCCGACGTGCAGCCGGCGGTGTGGACAATGCGGAACGGCCGCATCTGGTTTTCCACGATCCATGGGATCATCGTGATCGCGCCCAACGATATGACGCGCGCCCTGCCGGCCCCGCAGGTGGTGGTCGAAGACGTGATCGTGAACGGCGTCAACTATCGGCCGAACGATCTGGCCGAGTTGCCGCGCGGGGCGAACAAGGTGGTGTTCCGCTACTCAGCGCTCAGCTACCGCTCGGCGACGCGAATTGCGTTTCAGTATCGCCTAGTCGGCTTCGACCCCGATTGGATCGACGCCGGCGCGCAGCGCGAGGCGGTCTACACGAACCTGCCGCCGGGCAACTATCAGTTCCGCCTCGCCGCGCGCAACGTCGACGGCAGCGTAACCGAGTTGCCCGCGCCGGTCAGCTTTCGCATTCGGCCGCTGATCTATCAAACACGGTGGTTCTGGCCGCTGTGCGTCGCCGTGGCCGCGACCGTCGCCTGGGCGCTCTATCGCTCTCGTGTGCGCGGGATCAAGGGACGCATGCAGGCGATCATGACCGAGCGCACCCGCATTGCTCGGGAGCTGCACGACACTCTGATGCAGGGCTTTTCCGGCGTGACCATGCAACTGCAGGCAATCGTCGCCCGGCTGCCCGGCTCCGACGTGCGCGACGACTTGAACGAAGTGATCGGCGACGCCGGCAACTGCTTGCGCGAGGCCCGGCAAACGATCGCCGGCCTGCGCAATACCGCGGCGGGCGGATCGTCGCTCGGCGACGCCATTGCCCAATCAGCCCGCCAACTCACGGAAACGAGCGACAGCCGGCTCAAGCTGCAGCTCGCGCCGGGGCGTTCCCCCTTGCCGGCGCAGCAGGAATATCAAGTGCTGCGGATCGCCCAAGAGGCGCTGACCAATGCCGTGAAGCACGCGAGCGCGGCGACGATCGAAGTGTCGCTCGCCTATGCCCCGCAAGAGCTGCGGCTCGTGGTCGCCGACGATGGCGTCGGCGGCGCTTCGAGCGAGCAAGCCGGCGATGTCCGCGAACGCTATGGGCTGCTCGGCATGCGCGAGCGGGCAGCACAAATCGGCGGCGAACTCGGCGTCGATTCGCCCCCCGGCGCCGGCACGCGGGTGACTCTCAGCGTGCCGATCGCCCGCCGGCCCGAAGTCGCCACTCCGGCCCAACAATCCCTCGAGGTTTAAGCAAACGCCGCGATGCCAGATGCCAGGATTCGCATTCTCTGTGTCGATGATCACCCCCTGGTGCGGAAGGGGATCGCCCGCATCCTCGAGAACGAGGCGGACATGGAGCTCGTGGCCGAAGCCGGCAACGGGCTGGCGGCCGTCGAGCTGTTCCGCCAACTGCGGCCCGACGTGACGCTCATGGACCTGCGGATGCCGGAGCTCGACGGCATCGACGCCACGCGCCGCATTCGCCAAGAGTTTCCGCAAGCTCGCATCATCGCCCTGACCAGCTACGACGGCGATCAAGACATCTATCGCGCCATGGAGGCAGGCGTCCGGGGCTACCTGCTCAAAGAGTCGGTCCACACCGAAGTGCTGCACGCCATTCGCATGGTCTTCGCGGGGCAAAAGCTGATTCCGGTCGAAGCGAGCGACGGCCCCGCCAAGGTCGCCCTCACGCCCCGCGAGGTCGAGGTGCTGCAGCGTGTGGCCCAGGGCCTAGGCAACAAAGAAATCGGCCAAGAACTCGGCACCGCCCCCGGCACGATCAAAATGCACGTGCAGAACATTCTGCAAAAGCTGGGCGCGACCGATCGCACGCACGCGGTGACGATTGGGGTGCAGCGGGGGATTATTCGGCTGTAGGGGTGGACGGCACCGAACAAGTTCTATTTCGACGGAATCGAGCGTGGCGAAAGTCTGCCTGCTTCGATCGCTTGCCGCTCAGCTTCAAGCAGCGCATGACGTTGTAATCTAAAGCACCCGCGAACTGCACCAAGCGTGCAAGCGAGCACGGCGATCCAGAGGAATATCTGACGTAGTGAGAATCTTGGCATCGCGCAATGATAGGGAACCAGCACTTCATTATCCCCCGCCTCTCGCGCACGTTTCAAGACGGCGGCAACTTGGCAACCCGCCTGTGTCCGGAAGGTAGCCCTATCGCCGCTTATCCGGCGGTCCCTCGAACCCCCGAGCTGCTCATTTCCCGCCGGCCTGCCGTTGCCCGGCCAGCCCCCTCCCGTCATGCTGATTCTGCCAGGGCCGTCTCGGCCCCTCCCGCGTAGAATAGAACAGACCACTCCCTCCCAACCATCCAGCGGCCCGGCTTGCGTCGGGCATTCGCTCCCATGAAACGCGCCGTCGTCGTCGATTGTCTTCGCACACCCATCGGTCGGGCCCACAAGGACAAGGGCGTCTATCGCGATGTCCGCTCCGACGATCTGGCGGCCACGGTCGTTCGTGCTCTGGTCGAGCGGTCCGGCGTCAATCCGGCCGTGATCGAAGACGTGGTGCTCGGCAACACGCAGCAGCAGGGGGAGCAGGGCTTTTGCGTCGCCCGCAGCGTGGCCCTGTTGGCCGGCCTGCCGATCGAAACCGGCGGCACGGCGGTCAATCGCCTCTGCGGCTCGAGCCTGCAGGCGTTGAATCAGGCCACCCACGCCATCATGGCCGGGTTCGAGGACGTGCAGGTCGTTGGCGGCCTAGAGCACATGCACCACATCCCCATGGACCAGGACATCGACATCAACCCCAAGCTCTTCCAGCGAACGAGCAAGGGGGCCCTGCACATGGGCATCACCGCCGAGTTCCTTGCCCAGAGCTACGGCATTTCGCGCGAGGATCAAGACGCCTTCGCCGTGCGGAGCCACCAGCGGGCGGCCGCCGCTTGGGCAAAGGGCGAGTTCAAAAAGGAAGTCGTGCCGGTCTACGGCCGCGACGAGCAGGGAGACCGCATCCTCGTCGAGCAGGACCAAACAGTCCGCGCCGATTGCACGATGGAGAGCCTGGCCAAGCTGCAGCCGGCCTTCGTGCCGGTGGTGGGCACGGTCACCGCCGGCAACAGCTCGCCGCTCAACGACGGCGCCGCGGCCCTGCTCGTGATGTCGGAAGACTCGGCCAAGGAACTAGGCCTGAAGCCGCTGGTGCGGATCATCGCCACGGCAGTCGTCGGCGTCGATCCGGCCGTGATGGGCACGGGCCCCGTGCCGGCCACGCAAAAGGTGCTCAAGCGGGCTGGCATGTCGCTGGCGGACGTTGACCTCATCGAACTGAACGAGGCCTTCGCCGCTCAGTCGCTGGCCTGCATCCAGATGTTGGGGCTCGATCAGGAGAAGGTGAACGTCCGCGGCGGCGCGATCGCCATCGGCCATCCGCTGGGCGCGAGCGGCGCGCGGATCGCCACCACACTGATCCACAACATGGTCGACCGCGGCGCGAACATCGGCCTGGCGACCATGTGCATCGGCGTCGGCCAGGGCATCGCCACGCTGTTCGAACGCGTGTAGCTGGCCTCGGCCGTTTTGCTGCCGCCTTGCTATTGCGCCGGCTTTAGGCCCTCGCGCGCTTCGGCAAGGCCACGCGGGTCGAATGTCGGCTGCTTCAAGAACTCTGCGAGCTGTGCGGAGTGCAGGGCGTAGGCCGTGTGGGTCGAGTCGTCGACCCAGGTGTTCACGCCGAGCAGGCGGAAATGGGCGTCGAAGAGCGGCCCGCCGCTATCGCCGTCGGTAAGCGGGGCCGAGTGCTGCAGCCAGCGGTGGTCGACGCCTCGGCCGATCTTCTCGCGGATGAACGCCTGCGGACGGGCGGCCAGTTGCGAGGTGCGAATCTCGCGGCCGAGAACACCGGGGCGCGCCACGAACGCCTCGCCGCGCGGATGGCCAATCGCCCAGACCCTCTGCTTGGCCGGCGCCACTGCCGGCGCGAACTCGACGCCGCGGACCTCATCGACCGGCGTCTTGAGTTCGAGCAGCGCGAGATCGAGTTCCTTCGACACGCCGATCACGCCGTGAAAATCCGCCTGGCGGCCATCCTGAAGTTTGAGTTGCACCTCGTCCCAGGGCGCGAGCACGTGCCAACAGGTCGCCACGCGATCGGGCGCTACGAAGAATCCGACACCGACGCCACGGCGATCGTCTGCCTGGCGCGAGGTGTCGAGCCGCACGACCTCTTTCAAGGCCGGGCCTGACTTGGTGGTCAAATCGCTCGTCGCAGGCGTTTCATCGGCCCGCGCAGCCGCGGCAGCAAGCAAAAAGGCCGCGCTGAGCAATAGGAGCGTTCTCGAAGGCATGGTTCAAGACTACCACGGCGCAGACTAGCGGGCCAATGTTCGCGATCGCCAGGGAGTTCCCATACCCGACCGGCGTAACAGCGGTTTCCAGGCGGCCATCGTCGAAGCATACTAGGAGCCTCGCCCCTTGATCCCGCCCCCTTGAGTTCCTCCCGCGAATGCCCAGGTCTTTCCGCCCCCTCGTTGCGCTCTGCTGGTTGAATCTGTGTCTTGGGGCCGCGGTCGCTGCTCCGCCCGTGCCTGCGCCGGACACGATCTTCTACCAAGAGCTGGGCCGCCAGGTCGAAACGAAGACCCCGCTCACTTCCGTGGCTGCGTTCGACGGCAAAATCTACGCCGGCTCGGCCGACGGCCTGCTGCTGCTCGACGGCGAAAAGCTGACGCCCGTCGCGGAGCTCGCAAAGCCCATCAATCGGCTGGTCGCCACGAAAAACGCCCTGTGGGCGATGACGCCGGCCAGCCTGTTTCGTTTGCAGGGGAACGAGTGGCGCCAAGTCTCGGTGTTGGCTGTCACCGACGTAACCGAACACGGCGTTGAGATCATCGCGGCGGCCGGCAGCAAGCTGTTTCGGGTCGAAGGGGACAAGCTCGTCGCGCTCGGCGAAAAGGACGGGCCGTTCCCAGTTGCGCGGGTGATCTCGCACTGCGAAACGCTCTACGCCCAAGGGGGCGGCGGGCGGCTGACCTACTGGAACGGCAAGGCCCTCGGCGGCCTCGACGCCTACGGCTGGCCCGTAGATCAAACCTGGGACTTTGGCGCACTGCCGTCGAAGACAATTCGCGATGCTCTGAGCCAAGAAAGCTGCTTGTACCTGGCGACCGACCGCGGCCTGGGCGTGCTGCGGGGAATGTCGCTCTCGCAACTGCGCGGGCCCGATGGGTTGCCGTACGAAGACACGACTTGCCTGGCCAAGGGATTCGACGGCGATCTCTGGATCGGCACGTCGCGCGGCGCAATTCGCCGCACCGGGCCAGCGTTTCACTATTTCGCCGGCAAGCGCTGGCTGCCGAACGACGCCGTGCGCGGCATCGCGGTTGCAGGCCACAGCGTCTATTTAGCGACCGATGGCGGTCTGGCCGTCGTCGACTACCTGCCCCTCACGCTGCAGGAGAAGGCCGCCTTTTACGAGCAGGCCTTGATTGCTTGGGGCCAAAAACGGCTGGGGCTGGTCCACAAGCTCGAGTTCGATGATCCGCTCGGCGAGTACGTGCGCGAGGCCGGCGACAACGACGGCGGCTACAGCGGCAACTACCTGGCGGCCCAGTCGTATCGCTACGCGGTCACGAGAGACCCGGCCGCCAAGGCCGCCGCAATCGACACCTTTCAAGCGCTCCGCTGGCTCGAAGGCATGACCGGCCTGCCAGGCTTCCCCGCCCGCGCCGTGTGGGCCAAGGGCGAGCGCGGGCACAAGGCCGGCCACGGCTCGGGCGGCCTGCCGGCCGAGTGGCACGACACGGCCGACGGCAAGTTCGAGTGGAAGGGGGACACCTCGAGCGACGAACTCTGCTCGCATTACTATTCGATCGTGCTGTTCCTCGAGCACGTGGCCGAAGGCGAGCTCGAGGAGCAGGCGAAGGAATATCTCTCCAAGGTCGCCGCGCATTTGATTCGCAACGAGTGGAAGCTCGTCGACTTCGACGGCCAGCCGACGCGCTGGGGCCGCTGGGACCCGGAGTACTTTCTGTCCGACGAAGGCCGCTACGATCGCGGGCTGCAGTGCCTCGAAATCTTGTCGTTCATGAAAGTGGCCGCGAGCGTCAACGACGATCCGCAATTCACCGCGGCCTATCAGAAGCTGGTGGACATGAACTACCCCATGTTCGCGGTGCGGCAGCGGAACACGTTTCCGCCAGAGGACGTGCTCCATTTCCTCGACGAGATGGCGCTCTGGTGCTACTCGAACCTGCTCAGGTATGAGACAGACCCCCAGTTGCGCTCGACCTATCGCCGCGGCCTCGAGCGCACCTACGAGGTGATTCGCATGGAGCAGAATCCCTGGTTCAACTTCGTGTACGGCACGATCTCCGGCAACGATATCGAGGTGGCGCCGTCGGTGCAGCACCTGCGCGACTGGCCGACCGACCTCCGCGTGTGGTCGTATGCGAACTCGCAGCGCACCGATCTGCACACGCCGGCGGGCTATACCCCGTATAAGGCGAGCCCCCGAACCTACTCGCCGCGCGAAACGGAGCCGCTGCGTTGGGATCACTGGCTCATGCAGGCCGACGGCGGCACCGCGGGGCGCGATGTCTGCGAGCCGTCGGCGTGGCTGCTGGGCTACTGGATGGGGCGGCAGCAAGGCTACCTAGCCGCGCCCACGGCCGAAGCGCAGGCCGCCTCAACGCCAGCCGCGGAGCTGATCCGCCGGCTGAAGATCGATGGCGCGAAGCCCTATGACGGCCCGCCGCGGCCAATCGAATACCAAGCGAAGTGACGGCGCATGTAGGGTCCGCGCTGCGGACCAATGCGTCGAGGTGAAACCAATTCGAGCCCCGTCGGGGTGCCTGGGGTCGAACGAAGTGAGCCCCCAGTATCACGGTGACTCGGGCATGAGCGGCACTGTTGTGTCGCCGGTCTGGGGGCTCGCCTATCGGCTCGACCCCAGCCACCCTGCGGTCAAGCTGTGGCCCCGTTGTTGGTCCGCCGTCTCGCGGCAATCAGCCCCACCGTTCCGCCGACCCAACCGGCCGCGAGCGCCGCAGCACAGTCGAGCGTGTTGGCGATCGCGTGCAACTGCTCTTCCTGCGTTCGCTGCAGTTGCACAAAGAGTTCGAGCGCCAGCGACTGCGTCAACAGCACGTCGTCCCACCGGGGCGAGTGCGAACACGCGAAAGCCGCCAATAGATAGACCATCGCCGCGACCGCAAATCCCACCGCGAACGCTCTGCGTCGCCCTTGGCCAAGCAGGGCAACGATCACCGCCCAGCTCAAGCAGCCGAGCGTGAATCCAAAGTACAGCGCAACGGCGGAATCAGAGTTCGCCTGTAGCGTCACGAGCGTGGCAAAGAGCCACGCAAAGCATGCGAACAAGCTGGCGAGCGTGAAGCGAATCACCTTTCGACTCCCGCGTCCACGGATCGCTACTGGTCGCGCCGGCGTTCTCGCCAATCCTCGACGAGGTAGAGCAGCGCGCCGCACACCGCCGCGATAGCGACCAGCAACGCCGACCAACCGTAAAAAGCCCAATCCATCGTCGCACTCGTTTGGCTGAGAGGGTAGACCGTGCAATGCCTTCGCTCGTCAGCCTAAAGGCATTCGCCGCACGAAGCCAGAGCTTGCCATGTTTCTTAGCCGACCATCCCCGCCGGCCTCGTCTGTCTCTACAATAGGGCCATGCCAGAGCTCATTCCTCGTTATCTCGTGTCGTTCGAGCCCAAGCGTGTTCCCCACCAATTCGCCGACGTGCTCATCATCGGCGGCGGCTTGGCTGGTTTGCGGGCGGCGCTGGCCGTTGATCCGCGGCTGTCGGTGCTGGTCGTCACCAAACAGGCGATTCAGCAGTCGAACAGCACCTATGCCCAAGGGGGCATCGCCAGCGTGCTCGATCCCGAGGACCGGTTCGAGAACCACATCGCCGACACCCTGACCGCCGGCCGCGGCCTCTGCGATGAAGCGGTGGTCGAGTTCGTCGTCCGCGAGGCGCCCGAACGCATCGCCGAGCTCATTGACTGGGGAACGAAATTCGACCGCGACGCCGGCGAGCTCGCCCTCGGCCGCGAAGGGGGCCACAGCCACGACCGCATCGTCCATGCGCTCGGCGACGCCACCGGGCGCGAAGTCATGCGGGCAGTGATCGGGCGTGCCCAGGCGGCCGAGAACGTCGGCATCTGGCCGCACACCTTCACGCTCGACCTGCTGACGCACGAGGACCGCTGCCGAGGAGCGCTCGTCTGGAACAAACGGCACGGCAAGACGCTGGTGTGGGCCAAGCAAACGATCTTAGCCACCGGCGGCGCGGGCCAGGTTTACCGCGAGACGACCAACCCCGACGTCGCCACGGGCGATGGGCATGCGTTAGCGTATCGGGCAGGCGCCGAACTGCGTGACATGGAGTTCATGCAGTTTCACCCCACCGTGCTCTACATCGCCGGCAGCAGCCGCAACCTGATCACCGAGGCGATGCGCGGCGCCGGCGCGTACCTCATCGATCGCACGGGCCGCCGCTTCATGTTCGACTACGACGCCCGCGGCGAGCTCGCCCCACGCGATGTCGTCAGCCGCGCGATCGTCTCGCAGATGGAGCAGACCCGGCACACGAGCGTTTATCTCGACCTTGCGCATCTCGATCCGCAAATGGTCCGCTCGCGCTTTCCCCACATCGCGGCGATCTGCGCCGAGTTTGGCATCGACATCACCCGCGATCCGATTCCGGTGCGACCCGGCGCTCACTACATGATGGGCGGAGTGACGGTCGATCTCGAGGGCCGCACGACCGTGCCCAATCTGTGGGCCGCCGGCGAAGTGAGCTCGAGCGGCCTGCACGGCGCCAATCGCCTTGCTTCGAATAGCCTGCTCGAAGGACTGGTGTTCGGCGCTCATGTGGGCGTGGGGGCCAGCCGCGCCGCCGAGGCGATCGCCGACAGCTATCATGCCTTGCCGCTGTCGAATGCACGGGCGGAAGAGGCGAGCGAGCCGCTCGATCTGGCCGACATTCGCAACTCGCTCAAGAGCTTGCTTTGGAGAGCGGCCGGCGTGCGCCGCGAGCGTGAGGCACTGGAAGATGCACGGCAAACCGTGGATCGCTGGTGCCGGTATGTGCTGGCTCGCCAGTTCGCCGATCCCACCGGCTGGGAACTGCAAAATATGCTCGCGGTCTCGCGGCTGATCATCCGCGGGGCTCTTGCACGCGAAGAGACGCGTGGCGTCCACTTCCGCACCGACTTCCCCGAGATCGACGACGCCCACTGGCGCCGCCATCTCACGTTCCGCCGCGGCGATGATTAACGGGCCAGTTCGAGCGGGCCCTGTGCGGGCGATCTGGGGTGTCTTCAAGCGCAGCGCGGGCAGACCAATCTTCGATCGGCCACGGTGCGTCTCCGCTTTGCTAACAATGCGGAGTATCGTAGGCAAAACCGGGCCGCTGGCGGAGCGCGGCGCTAGGTGCTTGGCGAAAGGCCAGCGGGGCGCTCGAGCCGATACAACACGTGGCGGCGAAGCCGATGCCCCTCGGGCAAGAACCGGTGGTCGAAGTCGTCGGCCGGATTGTGCGTTAGGCCAAGCTTCTCCATCACACGGCGCGACCGAATGTTCGCCGGCACGGTGAGCGACACGATTTCGCTGAGCCCGAGCCGCGTGAAGCCGAACTCGAGCGCCGCGCGTGCGCCTTCGGTGGCGTAGCCGCGGCCCCAGTGCTCTGCGGCCAGCCGCCAACCGATCTCGACGCAGGGTGTGAAGTGCGCAGTGAAGCGAGGTCGCGCCAGGCCGATGAAACCGACGAACGGCGCGACGCTGGGGATTTCGACAGCCCACCAGCCGAAGCCATGCGCAGCGAAATGGGCCTCGATCCGATCCGCCACGGCGTCGCTCTCCTCGCGCGCTAGCGGACCGGGGAGAAACTCAACGACGCGCGGGTCGGCGTTGAGCGCGGCGAACGGCGCGCGATCCTCTGGCTTCCAGGCGCGAAGCCGCAAGCGGGGTGTCTCGATTTCAGGGATTTGGGCGTACATGATCGGGGGAAGGGATTGGAGCGGTCTTGTAAGACGCGCAGTAGAATAGCGTCCGCTTGTTCTCTCCATCAAACTCTTGCCGGAACGCGCCATGACTGTGACGCCAGCCAACACTCCGATCGGCATCCCGGGCGTTGGTCAAATGGGCCTTTCGGCGGCGGCCTGCTTTAGCCGTGCTGGCTTTCCTGTCATGGTGTGGGCTCGCAATGCTGAAAGGTTGGTCGATCTTCCGGCCAAGCTCGAAGTGCTGCACGCGTTTCTCGATGAGCGTGTGGGGCCCGCGAAGGACGCTCGCGGAACCGTCGGCACGACCAGTGATCTCGGCCGGCTAGGCGAAACCGCGCTCGTGCTCGAATGCATTGCCGAAGACATGGGGCAAAAGGCCGAATTGCTCGCTCAGCTTCGCCCGGCCGCCGAGCAAGGCACCTTGCTGGCGAGCTGCACGAGCGGCCTCTGCATCAGTGAAATCGGCCGTCGGAGCGGCGTGGGCCGCTGGCTCGTGGGCGCGCATTTCTGGAATCCGGCGCACTTGATGCCGCTCGTGGAAGTGGTGCAGGGAGACGAGACCGATCCGGCCGCGGTCGACTTCGTCTGTCAGGTGCTCGAGAGGGCAGGCAAGGTGGCGGTCCGCTGCCGCGACGTGCCAGGCTTCGTCGGCAACCGCCTGATGCATGCCCTCTGGCGAGAGGCACTGCACCTGGTGGAGCAAGGAGTCTGCTCGCCGGCCGATGTGGATCAGGTGGTGCGGCTCACCTTTGCGCTGCGGCTGCCGGCCGTGGGGCCGTTCGAGAACATGGACTTGGTCGGGCTCAAGCTGGTGGAGCAGGTCCACTCGTACCTATTCGAAGACCTTTCCCGCGCCACCGCGCCGCTGCCGGCCGTGAGCGAGAAGGTGGCCGCAGGCCAAACCGGCATGCGCGCTGGGCGAGGCTTCTACGAATGGAACGCCGGCGACGCCGAACGGCTGGTCGCCCAGCGTGACGAGCAGATCGTGCGGCAACTGGCCTTCTTGCGTGGCCTCGGCCGGGCCTAGCCCCTCCGGACCTTGCCGACATCGACCCGCTAGGCGACGATGGGGCGCGGGCTCGATCGTCTCGAGAATGTGGGAGAAGTCGCGTGAAGCGTGTCGCCAAAGTTTGCCTGATCATGGCCGTATGCAGCATGGTGTTGCCGAGCGGGGGACGGACGATTGCCGAAGGCGACGGGAGCTTGGTGCTTCATACGCGTTCGCGCGCGACAGAAGCGGGCAACAAAGCTGGCGAGCAGCAGCCCAAGCTGGCCGAGCGCCGCTGGGCCCCCAAGAAGACGGCCCTTATCATCTGCGACATGTGGGACGACCACTGGTGCAAAGGGGCCGCGGCCCGCGTCGGCGAGTTGTCTGGCCCGATGAACAAGGTCGTGAAGGCCGCCCGCGAACGCGGGGTGCTGATCGTGCATGCTCCCAGCAGCACGGTCGCCTTCTATCGAGACGCTCCGCAGCGCAAGCTCGCGCAGGCGGCTCCCTTTGCCGACACGAAGTCGCCGCTCTCAACCTTGCCGCGCTGGGGCACCGCCTGGTGCTACCCCGATCCGAGTCGCGAACCCGACTTGCCGATCGACGATTCTGACATGGGCTGCGACTGCGCCGAGAAGTGCGAGATTCGCGAAGCCTGGAAGCGCCAGACTGACGCCATCGACATCGCCGAGGGGGACGCCATTACGGACAACGGGCAGGAGCTGTTCAACCTGTTCGCCGAGCGGGGGATCGAGCACGTGATGATCATGGGCGTGCATCTCAACATGTGCGTGCTCGGGCGGCCGTTCGCCATCCGCCAGTTGGTGCAGCAAGAGGTCGATGTCGTGCTGGTCCGCGACCTGACCGACACCATGTACAACCATGAGAAACGCCCGCAGGTCGACCACTTTTCCGGCACCGATCTAGTGGTCGAGCATGTGGAAAAGTACTGGTGTCCCACGATCCTGAGCACGGATCTGGTGGGGGGCGAGCCGTTTCGCTTTCGCGAGGACACTCGGCCTGCCAAGCCAGCCGGCGCAGGGGCCCAGTAACGGCTGCACGGGGCCGGCTGGGCTGGTAGAATGGCAGGCGTTCGCTCCTCCCGCCTGACTCCCATCCCGCCCGTTTCGCCGATCTCGAAGTCCCCGGTCCATTCGAACATGACGTGTGCTTTTTGGTCCGTGCTGCGCTGGGGAAACTGCCTCGCCCTGGGATGCTTCGCGCTGTTGGCGTCGTTGGCTGTGAGCAGCGTTCAGGCGGCTGATCCGCCCGCGAGCGTGCCGGCCGATCATGCGCCGAAAATGCAGGCCGGCCTCGAGCTCTTCAAAACGTCGGTTCGCGACCTGCTGTCGAAGCATTGTTTGGCGTGCCATGGCGGTTCCAAGACCGAGGGCGATTTCGACCTCTCCGATCGAGACAAGTTGTTCGAGAGCGGATACGCCGGCGACGACGCCGAGTCGAGTCCGCTCTTTGCGCTGGTGACGCATGCGGAAGAACCGCACATGCCGCACAAGCAAGAGAAGCTGCCTGACGAGGCGATCGCGGCGATCGGCAAGTGGCTCGACTTGGGCGCACCCTACGACAAGCCGCTTGCGGGGCCTGACCGTGACCCGGCCGAAGGCAGCGGCGCCGCCAAGCGATCCGACTTTTGGTCGTTCCAGCCGCTGGCCGTAGTGTCGCCCCCTGCGGTCAAGCAAGCAAACTGGTGCCGCACTCCGATCGACCGCTTCATCGCGGCGGCGCAGGAAGCCAAGGGCCTGCATGGCAATCCCCAGGCCACCAAGCGCACGCTCATTCGCCGGGCCTACTTCGACCTGGTCGGCTTGCCCCCGTCGCCGGAAGAGGTCGAGGCGTTCGTCGATGACTCCGATCCGGCCGCCTACGAAAAGCTGCTCGACCGGCTGCTGGCGATGCCGCAGTATGGCGAGCGTTGGGCGCGGCACTGGATGGATGTGGCCCGCTTCGCCGAGTCGCATGGCTACGAACAGGACTACGACCGGCCCTACGCCTTCCACTATCGCGACTTCCTGATCCGGGCGTTCAATAGCGATCTGCCCTTCGATCAGTTCATTCGCTGGCAATTGGCCGGCGACGAGTTCGCGCCCGACGATCCGTTGGCTCTTTCGGCCACCGGGTTCATGGGGGGCGGCGCGTTTCCCACACAGCTCACCGAAGCCGAGTTCGAGCGGGCACGCTACGACGAGCTTGACGACATGACGAGCACCACCGGCTCGGCCTTCCTCGGGCTGTCGGTCGGCTGTGCGCGTTGTCACGACCACAAGTACGATCCGATCGCTGCAGCCGACTACTACCGGCTCGCCTCGGCCTTCACGACAACCATCCGCAGCGAAATCGACCTGACGCTGCCCGGCGCCGACAAACCTGAGAAGGTGCAGGTCACGAGCGAAGGCTTCCCGAAGACGAAGCACCATGCCGACGATCGCGGCTTCCCACACTTCTACCCGGAAACGTTCGTCCTCAACCGAGGCGATCCGAGCCAGAAGAAGGAGCCGGCGCAGCTCGCGTTTTTGCCGGTGCTGATGCGCGACGGCCACGACACCGCCGACTGGCAGGTCACTCCGCCTGACGGCTGGACCCGCACCAGCTTCCGCCGCGCGAGCCTGGCCAATTGGATCACCGATCCCCGCCACGGCGCGGGGCACCTCGCCGCGCGGGTGATCGTGAACCGGCTCTGGCACCAGCATTTTGGCCGCGGCATCGTCGCCTCGCCCAACGATTTCGGCATGCAGGGCGAGCGGCCTTCGCATCCCGAGTTGCTCGATTGGCTGGCGACCGATCTGATTCACAACGGCTGGCAACTCAAACGCCTGCACAAACTGATCATGACGAGTGCCGTGTACCTGCAAGACGGCTCGTGGGATGAAGAGCGGGCAGCGATCGATCGCGAAAACGTGCTCCTCTGGCGGCGGCCGCCCCGGCGGCTCGAGGCCGAGCCCATTCGCGACGAGATGCTGGCCGTCAGCGGGCTGCTCGAACCCACGATGTACGGCGCCGGCACGCTCGATGCGAACATGCGGCGACGCAGCGTGTACTTCTTCATCAAGCGCAGCCAGCTCATTCCCAACATGATGCTGTTCGACTGGCCGGAGCATCTGGTCAGCATCGGCGCGCGATCGAGCACCACGATTGCCCCG
>JAESFN010000762.1_pt1 | contig 22088 bp, 22 predicted proteins | sample 9269411 | NCBI WGS metagenome assembly JAESFN01 (sample SAMN14505399, study PRJNA617100) | algae metagenome | isolation source: Iphinoe sp. HA4291-MV1 and co-occurring heterotrophs from trail next to... | place: USA: Maunawili Falls, Hawaii | collected 2009-07-25
GTCTACTTCACGCTCGCGATCGTCATCGCCTTCGGCGTCGTCTACAACAGCGCGCGCATCCAGCTCTCCGAGCGGGCGCGGGAACTCGCCACGCTCCGCGTGCTCGGCTTCGGCCGGGGCGAGGTGTCGAAGGTGCTGTTCATCGAGACCGGCGTCATCATCGCGCTCGCCCAGCCGATCGGCTGGGGCTTCGGCACCCTGATCGGCTACGTCGTCACCGACAGCATCGCGAGCGACCTGTTCCGCGTGCCCTTCGAGATCGAGCCGGACATCTTCGCGGTGGCAAGCCTGGTGGTGGTCGGCGCGGCGCTGATCTCCGCCCTCATCGTCCGTCGCCGGGTCGACCGCCTCGACCTTGTGCGCGTCCTCAAGACCCGGGAGTGACCGATGGCGCTCAGGTGGCTCAAACGCATCATCGCTGCGCTTGTCGCAGTCGCCATCGTGGCCGCCCTGGTCTGGGCGCTCCGCCCGCAGCCGGTGCCCGTCGATCTCGCCACGATCGACCGGGGGCCGATGGAGGTGACCATCGACGAGGAGGGCATCGCCCGCATCCGCGATGTCTTCAAGGTCTCGGCGCCGATCACGGGCCGGGTCGAACGCCTGCCGGTCGAGGTCGGGGACCTGGTCACCGCCGGCCGGACCGTGGTCGCGGCCATCCACCCGGTCCAGCCCTCGCTCCTCGACGTGCGCACCCGCCGCGAACTCCAGGCGGCGGTCGACGCGGCTCGGGCCGCCGTCACCCTCGCGGAGGCCCAGGTGATGAGCGCCGAGACCAACATCCGCGTGAAGCAGGCCGACCTCGAGCGCGCCAAGGCGCTGGCGAACAACGCCACCATTTCGATCAGTGCCTTCGAGAAGATCTCAGCCGATGTCGAGACGGCGGAGGCGCATCTCAAGGAGATGCAGGCCGCGCTCGACCTTCGGAAGAGCGAACTCGCCAGCGCCGAAGCAAGGCTGCTCGGACCGGAGGTCGGAGCCATATCGGAAGAGGCGGTGAACGTCCTCGCCCCCAGCGACGGGACAGTCCTCGATCTCCTCAGCGAGAGCGAACAGGTGGTGCTGAGCGGCGGCCCTCTGCTCGAGATCGGCGATCCGGCGAATCTCGAGGTCGTCGTCCATCTGCTCTCGTCCGATGCGGTCGTGGTGCCGGCGGATGCGGTTGCCCGCATCGACGGCTGGGGCGGCCCGGAACTCGCGGCCGGGCTCCGCCGCATCGACCCGGCGGCCTACACCAAGGTCTCCGCCCTCGGCATCGAGGAACAGCGCGTCGATGCGGTCTTCGACATCACCGATCCGAACGAGAAGTGGCAGCGGCTCGGGCATGACTTCCGCGTCATGGTCCACATCCCGACCTGGACCAGCGAGGACGCGCTCCGCCTGCCGCTCGGCGCGCTCTTCCGGCGTGGCGACACCTGGAGCGTCTTCAAGATGGTCGACGGCAGGGCGGTGCTCGCGCCGGTCGGCCTTGGCCACCGCAACAGCCGCTATGCCGAGGTGCTCGACGGGCTCGGCGCCGGCGACGTGGTCGTGCTCCACCCGAGCGACAGGGTCGACGGCGTGACGGTCGAGGCACGGCTGGTGGAATGAACGTCATCATCCGCCCCTACTCTCGCCCAAGCTGACCGGGACCGCCGCCCACCATGTCGACCTATCGCCTCGATCGCCTGCTCGCCCCGCGCTCCGTCGCCCTCGTCGGGGCGAGCCCGCGGCCGGGCTCGCTCGGCAATGCCGTCCTCCGCAACCTCAGCGGCGCCGGCTTCGCCGGCCCCATCCATCTCGTCAATCCGCGCTACGCCGAGATCGACGGCCTGCCGGTGGCGAAGTCGCTCCGCGACCTGGCCGAGGCGCCCGATGTCGCGGTCATCGCCGTGCCGGCCGAAGGGGTGCCGGGCGTCGTGGCCGAGGCGGCCGGGACCGGTGTGGCGGCCGCGATCGTCGTCACCGCCGGGCTCGGTCACGGACCTGGATCGCTGGCGGCGGCCGCTGAGATCTCGGCGCGGGCGCACGGGCTGCGCATCGTCGGCCCCAACTGCCTCGGCGTCATGGCGCCACGGGCGAAGTTCAACGCCACCTTCGCTACCCACATGCCGCTGCCGGGAGACCTCGCGCTGGTCTCGCAGTCGGGGGCAATTGCCGCGGGCATGATCGAATGGGCGGTCGAGCGCGCCATCGGCTTCTCGGCGATCGTGTCGATCGGCGACCAGCTCGACGTCGATTTCGGCGACTGCCTCGACTACCTCGCCTTCGATCCCGCCACGCGAGCGATCCTCCTCTATATCGAATCGGTCAAGGACGCGCGGAAGTTCATGTCGGCGGCGCGGGCCGCGGCGCGGACCAAGCCGGTGGTGGTGATCAAGGCCGGCCGCCACGCCCAGGCGGCCAGGGCGGCGGCCACCCATACCGGCGCGCTCGCCGGCTCGGACGTCGTCTACGATGCCGCCTTCCGGCGCGCCGGCCTCCTCCGGGTGCTCGACTTCGGCGAGCTGTTCGAGGCCGCGGAGACGCTCGGTCGCATCCGCGCGATCGGCGGCAACCGGCTGTCGATCCTCACCAATGGCGGCGGCGTCGGGGTGCTCGCCATCGACCGGCTGATCGATTTCGGCGGCGTGCCGGCGGCGCTTTCCGCCGATACGCTGGCCCGGCTCGACGTGATCCTGCCGCCGACCTGGTCGAAGTCCAACCCGGTCGACATCATCGGCGATGCCGACCCGGCCCGCTATGCGGCCGCGCTCGAGGTGCTGCTCGCCGACCGCGACAACGATGCGGTGCTCGTCCTCAATGTCGAGACGGCGCTCGCCTCCGCCACCGACGCCGCCCGCGCCGTGGCCGATGTCGCGGCCGTCGAGGCCGGGCGCCGCGTCGCGCCGAAGCCCGTGCTCGCCGCCTGGATCGGCACGGAGGCGCGGGTCGCGGAGACGTTCGTCGCGGCGCGCATCGCGCACTACGCGACCGAGACCGAGGCGGTGCGCGGCTTCATGCATCTCGTCCGCCACCGCGAGGCGATGGCGGCGCTGATGGAGACGCCGCCCGCCCTGCCGGCGGGCTTCTCGCCCGCCGCCGACGCGGCGCGCGCGGTCGTCGCCCATGTGCTCGCCGAAGGGCGGACATGGCTCGACCCGATCGAGGTCAACCGCGTCTGTGCCGCCTATGGCATCCCCTCGACCCCGGTCGCCTTCGCCGCAACGCCTGAAGAGGCGGCGGGGAAAGCGGCGCCGTGGCTCGCCGAAGGCCAGGCCGTCGCGGTCAAGATCCTGTCCCATGACATCGTCCACAAGTCCGATGTCGGCGGCGTACGGCTCGGCCTGATCGACGCCGGTGCCGTCTCGTCGGCCGCGCGCGAGGTCATCGAAGCCGCACGGGAGAAGCGGCCCGACGCCCACCTTGCCGGAGTCATCGTCCAGCCCATGATCGTCAGGCCGAAGGCGCGTGAGCTGCTCGCCGGCATCGCCGACGATGCGACCTTCGGCCCGGTGATCGTCTTCGGCCATGGCGGGGTCGGCGTCGAGGTGATCGACGACAAGGCCGTGGCGCTGCCGCCGCTCGATCTGGCGCTCGCCCGCGATCTGATCGCCCGCACGCGGGTGGCGCGGGTTCTCGCCGCGTACCGCAACGTCCCCGCGGCGAAGATCGAGGACATCGCCCTCGTGCTCGTCCGCCTCGGCCAGCTCGCCGCCGACGTGCCGGAGCTGCGCGAACTCGACATCAACCCGCTTCTCGCCGACGAGACCGGCGTGCTCGCCCTCGACATGCGGATCGCGGTCGCGCCGGCGGCGCCGAAATTCAAGGGCCGCGGCCACCCGCGCTTCGCGGTGCGCCCCTATCCGGGCGAGTGGGAGCGCCACATCGTGCTCGGCGAGGACTGGCGGGTCTTCGTCCGGCCGATCCGCCCCGAGGACGAGGCGCTGCTCCGCGGCTTCTTCGCCCGTGTCACCGCGGAGGACCTCCGCCTCCGCTTCTTCGCCCCGGTCCGCGACCTCAGCCATGTCTTCATCGCCCGCCTCACCCAGCTCGACTACGCGCGGGCGAACGCTTTCGTCGCGATCGACGAGGCGAGCGGCGAGATGATAGGCAGCGTCCGGCTCCATGCCGATGCCAATTACGAGCGGGCGGAATATGCGGTGATCGTCCGCTCCGACCTCAAGGGACACGGCCTCGGCTGGGCGCTGATGGCGCTGATGCTGGACTACGCGCGCGCCGAGGGACTGCGATTCATCGAAGGCCAGGTGCTGCGCGAGAACACGGCCATGCTGAAGCTGTGCGCCGAGCTCGGCTTCACCATCGCCAACGATCCCGACGACCCGAACATCCGCATCGCGAGCCTCGCTCTCGATGCGCCGGCGGCGGGGTGACAGGCCGAAATCAGCTCAGCCACCAGATGCCGAAGGCGAGCGACAGCAGCGTCATCGGGGCGCCGGCGCGGAAATGCGCCCAGAACGAGATGGTGACGCCGCCGGTCCGCGCCTTCTGGGCGACGATGAGGTTTGCCACCGAGGCGACGAGGGTGAGGTTGCCGGCAAGCGTCGCCGCCATCGCCACGGCGAGCCAGGCCCGTTCCGGATCGGCGAGCGTGGCGACGAACGGCTCGAGCACGAGCACCGCCGGGACGTTGCTGACGAGGTTGGAGAGGACCACCGTCACGCCGGACAGGATCGGAATCTGGTTGAGGTCGAGCCGGGCGACGAAGGCATGCGCCTCGGGCCCGATCACCGCCTTGTCGAAGCCGGCGACGACGACGAACAGCCCGGCGAACATGACGAGCAGCGGCCAGTCGATGTCGAAATAGACCTTCTCGGCCTTGACCCGGCGGGTGAAGAGGAGGAACGCGCCGCCGAGGAGCGCGACCCCCGGCACCGGAAAGCCCGAGAGGAACAGGCCGACCATCGCCGCGAGGACGGCGAGCGTCTTGAGGACGAGCGGGCGGTTGGGGCGGCTTGGCCGGAGCTTCGGCGCCTCCAGACGCTGCCGGGTGAGGAACTCCTTCGGGTGGAGGAGCGCGACGAGCACGACGGTGATCGCGAGCGAGACGAGGGCGACCGGCGTGAGCGCCGCGGCAAAGCCGGCATAGGGCAGGTCGGCAATGGAGCCGATGATCATGTTCTGCGGGTTGCCGGTGATGGTGGCGACGCTGCCGGCATTGGAGGCCATGGCGATGGCAAGCAGATAGGGCACCGGATTGCGGCCCATGCGCCGGACGAGATCGAGGACGATCGGCGTCATCACCAGGCAGATCGTGTCGTTGACGAGAAGGGCCGAGAAGAATCCCGCAACCACCACGATCGCGACCAGGAGGACCAGCGGGTGGCGCGCCCGCTCCATGACGAAGCCGTCGACCATCCGGAAGAAGCCGGAGAGACGGAGATTGGCGGCGACGATCATCATCCCGAGGAGTAGGGCGATCGTCTCCATGTCGACGGCGGCGAAAGCCTCGTCGAGGCTGAGGACACCGGCGGCGACCATGAGACAGGCGCCGAGCAGGGCCGCGCCGGCGCGGTCGAGCCGGTAGAAGGGCAGCTTGCCCACCGCCATGACCACGTAGGTGGCGGCGAAGATGAGGATGGCCGGGATCACGGGCGGGTGACTAGCGCCCTGCCGGGCAGCGGGATAGCGGCACCGCGACGGATTCCGGCGCCGGGGGTGCGACATCTTGGCATGGGCGGCCAAGCCGCTCGCGCTGATGTGAACGCCGCGCTGTTGCCATCGCCGGATGCGGGTCTAGTCTTGACCGAGGCCGGGCGTTCCCCGGCCCTCACGAACGAAGGGAAGTCCTGATGAAGCTCATGACGACCTCCGTGACCGCGTTCGCCGCGCTCGGCGTCCTTGCCGGGGCCAGCCTCTCCGCAAGTGCCTGCGAGTTCGGCAAGAAGAACGTGACCGCCGCCGTGACACCGCCGGCCATCCAGGATGAGGTCGCGGCGCCCGCCTCGACCATCAGCCCGGTGCTGCTTGCGGATGCGCAGGCGGCGCTCGTGCCGACCGCTCCGAGGGAAGAGCCCCTCGAAGAGGCGATGACCGACTGAAGCCTGATCCAAAGCCTGACCCGTGGAAGCGCCGGCCTCGCGCCGGCGCTTCTGCGTCTCGGACGACGCGCCGTTCAGGAGTGGTGTTGGCCCATGGTCCGCGTGCGTTCGATGACGAAATCGATGAAGGCCCGCGTCGCCGCGGAGAGGTTGCGGTTGCTCGGATAGACGAGGTGCATCCCGCCGGCCGGGGGCCGCCAGGCGTCGAGGACGGGCTTGAGGCGCCCCTCGCGGAGCGCCGTTGACGCAACCGCCCCGGGGAGCAGAGCGAGACCAAGCCCGGCGACCGCCGCCTTCAGCGCGAAGGCCATTGAGTTGACCGCGAGCCGGGGGTTGAGCCGCACCACGACCCTGCCCTTCGGGCCGGACAGCGTCCAGGTCGCGCCCTCCAGTGTATCGCCATGGACGATGGTCGCATGCCGACCGAGGTCGGCGGGACTACGCGGCGTTCCCGCGGACTCGAGGTAGGCCGGGCTCGCGCAGATCAGCCTCTGGCCGCCGCCGAGTTTCCGGGCGATCAGCGTCGAGTCCTTCAAGGTGCCGGTGCGGAACGCGACGTCGACCCGCGCCTCGACGAGGTTGAGCCGCTCGTCCGTGAGGAGGAGTTCGACGCCGACCGCGGGACTGGCCCGGGCGAAGCCGGTGATCAGGTCCGAGAGGAAGAAGCTCGCGGCATCGACCGGGGCCGAGACGCGGATGGTTCCGCTCGGCACCCCTTGCGTCTCCTTCAGGCTCCGGGTCGCCTTCGCCACGTCCGCGACGGGGCCGTGGCAGTCGCGGTAGTAGCGCTGGCCCGCATCGGTCAGGCCGATCGAACGGGTGGTGCGATGGAGGAGCCGGATGCCGAGGGCCGCCTCGAGGTTGGCGATCTTCCGGCTCACGGTTGCCTTCGGCACCCGCAACGCCCGCGCCGCCGACGAGAAGCCGCCGGTTTCCACCACGGTCAGGAACAGGGCGACGTCGTTGAGATCGACCATTGTCTCATCCAGTGAACACTGAGTCCTGATCATGGCGTCTGGTGAGCCAGCGCCGCAAGCCCTAGCTGGTTCCCAATTCGAGTTCGAACGGAGGGAAATCATGTCGAAGGTGCTTGTGATCGGGGCGACCGGCCAACAGGGCGGCGCCGTGGCGAAGGCCCTGCTCAGCGGCGGCCATCAGGTCCGTGCTATGACCCGGCGACCGGCCGCGGCGGGAGGGCTGGCGGCGCTGGGGGCGGAGGTGGTGGCGGGCGATCTCGCCGACGTGGATTCGCTCGTCGCGGCAGCACGCGGCGTCGACACCGTGTTCCTGATGACCGATTCGTGGGCAGCGGGTCCGGCTGCGGAAGCCGCGCACGGGATCGGCGCCGTCGATGCACTCGCCCGGACAGGCGTCAGCCATGTCGTCTTCTCCTCCGTCGCCTCGGCGGACCGCGATACGGGCATCCCGCATTTCGACAGCAAGTTCGCCGTCGAGCGGCGACTGGTCCAGTCGGGCCTTCCCCACACCATCGTCGCGCCGGTCGCGTTCATGGAGAACCAGCTCGCGCCGTGGGCGATCGGGCCGCTCCGCGAGGGCACGCTTGCGATGGCGCTCCCGGCGAACCGATCGCTCCAGCAGATTGCGGTCGCCGATATCGGACGGTTCGTGGCAGCGGTCGTCGGACGTCGCGACGAGCTGCGCGGCCGGCGCATCGACATCGCCGGCGACGCCCCGAACGGCCTGGAGATGGCGGCCGCTCTCTCCGCGGCGGCGGACAGGCCCGTGACCTACAGGGAAATCCCGCTCGCGGCACTCCGGGCACAGAATCCGGAAGCCGCGACGATGTTCGCCTGGTTCGCCGAGGTCGGATACAGAGCCGACATCCCGGCTCTCCGCCGCGAGTTCCCCGAGGTCGATTGGACGGATTTCCGCGGGTGGGCGGAAAGCGCTGCCCGCCATGCCCTCGAAGCGGATGTCGGGCCGGCCTGAGGTCGGCCGAAGCGGGGCGGACCGGGCCTAGTCCAGTCCCTCGAAGAGGGCGGTCGAGAGGTAACGCTCGGCGAAGGAGGGGATGATGAGGACGATGGTCTTCCCCTTCATCTCCGGTCGCGACCCGACCTTGACCGCCGCGGCGATCGCCGCGCCCGAGGAGATGCCGACCGGAATGCCCTCGACCTTGGCGCAGAGGCGGGCACAGGCGAAGGCATCGTCGTTCGAGACGGTGACCACCTCGTCATAGATCGCGGTATCGAGGATCGGCGGCACGAAGCCCGCGCCGATGCCCTGGATCTTGTGCGGGCCCGGGTTGCCGCCGGAGAGCACTGGGCTGTCCTCCGGCTCGACCGCGACCACGCGGAGCGAAGGCTTCCGCGCCTTCAGCACCTGGCCGACGCCGGTGATGGTGCCGCCGGTGCCGACGCCGGAGACGAACACATCGACCGCGCCGCCGGTATCGTTCCAGATCTCCTCGGCGGTGGTGCGGCGGTGGATCTCCGGGTTGGCGGGATTCTGGAACTGCTGCGGGATGATCGAGCCGGGGATCTCCTTGGTCAGCTCGTCGGCGCGGGCGATGGCGCCGCGCATGCCGCGCGCGCCCTCGGTCAGCACCAGTTCGGCGCCGAGCAGCTTCAGCATCTTCCGCCGCTCGACCGACATCGTCTCCGGCATCACCAGGATCAGCCGGTAGCCGCGCGCGGCCGCGACGAAGGCGAGCGCGATGCCGGTATTGCCCGAGGTCGGCTCGATCAGGGTGGTGACCCCCGGCTTGATCTTCCCCTCCCCTTCGAGGGCGTCGATCATCGCGACGCCGATGCGATCCTTGACGCTGCCGATCGGATTGAAGAACTCGAGCTTGGCGAGGAGCTGCGCGCCGACCCCCTTCATGTCCGCGATCCGGTCGAGCCGGACGAGCGGTGTATCGCCGATCGTGTCGGTGATCGAATCGTAGATCCGCCCGCGGCCGGGCTTCTTGGCGTCCTGGTTCGCCATAGTCGGTCACTCCTCTTGCCGTCCGCAGCGACTTTAGTGGCGCGAGCGGCCGGAGGCACTCGAAATCGGCGAGAGGAACAGTCGGCAGGCCAACGCCCTACGGCTTCACCGCCCACATCTCGATCTCGACCCGGTAGCCGTTCATCAGCACGGCCTGGACGGCGGTGCGGACCGGGAGCGGGGCCGGGATGCTTGCGGCATAGACGGCGTTGAAGCGCGTCCACTCGGCGAGGTCGGCGAGGTAGACATTGACCTTGAAGACGTCGCCGAGATCGCAGCCGGCGACGGCGAGCTGGCGGCGGCAATTGGCGAGCGTCGCCTCGGTCTGCTCCTCGATGGTGGCGCCGATCGCCTTGCCGTCGAGATCGACGGCGACCTGGCCGGAGATCACCACCAGCCGCCGCGCATCGACCTCGATCACGGGCGAGTAGGGACCGGCGGTCACGTGCTGGGTGGCGCCGGCCGGTACGGTCTTCCGCGGGTGGGTATCCATCGCCAACCTCCTCAGGCCTTGACCGCGCCGCGGACGAGATCGGCGATGACGAAGCGCCAGACCAGCGCCACCAGGATCAGCGTCGGCAGGATCGCGATGAAGATGCCTGCGTTGAGCAGGCTCCAGGATACGTCCGGGTTCCTGGCGAGCGCCGCCATCACCACCGAGGCGGTGCGGGCGGAGGCGTCGCCCGAGAGCACCATGGCGAACATGAACTCGGCATAGGAGAGCATGAAGGCGAAGAGCCCGGTGGCGGCGAGCGCCGGCAGCGCCATCGGCACGGCGATGCGGAAGAAGCTGCCGAAGCGCGAGCAGCCGTCGATGGTGGCGGCCTCGAACAGTTCCGTCGGCTGCTTCCTGAAGAAGATCGACAGGATCAGCACCGTGAAGGGCAGCGCCTTCGCCGCATGGACGAAAATGATGCCGAGCTTCGAGCCGAGCAGCCCCGCTTCCTGGATCATCATGTAGATCGGCGTGATGAGCGCGACCGTCGGCACTAGCGGTGCGAGGATGATGAACATGAAGCTGAGCTTCTTCCCCGGGAAGCCGTAGCGCGCATAGATGAAGGCGGCCGGCGCGCCGAGGATGAGGTTGATCGCAAGCGAGGCGAAGGCGATCTGCGCGCTGTTCCAGAGCGAGAGCGGCGCCTGCCGCGCGGCATCCGAGATCATCGTCCGGTTGGCGCCGGATTCGAGATAGGCGGGTGGCAATTCGCCGATGAAGATGAAGCGGTAGTTCTCGAGCGTCACCTCGTCGAACAGGCCGCGGGCGGGGTCGAACATCACGCGGTCGGGAACGATGCTGCCGACGAAGGCCAGCAGGATCGGGCCCCCGGTGAAGAGAAGGATGAGGAAGGCGCCGAGCGCGGTGAGGATCGGGTTACGCTTTTGCATCGGCTCCGTCCTCGCCGAAGACGTCGGAGGGGATCGCCCAGGTGATGGCGACGATGAGGAGCGCGGAGATGGCGACGACGATGAAGGCCACCGCCGAGCCCGCGCCGAAATCGTACATCGAGAAGCTCTCCTTCCAGATCTGGAACGAGAGCAGCGTCGTCGCGGTGCCGGGGCCGCCGCCGGTCATCGCGTAGACGAGGTCGTAGCTCGTGAAAGCGACCAGCGCGTTGTAGACGAGGAGCACCACCAGGATCGCCTTGATCTGCGGGAAGACGACGAGCGCGAAGCGCTGGAACGAGGTGGCGCCGTCGACCACGCTCGCCTCGATCGTCTCCGGGTTGATCGCCGACAGGCCGGCCATGACCAGGACCACGGTGAACGGAATCTGGGTCCAGACATGGGCGACCGTGATCGAGACGAAGGCGAGCCGGGGATCGGTGAGCCAGTCGATCGAATGGTCGATCACCCCGAGCTTGAAGAGGAGGGCATTGATGATGCCCCAGCTCGGATGGAAGACCCAGGTCCACAGCACAGCGCTGATCGCCCCCGGCAGCACCCAGGGCAGGAGGATGATCGAGCGGAGCACGGTGACGCCGAAGAAGTCACGGAACAGGAAAAGCGCGCAGGCCGTGCCGATCACCACCACCAGCGGGGCGGCGAGCGCGGTGAAGAGCAGCGAGTTGCGGAGAGCCGCGCCGAAATACTCCCCGGTGATGACATTGACGTAATTGTCGAGCCCGACGAAGTCCTCGTCGGGAAAGAGCAGCATCACCTGGTGAAGGCTCGTCCACAGGGCGTGGCCGATCGGGAAGAGGGTGAGGAGTGCGATCGGCAGGATGACCGGCAGGAGCCAGAGTGCCGGAAAACGCCCGATTGTCCACATCGCCGCCTGGATCGCTCGTGCCGGGGAAGCCGCGGCGGCCGGCCCGTGAGCCGGACCGCCGCAGCCGGGAGGAACGCTTTACGCCACCTGGCCTACTTGGCCATCTTGGCCTGGTATTCGTTCCATTTGGCGGCGCCTGCCTTCAGCGTCTCCTCGACGCTCGCCTCGCCGACCATGGCCTTGGCGAGGAGCGGCCGGAAATAGGCCGACCAGATGGAGGTCCACTCGGTCCAGGTGCCGCCGCGGGCGGTGGCCACCTGCTGCTTGAGGGTCGCCATGTCGACCCACTTGTTCCACGACTCGATGACCGCGGGATCGCTGAACAACGGCACCTGGCCGAAGCCGAGGCCCTTCTCCTCCGCCCAGCGCTGGGCGACGGTGTAGGGCTTGCCGGCCATGAAGTTCACGAACTTCCACGCCGCTTCCGCCCGGGCCGGGTCCTTCGCCGCCGAGGCGGTGATCGAGTAGAACTTGGTGAAGCCGAGCGTCTGGTGGGCGTCGCCCGGCATCAGCGCCAGGGCAAAATCGCCGGCCATCGGCTGTTCGGCCGCGTTGTTCATGGCGGCGAGCACGTAGTTATAGACGATGGTGAAGGCGTGCTTGCCGGTGTTCATCGACGGGATGATCTTCGACTCGTGCGTCTCCTGCTGGACGAGGTCCTTCTTGAAGGCCTCCTGCAGCCATTCGAGCTGTTTCCAGGCGGGGCTGTCCGGATTGTCGAAGATCGCCTTGTTGTCGGCATCGAACAGGTCCCCGCCACGGCCATAGGCCTGCGCGACGAAGGCATCCCAGAAATTCGGGAGCTCCTGGTCGAACTCATAGACGATCGGATGCTCCATGCCGCCGGCCTTGAGCTTCTCGGCGGCCGCCATCACCTCGTCCCAGGTCGTCGGCACGGCGATGCCCGCCGCCTCGAGGACCTTCTTGTTGTAGATGAAGGAGATGGTGTCGGCGTAGTAGGGCAGGCCGTAGACCTTGCCATTGTAGGTCTCGTCCGAAAGCGCGAAGGGCGCCATGTCGGCCTTGAGCGGGTCGAGCACATCCTTCGGCGCCACGTCGTCGAGCGGGGCGAGGAAGCCGGCCGCAGCCCAGGCCGGCAGCCAGTCCTGGCCGACATAGGCGATATCGGTGGTGGTGCCGCCGCGGAAGCGGAGCACCATGGCGTCGTGATAGTCCTGCCAGGTGTAGTCGGTGATCTTGACCTTGATGCCGGGGTTCTCGGCCTCGAACTTCCTGGCGTTGTCCTGGATGGTGTCGAGCGAATAGTTCCAGACAGTGAATTCGAGGGTGATGTCCTCCGCCCAGACGGGCGCCGCGCCGGCGAGTCCGCCGACGAGCAGGGTTGCTGCAAGCAGTCTCTGGATCTTCATGTCTTCCCTCCGAGCCGTTACCGACCTGATGTCTCCCGCTGTGCCGGCCCCCTGACAAAGGCCGGCGATCGGTGGGGGAGTATAGGGACAGCTTCCGACCAATTTCAACCGATACTGATCTTTCCAGACAGCCTTTGGCGAAATGGTCGCCAATGGGCTCGCCCGCAGGTCAGGCGAAAGCCAACGATTTGCGGGGTCGGGCCCTGGTCGCCGGGGGCCGGTCGAAAGGTTTGTTTAGCCACGGATTAGTTGCTATTAGGCGGACTTCTCGGGCGCGCATCAGGAATCAGGACAGACCAAACATGCCTTCCCAGGCGAACGGCGAAGCGCTGGCGGCCATCTCGACCCACGAGCGGGCGACGCCGTCTCTGGTCTACCGCGCGCTCCTGAAGAGCATCCATGACGGGCGGATCGTGCCGGGCGGCAAGCTGCCCAACGAGCGCGACATCGCCCGCCAGCTCAACACCAGCCGCACGGCGGTGCGCTCGGCGCTGCAGATGATGGAGCGGCAGGGGCTCGTTCGCCGGCGGGTCGGCAGCGGCACCTTCCTCACCGAGGATGCCGACCAGGTGTTCGAGAAGATGGACCAGACCGCCGCGACCCCGCACGACAACGTGCCGAGCTTCGTCGAGATCATCGAGGGGCGCCTTCTGTTCGAGCCGGCAATGATGCACCTCGTCGTCAACCGGGTAGAGGAGCGCGAACTCGAGGAGATGCGCGCCACGCTCAAGGAGATCCTCGAGGCTCCAACCTGGCAGGAGTTCAAGGAGCGCATCTACGCGCTCCACCAGCTGATCTTCGCCGCCACCAAGAACCGCTTCCTGATCCAGATCATGGACGAGATCGTCGCCGACCGGCGCGCGGTCTTGTTCGACGGCAAGGACACCGACAAGCCCGCGCCGCTCGCCGTCCGCCAGCAGACCTACAAGGAACTGTCGGCGGTGGTGAACGCCATCTTCGAGCGCAAGGCCAAGAAGGCGGAGGAGTTGATCTCCGACCACCTGATGCGGACGCTCGCCACCATCAACATCTGGCAGTAGCCGCCTACCCCGCCGTTCTCCCCGGCAACGTGGCTTTCGCCACAGAAACATCGCCCCACCTTCTCCTAGGTTCGCTTCCACCGGTCGCCGGCGTGTCGGGCCGCCCGGGCGAGGCAGCGGCAGGAGGAGACGTCCGATGGCGCGTTTTCCGTTCGAGGAGGATTTGCGATTTCGCTTCGGGGCGTTCCACGAACTGGTCCGCCGCTACATCCCGATCGGCCGCGAACCGCCGCCAGAGCCGCGGCCGACCAACAGCCCCGCGGCCGGCCGTCATTCCACGCCCCGGCGCGAGCGAAGCCGGCCGCCGGCCACGCGGCGCGATCCGATCACGCACGGGTTCGCCATCCACGCCGGAAGCGCAACCTGACGGCAAGGACAAGCCCCGGCTGCGCTGCCGGTTCCCCTCGCGGCTGCGGCGAGGGGTCTTGAAACAATTGAAACAAACAAAGCCGCGACCTGAAACACGGGCGAAACACAACGTCACGAGGGTGTCATCAGCAGCGTTTGGCGGAGCGCTGCCAATTGCCGTCGCCTGCATCAGAGCCAAGGCCCGCAAAATGCGCCCAGTCTTCGCGGCTTGCCCCGCCACTCAAGGTAGCGTAGTCGTTCCCGGTCCGCGCCGGTTGCCGAGCGGTGAATCCGCCCATTTCCGCGAGAGCGGCCGATGACGGATTTCTCCACAGCCGCCGCTGTCGCCTCCCAGGCCGAGAACGCGATGACCTCAACCCAGATTCGACGCATGCTGGTGGTCGACGACGAGCCGGACATCCGGGAGACGCTCGCCGAAATCCTCGAGCATTACGGCTTCCTCGTCGACATCGCGGGCAGCGGCCACGAGGCGCTCACGCTGATCCAGGCCAACCCGTATGACGGCGTCCTCAGCGACATCCGCATGCCGGGCCTCAACGGGATGGAGCTCTATCGGCAGCTCGCCACCCTCAAACCCGAACTGGCCAACCGTTTCGTGGTGGTGACCGGCGACGACCTGAGCGGGAGCGTCAGGGCCTTTCTCGACGAGACGCGGGTGCCGGTGATCGAGAAGCCGTTCGGGCCGGCCGATGTCCGCAAGGTGCTTCGCGAAAAGTTCGGGCCGGTCTGAGCCGGCGCTCGGCACCGGGCTGCTGCGGGAAAAGACGAAAGGCGGCTGGCCGTCGCCGGCCGCCGCCCTTTCGGCACAAGCGATGGCGTCAGTGGATGCTCACCGGCTCGAGGTCGTTCTCGTGCGCGTTCATCACCGCGGCCTCGCGGCTGTCGGAGAGCATGATCGGCGTGCCGTCGGCCGCAAGCAGGGCCCAGAGCTGGAGATCGGGAGCGACCTCCTCCGGCAGCCCGGGGAACATGTCCTTGGCCTCGGCGCCATTGAGGGAACGGATATAGGCGATCTTGCCTCCGCCGAGACCCGCGAAATTGGCCGAAGGCATCACCTGCTTCTCACTGTTTTCCATGACTCGTCACTCCTTCCACGACGCGCGTTTCAGGCGCCGCGCCGGTTGATGGCGATCCTGCGCACCGCCCGTTCCATCGGCGGCTTGGCCAGATCGATCGACAATAGGCCCTCCTCGAGTTTCGCCGAGAGTACCTCGATTCCCTCGGCAAGCACGAAGCTTCGCTGGAACTGCCGCGCCGCAATGCCCCGGTGGAGGAAGACGCGGGCGGCCCCCTCCTCCTTCTGGCGCCCGCGGATCACGAGCTCGTTCTCCTCGATCGTCACGTCCAGATCGTCCTCGCCGAAGCCGGCGACGGCCAGCGTGATCCGAAGGACCTCGCCATCCGGACCGACATCGCGCACCCGCTCGATATTGTAGGGCGGGTAGCCGTCGGCAGTGGTCTTGGAAAGACGATCGAGCGCCTGCTCGATCTCCTCGAAGCCGAGAAGCAACGGGTTGGAGAATGCGGGAAATCGCGTCATTGCCAGCGGCCCTTCACCGAAGCGACCAGATCGGCCGGACCCCATGAGGCATCCGGCCCGCGAGATATGGCCTCTCAAGGCCCTGGCTTCAAGCATGCCGCGAGACAACCGCTGCTCCGCGCCCACCTTACTTCAAATAGTCGAACATCACCCGGCCGTAGGGCAGGGTGAGGTCGGCGATCACGTGGCGGGCGCCGACGATGCGGCGCACCGGCAGGTCGGCGACCGGCGCATTGACATGGGGCACGAGGTGGAGCCGCCCGGGCCCGGTCCAGGAGCCTTTGACAGTGATTTCGGTCAGGTTGATGGCGACGAGCTGGCAGATCTCCGGCCGTCCGTCGACGCCGGGGATCAGCTTGAGGTTCACCTGCGTCCGGGTGAGTGAGGCAGTGGCGGCGTCGGCGCCGCCGGCCATGGCCTCATGCTTGTAGGCCATGGTGCCCATGGCGACGAGCTCGCCCGCATAGCGGAGCGTGCCGGTGAGCGTGTCCTTGGCGATCTCGAGCTTGGGATGGGCGTACTTCTTGGGAAAGCCCCAGATCTCGCGGCCGGCGGCGATGGGCGGATCGTCGTCGAGATACATCTGCGAGACGAAGTTGACGTCCTCGCCCCGAAAGCGGGCCGGGATGACGAGGCCTGATTCGGTATAGCTGCCGAAGCCCGAGCTGTCGGGCATCTTGATCCATTCATAGTGGACCACGGGCTGGGCGGGGGGCTCGAGCGGCTCGGGCAACTCCGCGCGGAGCGCCTCCGGATCGGTCTCGTAGGAGATGATCATGTATTCGCGATCGATGAACCGGTAGGGGCCAGCCGGGTAGCTCGGGCTCGCCGCCGGCATGGAGGGCAGGCTCAATACGTCTTCCTTGCGCATCCCGTTCTCCGTCTTCGCGTGCGCCGATCGCGGGCACACCCTGATAGAATTACATCAACAAGCGACTGTGACCGGCCAATCCCCGGGCTACAATCAAAATCGCAGGATGGGGTGCGTGTCTCCCCCTCCTTGCAAGCGGTTGTACCGCGGGCGCCGCGCGCCAACGGGAGGGATGTCGACAAGCCAAGAAAGAGGCGTTCCGGACCGGGTCCGGTATCGCAACGGGATCGTATGCCCAAACGGGAGGAAACGACAATGACAAGCCATAATCGGGTTCTCAGACTTCTCGGCGGCGTGGCGATCGCCACGTCCGCCTTCGCCGTGCTCGCAACGCCGGGCTCGGCCCAGGACCTCAAGCCGGTGAAGGTGGTGTTCATCCAGCACTGCTGCTCGGGCGCGACCTTCTTCCAGCCCATGCAGTTCGGCGCCGAGGAGGCCGCCCGCCTGTTCCAGGTCGACCTCAACTACGTCAACGCCGACGGCGACGCCGCGCGCGCCGCCAACCTGATCGAGACGGCGATCGCCGACAAGGCGGATGCGGTGCTGCCGACGATCACAGTGCCCGATGCGCTCGACGCCGCGATCCAGAAGGCGCGGGACGCCGGGCTGGTGGTGATCGCCCAGAACATCGACGACCCCGAGGGCCCCGCCGGCAATGCACGCCAGGCCTTCATCGGCCAGGACTTCATCGCCTCCGGCAACATCATCGGCGACCGGATGGTGAAGGACCACGGGCTGAAGGAGGGCGACCACTGCCTTCTGCCGGTCGAGTTCCCCGAACTGACCTACGCCATCGAGCGCGCCCAGGGCGTGCAGGAGGCGCTGACGAGGGCGAAGGTCACCAGCGAGGTGATCGGCACCGGCACGGTGGACGGCGAGGCGCTCAACACCATCTCGCAGGCGATCCTCGCCAACCCGGCGATCACCTGCGTGATCGGCCTCGGCCAGACGCCGACCAACGTCGCCGTCGCCGCCGCCGAGGAAGCGGGGCGCCCCGGCATCCCGAACGGCGGCTTCGACACCGGGGCCGACATCATCCCGCACATCATCGACGGCTCGACGACGGCCACGATGGACCAGCAGCCCTTCTGGCAGGGCTTCCTGCCGGTGATGTTCGCCGCCTATGCGGTGCGCTACGGGCTGACCCCGCCGGACATCGACACCGGCAACAACCTGATCGACAAGGCCAACGCGGACCTCGCCAAGGACTACACCGGCACGTACCGCTGACCGGCGGATAGCCACTCGCCTCCCTGAGACCGGCATCGGGTCCCGGCAGCGCCGGGCCCCGATGCTCCTTCGGAGCGGATCCAGCGATGAAGCCAGCGACGCAAGCCAGCGCCGATCTTGCCGCGATGCGCCGCCCCGCGGCAGGCAATCCCGTGATCGCCCGGCTGCGGAACTACCAGGCGATCAACATCGTCGTCATCTTCCTCGCCCTGCTCGTGGTGGTGGTCGGCTGGAGCCTGATCGCGCCCGAGCAGCTCCGTTTCGCGACCGAGGGCAACATCGCCATCCTGATGCAGCAGGTGCCCGTGACCGCGGTTGCCGCGATCGGGGTCGGCATCCTGATGATCTCCGGCGAGTTCGACATCTCGGTCGCCGGGACCTTCACCCTCGTTCCCTTCGTCATCGCCATCGCCTTCGGGACACTCGGCTGGGCCTTGCCGCTGGCATTGGTCGCGGGGCTCCTGGTCGCGATCGCGATCGGCCTCCTCAACGGCTTCGTCACCGTCAGGCTGGGCATCCCCTCCTTCATCGCGACGCTGGGCACGATGTTCCTGCTCCGCGGGGTCATCCGCTTCGTTTCGATCAACCCCAAGACCAACCAGCCGGACAGCATCGCCTTCTTCCCGCCCGACGCCTTCAAGTCGGCGCTGGCCGGCAACCTGTTCGGCCCGGTCTACGCGCAGGTGATCTGGCTGCTGATCGTCGCGGCGATCGGCTACCTGCTCCTCAACCGGCATCGCTTCGGCAACCACGTGTTCGCCACCGGCGGCAACCGCAACGCCGCGCGCGCCGTCGGCGTGCCGGTCGAGCGGGTGAAGTACGTCGCCTTCGTGATCTGCGCCATCACCGCCAGCTTCGCCGGGCTCCTCCAGGCCGTCCGGATCAACGAGATCGAGCCGTCCTTCGCCACCCTCAGCGGCTTCGAGCTCAAGGTCATCGCCGCGGTGGTGGTCGGCGGGGTGAGTCTCTTCGGCGGACGCGGCGCGATCCTCGGCATGGTGCTCGGCGCCGCGCTCCTCGACATCGTCGACAACCTGCTCGTCCTTCTCAAGGCGCCTGAGGTGCTCTTCAAGGGCTTCCTCGGCGCCATCATCATCATCGCCGTCGTGCTCAACACCTATATCGGCAAGCGGAGCCGGCGATGACCTCGGCGCCCTCCTCACCCTTGACCGATTCAACGCACGCCCACGCGGCGGCGCGCTATCGGCAGGCGACGCGCTGGACCCGCCTCAGGCTCCATCCGGCGGGGCCGGTCGCGATCATGTTCTTCGGCCTGCTGGCCGCCTGCGTCATTGCCGGCCTGCTCGTGCCCGAGAAGTTCGTCTTCCTCAGCCAGGCCAACCTGACGCTGCTGCTGCGCGCCATTCCGAGCTACGGCATCGTGGCGCTCGGCGTCGGGCTGCTCATGGTCACGGGCGAATTCGACCTCTCCGTCGGCTCCGTCTTCGTGGCCGCGCCCTTCGCCATGGCCTACGCCTATACCGAGGCGGGCGTCGCGCTCCCGCTTGCGATTCTGTTCTCGATGGCGATCGCCGCCTGCATCGGCCTCGCCAACGGCCTGATCACCCTCAAGTTCGGCATCCCGTCCTTCATCACCACGCTCGGCATGCTGTTCATCGTCCGCACGGCTGCGCCATTCATCGTCGGCTACACGCGCTCGATCTCGTTCAAGCCGCCGGCCGCCTTCCGCGAGGCGCTGGTCGGCAATATCGGGCCGATCCCGGCGCAGTTCATCTGGTTCATCGGCTTCGCGGTGATCGCCTATCTCATCCTCAACCGGCACTTCCTCGGCAATCACTTCTTCGCCGCCGGCGGCAATGCCAATGCCGCCCGCTTCGCCGGGATCAACGTGTTCCGCACCAAGCTCTTCGCCTTCGTCCTCTGCTCGGTGTTCGCCAATATCTCCGGCATCTTCGCCGTCACCCGGCTCAACCTTGCGCAGACCGCGCCGCAGTTCTTCATCGAGCTGTTCGCTGTCGCGATCTGCGTCATCGGCGGGCTGTCGCTGTTCGGCGGCCGCGGCTCGGTGATCGGCATCGTGCTCGGCGCGGCCGTGCTGCAACTGGTGCAGGACGTCATCATCCTCGCGCGCCTGCCGGGGTTCTATCTCGATATGTTCGTCGGCGTCATGATCGTGATCGGCGTCGTGGTCAACCAGATGGTCCGCCGCAAGTACTGAGGCGGTCCGGGAAGGACGTGAATATGGAAACCGTAGTCGTCGTCGAGGTCGAGAAGACGCGCGTCGTGCATGACGGGCCGCCGCTGTTCGAAGCGCGCGGCATCTCCAAGTCCTACGGCCACGTCAACGCACTGATGAACGTCGATTTCCACGTCGGGCGGAACGAGGTGGTGGGCCTCCTCGGCGACAACGGCGCCGGCAAGTCGACGCTGATCAAGGTGCTGTCGGGCGTGGTCATTCCCGACGAGGGGCAGTTCTTTCGCCATGGCGACCCGGTCGACATCAGCTCGCGGCGGAAGTCGGAAGCCGCCGGCATCCAGACCATCTACCAGGACATCGCGCTGGTCGGCTCGATGTCGATCATGCGCAACATCTTCGCCGGCCGCGAGCCGACCAACGCGCTCGGCTTCCTCAAGATGCGCGAGATGCGGTCGACCTCGATGGACATCCTCGATTCGTATGTGCGCATCGCCGGCATCACCTCGCCGGACCTGCCGGTCGAAGACCTCTCCGGCGGCCAGGCGCAGGCGGTGGCGATCGCAAGGGCCGTCCACTTCAAGCGGGACATCCTGCTCCTCGACGAGCCGACCAGCGCGCTCTCGGTGCGCGAGACGGAGAAGGTGCTCGGCATCATGCGGGAGCTGGCGGAAAGCGGGGTCTCCTGCGTCTTCGTGACCCACAACATCTATCACGCCTTCCGGGTATGCGACCGGTTCGTGGTGATGGCGCATGGCCAGAGCGTGAAAAGCGTGGCCAAGGCGGACACCTCGCTGAACGAGCTGACCGACCTGATCATGACCCACTGAACCGACCCCTCCCCTCGCCTGTGATGCGCGGCCTTGCGCGGCGGAGCGGGATATGGGAGGCGTCCGCGACGAGCTCGCAAGAGACAGGGAGAGACAAGACATGGACGTGCGTGCCGCCGTTGCCTTCGAGGCCGGAAAGCCGCTTCAGATCGAAACGGTGCAGCTCGAGGGGCCGCGGCCCTTCGAGGTGATGGTCGAGATCAAGGCGACCGGCATCTGCCACACCGACGAGTTCACGCTCTCCGGCGCCGACCCCGAGGGCATCTTCCCCTCGATCCTCGGCCATGAGGGCGCGGGCGTGGTGGTGGAGGTGGGCGAGGGCGTGACCTCGGTCAAGCCGGGCGACCACGTCATCCCGCTCTACACCCCCGAGTGCCGGCAGTGCCCGTCCTGCCTGTCGCGGAAGACCAACCTCTGCACCGCGATCCGCGCGACGCAGGGGAAAGGGCTGATGCCCGACGGCACCTCGCGATTCTCGTTCCAGGGCAAGCCGATCCAGCACTACATGGGCTGCTCGACCTTCGCCAACTTCACCGTCCTGCCCGAGATCGCCGTCGCCAAGGTCCGCGAGGACGCGCCCTTCGACAAGATCTGCTACATCGGCTGCGGCGTCACCACCGGCGTCGGCGCGGTGCTCAACACCGCCAAGGTCGAGGTCGGGGCAAAGGCGATCGTCTTCGGCCTCGGCGGCATCGGCCTCAACGTCATCCAGGGACTCCGGCTCGCCGGCGCCGACATGATCATCGGCGTCGACCTCAACCCCGACCGCAAGGCCTGGGGCGAGCGCTTCGGCATGACCCACTTCGTCAACGCCAGGGAAGCCGGCAAGGACCTGGTGCCGCTCCTCGTCGACATGACCAAGAAGGGCGCCGACCAGATCGGCGGCGCCGACTACACCTTCGACTGCACCGGCAACGTCAACGTCATGCGCCAGGCGCTCGAGGCCTGCCACCGCGGCTGGGGCGTGTCGGTGGTGATCGGCGTGGCGCCGGCGGGCGCGGAGATCGCAACCCGCCCGTTCCAGCTCGTCACCGGCCGCGTCTGGAAGGGCACCGCCTTCGGCGGGGCGCGGGGCCGCACCGACGTGCCGAAGATCGTCGACTGGTACATGGACAAGAAGATCGAGATCGACCCGATGATCACCCACATCCTGCCGCTGCCCGAGATCAACCGGGGCTTCGACCTGATGCACAAGGGCGAATCGATCCGGAGCGTCGTCGTCTACTGAACGGCCGGCGCCCTTCGAGCGTTACATACAGAGGATCCACGGGAAGGACCCATGACGGAAACGATGAGCGGAACCTGGGTGACGGCCTGCGCGACCGACGATATCGAGCCGGAGGACGTGATCCGCTTCGACCATGGCGGGCGCGTCTATGCCATCTACCGCTCCCCGGACGACGAATATTACGCGACCGACGGCATCTGCACCCACGAGCACGCCTATC
>JAESFN010000763.1_pt1 | contig 22084 bp, 23 predicted proteins | sample 9269411 | NCBI WGS metagenome assembly JAESFN01 (sample SAMN14505399, study PRJNA617100) | algae metagenome | isolation source: Iphinoe sp. HA4291-MV1 and co-occurring heterotrophs from trail next to... | place: USA: Maunawili Falls, Hawaii | collected 2009-07-25
GCGAGAGTGATGAACCGCCGGAGATTGTTCGGGAGCCAGTGGAGGTGGGGGCCGCGTCGTGAATACGATTCGTCGTAACACCGCATCGTCGGCAAGCCGCTCCGCGGGGCCGTAACAGTGGTCCGCCGCCAGAGCCCGCGCGGTGAGCAGCACCCCGACTTGTTCGCGGCCAGCTTCGCTGACATCCCGGTCCGCGATCAGCGGGATATGATGGAGCGGCCGTTCTTCAGCTTGGCCAAGCGGCCGCGGCTGACGCCCATTGAGTACCGCGTTGGCCCCGTCTGGGTCGAGGTCTCCGCGAACCAGCGGTTCGGCATGGCCACAATCTAGGACGCCGACATTCTCATCTGGGCCTCGACCCAAGGTACCGAGGCCCTCGATCGCGGTTTAGAACCTTCGCGGACGATCAAGTTCCATCCCTACCAGTTGCTCAAAGCGATTCGCCGTACGACCGGCGGGGCCGACTACACGCGGTTGCGGGCGGCCCTCGAGCGGCTCACGCACACGGCCGTCCGCACGAACATTCGGGCTGAGGGCAAACAGAAGTTTGCCTCGTTTCACTGGCTCGATAGTTGGACCGAGACGATCGACGAGGCCAGCGGAGAGCCGACCGGGATGACGCTCACGCTGCCCGATTGGCTCTACGGCGGCATCGTCGAGCGGGGAGGGGTGCTCACGATCAACGAGGATTATTTCTTGCTCACCGGCGGCATCGAACGCTGGCTGTATCGAGTGGCCCGCAAGCACGGGGGCACGCAGGAGGCCGGCTGGGGTTTTACGGTGCGGCAGCTCTATGAAAAGTCCGGCTCGGCCGTCCGCTTCTCCGACTTCGCAATCGACATCCGCCGCGTCGTGGAGCTCAACCAACTCCCGGAATATGAGCTCTCGCTGAACCGGAACGGGGGAGGGAGAGGAGGGGGTCCGCTTCGTCCACCGCACGCACCTGGCCAATGGCCATCCGCGTCGCGAGTACCCTCGACCGCCGGTGCGACGACTCGGTCCAGGGATCTACGCCAAGGCGGCCACGGTCGGCGGATTCGACACGGGCGACTAGGCAGGGCGACGAGGCAGATGAGGTCGGTAGAACGGTCCAACGGTTTACGCCCAACATGAGCGGTCGTTACGCGAGGCCACAAATCCGACCATGTTCCAGCGAATAACGAATCGAATTCCTCACGACTTCCCATGGCTCGCTGGAAGCTGCCTGGCGGCCATGCGGTGCCCAATGTCGGCAGGCCAGAATGCCCGCCCGAAATCAGTTAGCCAACGAACAAACTGCCCGTAGTTTCATCAGACATCTTTCCCTATGCGGAGCATAGGACCGGTTTCACGGTCAAATCGTCGCCGCAAGCGACTGACAGCGAACGTCCGACTAACTAGGCCAGTTTCCGAATGTGTCAGGCCAGGACGTTATACCAGTAGGCAATGTTTGGAGCGAGACGGCGGCACTCACGAACAATTGCACCCTCTGCCCCCTGAAGCGGTGCATTGTGATTCAGTTGCGGGCAATGAAGCTTCGCCGGCCGGTTAGCGGAAAAAGATTGCCATTCGCGGCTCATGGCTTCGTTCCTGTTAGGGGGAACGTCCGTCTCGTTCCCACGGCCAACCGCAAGTCCGTTGACTGGAGAGTGCTCAGTGTCTGGAGATCAAACCCGAGTCTTGGCCCTTGTCTCCGAAATGAAAAGAGCCCTAGCGAAGGCAACTACGCTGGAAGACCTGACCCGCGTCCGAAATGAAGCCGAGGCTGTCCGATGTCTGGTTCAGAAGGCCAAACTCGGGCTAAAGATGCACAACGAGGCCGCAGAGTTTAAGCTTCGCGCGGAACGTAGGGCCGGGGAGATGTTGGCGGCCCTTAGTCTTTATGGCGGGGACCGTAGGTCACGTCACGCCGATACCCCGTGCAAGCTGCGGGATTTGGGAATCAGCCATCACCAGTCATCCCGCTGGCAAAAAGAAGCTGCCGTCCCAGAAAAAGCATTTGAAGCGTTCCTTCGTGACGCCCTAGAACAGGAGAAAGAGGTCACAGCCGCCGAACTGATCCGACTTGGTGCTGCCGAACGGGCGCGGAAAGGTCGGTCGAAGCCGAGAATAGTGATCGCGCGACCCAATGGCAATGGTTACGTGGTTGGGGAGCTACTGCCGACAAAATCTGCGGCCCCAAAGCATTGCGAAGCCGCGTCCGACGTCGGCTTATTGTGGGAGCTCATTGACGAGGTGGAAAACCACCGAGCACTGCTCGCCGGGATTTTGTTGCCGTATTGTGAGCGGCAGCAGCCTCTCGAGCTGGCAGCTAGGCGCCATGCGGCAACGTTACTTCTCAATCTAGAATCAGCGTTTGAGCAACTCAAGCGAGCGATTCGGCTGGTTCAACCAAGGAAAGGTCGTGCAACTGGCCAACACGCCGAACCTCATGCGGGACTTGGAAGAATGCAAGATCGCTCGGCCAATTGCCCGCACGATTAATAGCGAGTGTCATCGAGAAGGTCAGGACTTTCAGAGCGATCATCTGGATCGAGCGCCGCCAGAAAGTGTAATCGACCGCCAACCGCCCACTCGGACCCAAAGGGATACAGTCGAAGATCGTCGGACCAGTGGTTAACGGCGACTTCAGCGTGTGAAAAGCCTCTCAGCCATGCTTTCTTGCTCCAGGAGCGGTACCCTAGGTCGAAACCGTGCCGAGCGTTCGCTAACCAGTCCATCGTTCGCAACGCGACCCGGTCGATAGTCCTCTCGCACAAATGGTCTTTGAGGATGATCCGCGAACGCACTACACGTCACGCTTCAGATAGTACAGCGAGACCGTCGACGCAATGATGGACGACATCAATCAGCATCGCTACATCAAAGGTTGCATCGGGAAACGGCAATTCGCGACCGTCGAAGTGACGCACGGTCATCACGGATGCTGATCGGCATGCCACCTCGACCCCTTCGATCTGCACATCGGGACGAAGAACCATGATTCGCTGCGATAGGCGTCCGTCGCCGCACCCCACGTCGAGAATTGTCGCGTTCGGTGGCATGAGAGGCGCGATCAATAGTGCCAGACGGTCTACGCGTCGCCGGTGGATATGATGCTCATGGAGCCAGTGCAGCGGGTTCATGGTGGCATCCGGTCATTAGTGCGCCGATGGACGACTTTCTACGGCGAGGAGCGTTTCGGGGAGTTTATCCTACTCAGAGTGTACTTGCTAATCGCCGCGCTGCGTGGGGCCTCGTCGCCGGCCTACTCCTCATCCACTCGACGCTGTTAGCTTGGAACGCATACGTTCACTTTCCGAGTGTCGACGAGGTGGCTCATCTTCCGGCCGGCCTAGGTCATCTGGCCTATAAACGATTCGACACGTTTCATGTCAATCCGCCACTAGTTCGCTTGGTCGCCGCCGCGCCCGTCGCGCTCGCAAAAGCACCGTTGCCCGACCTACCGCCTGTCGACGGCAATCCCTGGCCTCGACATGAGTTTATCCTCGGTGCCAATTGGATGCGCGCCCAGCCTGGCTCGTTGGGCTTGCATCTCGTTCGGCGTTCTCGGCGCATGGGTTTGTTTCGCCTGGGCCCGAGCGCTCTATGGAACTAGCTCGGGCTTGGAACTCTGGCGCTCTGGTGTTTTTGTCCAACCATTCTCGGCCACGGAGCCTGCATCAATCCCGACATGGCTGCCGCGTCCGTCGGAGTGGCGTGCTGCTTCTGCTTTTGGCGTTGGCTCTGCAAACCCACTTGGCCCCGTTGCCAGATGACCAGACTCTTACTCGGCCTCGCGCTGGGCACCAAAATGACCTGGCTCGTGCTGTTTGGGTTGCTGCCCATCCTGTTCGTCGCGTTCCGACGGTTGGCTCCTCGGAACGCCTCGCGCTGCATGATGCTGGCGCAGCTAGCGGGGGTGTTTGCCGCCGCCCTCGTTGTCGTGAATTCTCTCTATCTGTGGCAGGGATCATTCACTGAGTTGCAAGACTACAACTTCTTGAGCCGGTCACTCGGCGGACCGAAGGTCGTATTTGAGCAGAAGACGGACAACCGCTTCTCGAACTCCTGGCTCGGTGGCCTGCCGGTTCCGTTGCCGCGCGAATACCTGCTCGGCGTGGATCGTGTCAAGCTGACTTTTGAGCGGGGCGTCCCCAGTTATTTCCGCGGCGAATGGCGCCACGGCGGCTGGTGGTATTACTATCCCTATGCGATGGCGATCAAGATCCCACTGGGGACGTGGGCACTGCTGGCGATCGCCGCCGCAGGCTCTGTACGGTGGCGGAAATGGAAATCGGACGAATGGATCTTGGCGGTGCCAATGGTGACCATCGTGGCGACTGTGAGCCTTCAGACCGGCTTCAACAACCATATGCGTTACGTGCTCCCAGCGTTCCCTTTTCTATTCATCTTGGCCAGTAAGGTGTTTTCCTTTCCCTCGACCTGGCTTGGGTGCATCTGCTGTGCAGCTCTCTTCTGGAGTGCTGCGAGCAGCTTGAGCGTCTACTCAAGCCACAGCGGCTCGCGCTGGGGCCGGCCGCGGAGGAGTATGCTAAATGACCCAGGTCTGCGATATTTCCAGGAGTTCGTCCCCGTCGACCGTATCGGCTACACGCTGCTCGTCTATCACGTCGGACACTCCGAGTGCAATCGGTTACGCGAACGCTTGCTGCTGCCCGCCCTCGACCGCTAGACTTTTTCGTAGCTCGCGCCGGAGAGTTGGCGGCGAATCACAGAGCTCGGCTAGCTACAACACGAAATGGCGAGCGAAACTTGCGTGCAAACTGCAAAGTCTCCCACGCTTCAGCGATCTTCGTTGTATTCGCCGTACCGGAGCCTGTTGTCGCCGCGCCAAGTACGCCAACTTAGCAGCCGTCGTCCCTGGCGCGTCCTGCGTGACACAGTGATCTGTTGGATGTCCATCCTCCTGTCCTGGACGTGGGTCGGCCTTTGGCCTTCTTGGATCGCCGTCTGCGCGGCGATCTTGGTCGTTGGTAATCGATACTACGCGCTGTTCATCATCGGACACGACGGGCTCCATAGAAACCTCTTCCGATCTCGCTGGGCGAATGATCTCTTCGCGGATTGTCTGATCCTGGCGCCGATCGGCGCGATTACCAGGCTCAATAATTCCAATCATCTAAACCACCACCACTCGCTAGCCACGGCCGACGATCCGGATCGCCATCGCTACACCTGCCTCAACAAAGCCACCTTGCCGATGCTCTTGTTCTTTTTGGCAGGGACACTAAGTGCCTGTCGTTCGGTCTACGACGTATTCGTTCGGCGACCAACCGCCGCGCAAGGCGCGTCCGGTCGATATCGATTTCGCGATTTTGTGATCCTGGTCGGCTGGCAAACGGCGTTGATGGCTGGACTGAGCCTAGGCATCGGCTGGTGGGCTTATCTCGTACTGTGGCTCTTGCCAACCTACGTATTCACCTTTGTCGCCGATAATCTGCGAACGTTTCTCGAGCATGCCCAGATCGAACCTGATCGCGAAGCAGATCAGCATCGGCTGATTACCTATCGTTCCAATCCTCTTGAGCGCTGTCTGCTTGCGCCGATGCACATGAACCTGCACGCGGCCCACCATTTGTGGCCTTCAATCCCGTACTACAACTTGTCCCAGGCGGATCGTGAATTACAGCGGCTTGCCGTCGGCGGCGAACTCGAGTGGCGGTCCAGCTATCTGGGGTTTTTGTGGCGCTACGCCCGTGCACTGCCACTGCACGACTGTCTGTCCGCGGCTTCTGGCCTACTTTCATCAGGAAGAGCGCCGGTCGAGGTTTGACGCAGTCGCAAGATTGGCTCGTTCGTGTGGATCACGTCCCATCTCGCCGAGCCAGCATGAGCATCGCCGAGGTACGCGCACCCAAGCCGGCCCGTAGTTTATCAAACGCAGTGAACGCCGCGACGGCGGGGAGGCTTCCCAACGGGTCGAACCATCCGGCAACTGTCGGCCACGGTGTTCGGCCGTACCGGAGTGCGTGATGCAGCGAGTAAGCCCAGAAGGAATGCCCGGTTTGAAAGTGCAAGCCTATCGGTGTCAGGCCGCTCTCATGCAGCAGCTTCGAGAGCGTGGAGGGCTTGAACAGATTCCAGTGGCGCGGAATGTGATAGCCGCCCCAGTATGTTTTCCGAAATAACCGGGCATCGAGGCTCTCGTAGTTCGGCGTTTCGATTGCCAGCACTCCTCCCGGCGCCAGCCAATGCGCAAGGCGGCCGGTCGCGCGCCGAGGATCGTTGAGGTGTTCGATCACATGAAACATCGTGATCAACGAGAGGGAGTGCGGCTCGATTTGATCACAGTCCTCAATCCGCTGGCAGTAGGCCCGAAACCCGTCGTTGCGCAATCGATCCACGAGGCGCTCGTCCAGGTCGATCCCGATCAGGCCCTGGCGTGGCACTCCCGAACGTGCTAGCTCGCGTAGATAGCGGCCGTTGCCACACCCCACGTCGAGGCAGGATCGAGGCGGAGACGGCAGCGTCCTCAAAATGTGCCGAAGCTTTCGCCGATCGAGCAACGCCTTGGCCCGCTGCGATAGCCAAGGGATTTGCTGATCGTAATTGTACGCGTAGTAGTGCGCGGGGTAGATTGTGGGGAGCGTGTGCAGCGCCGGGCGAGGGTTGAGCCACACGTGGCCACATACCTCACAGCACACGAACCGCCAGCAATTGGCACATGTTCGGAGCTCGTAGTCGTAGCCCTTGGCATGAGACACGAAGGAGGCATGGTCGCAAGTTGGGCAACGGCGGATCTCTTCGGTGTCGATAACGGGAAGTGAAGCGTCCGCGAAGGCCTGTCCGATGAACTCGGGGAGATTCTGGTAGATCTCTGTCATCGTGAGTCCTGCATTCGCTTACTGTTGCCAAAAATCAGCTAGGCAACGATGTTACTTGGGAAGTGGACACCGCAAAACGGTGCAAGCCCAGGGCAACCTCTTTTCTGACTCTCTCGGCCGCACCGCCGCCGAAGGCGCGATGACGATCAAGTAGACACCGCGTCAACTTGATCGTCTGAGTGGAAAGGCGATCTCTGACCGGAGCCACACTGGCAGTTTGGAAAATGCTGCATACCGCCCATATTGAGGTCCCCTTCGGCTCACGACCCCTCTTATCAGGTAGGTTTCGCGATCAAGTGGACATTGTGTCAGCTTGATCTAGGCTCTGGGCCCGAGCGAGCCATGTAACCAACTTCTTGGCCGGAATCTGGCCAAGCCCGATTGCACGGTGAAGTCGGCCGTCGTATTCTGCGGGAAGTACCCGGGTGGCTCTGCCTCAGAAGGCGTTTGGCTTCGGTGACTTAATGCACGTCCCTTCTGTTGACATGCCAACGCGAATCCCAGCGGTGCACTGGCAGTTCCGGCCTCGTCTTTCGCGGCAGCGTAACGCTTTCACGCTGGTTGAACTGCTGACGGTCATTGTGATCATCGGCACGCTACTGGCGCTACTACTGCCGGCGATTCAGGCGGCTCGCGAGGCAGCCCGGCAGAATCAGTGCAAAAGCCACTTGCGACAAGTAGGCCTGGCGATGCACCTACATCACAGCCTGCACCGGACGTTTCCCTCGGGCGGCTGGGGCTGGCGGTGGGTGGGGGATCCGGATCGTGGCACGGGCCTTCGTCAGCCAGGCGGCTGGATCTTCTCCCTCCTGCCGTTCATCGAGCAGGAGCAGCTCTTCGAGCTGGGGAAGGGGACGAAGGGGGCGGACAAGGTCAGTTTCAATACTCAACGAATCCAAATTTCGCTAAGTGCTTTTCATTGCCCGAGCCGGCGCACGGCCGAGTCCTACCCAATGGGCTACGTCGGCTACCCCGCGTATAACGCGCTCGACGCCGCGCGGGTCGCCAAGACCGACTACGCGGCGAACGCGGGAGATCTAAGCGAAATTCTCAGTCCCGACGAACCCAAAACGTTCGAACAAGGCGACGAAATGGCGACGCAGGCGAAGTGGCCAGTTGTGCCGGCCTCCGCCATGGGAGTGTGCTACCTGCGGAGTGAAGTCCGGGACGCCCACATTCGTGATGGCCTGTCCAACACCTATTTGGTCGGCGAAAAGTACATGCATGCGGGCTCTTATTCGAGCGGACTGGACTGGGCGGACAACGAGCCATGTACACGGGCTATAACGACGACAATCACCGTTCCGTCGGTCTAAATTGGCCCCCAAGCGTCGACGGCGACGAGATGCGCCGCGGGGCCTTTGGAAGCGCGCATTCCAATAGCTTCAATTTGGTCATGTGTGATGGATCCGTACGGACAATCGAGTACGATATCGAACCTGAAGTGCATCGGCGCCTTGGCACCCGAGCGGGTGGAGAATCGACCTCTGACTAGCTCCGACACGTATAAGATCCCTTGCTATGTCGACGCCGCTGATCCACCAACAGCATTACCCATCGGCGGCTCGCGCGTGCTGCAGTGACGCATGGGAAGGAGCCTACCTGAGTTTGGGAGGCGATGCCCAGGAAACCGCCAAGTTCCGCCGTCGTCTCAAGTGGCTGGGCTGTCATGTTTGGCCGCGCGATGCGCGGATTGCGGAGATATGCTGTGGTAGTGGCGACGGGCTCGACGCGTTAAGTGAGTTCGGTTTCTCAAATGTGGTCGGAATTGATCTTTCACACGGTTTGCTGAGTCGTTACTCCGGCAGCGTGCCAGTTTTGCTCGGCGATTGCCGTTGTCTTCCACTTCGGTCGGCCTCCTGTGATGTGGTGATCGTCCAGGGCGGGTTGCATCATCTCGACGAACTGGACGAGGAGCTCGAAGCCACGTTCGCCGAAGTGCGCAGAGTGCTTCGACCGATGGGCAAATTCGTCGTAGTGGAACCCTGGCGAACAAGATTCCTCGACCTGTTCCATTTTGCCAGCCGTCTCGCCTTCCTCCGTAAAGTCTGGCCTCGATTCGACGCCATGGCGACGATGACCGAACTTGAGCATGAGGGCTATTGGCATTGGCTGTCGTCTGCATCCCTCGTGCGAGATCTGCTAGAGAGCGCCTTTGTGGCAGAATACGCACGAATCGGCTGGGGAAAGCTGTGGTATGTGGGCCGTCCTCGCTAGCCTGACTGAACGCGCAAAGAATCTCGCGATGCCGGCTCGATTTGCCAGTTCCAGTGCCTACCCGTCGGTCGTTGTCACAATCTTGGTGTTTCATGTTGGGCTTTTGGCGTGGTCCGGCTATATCCACTTTCCCTGCGTGGACGAAGTCGGCCACATGCCAGCGGGCATCAGCCACCTGGCCTACGAGCGATTCGACTTATTCCACGCAAATCCGCCCTTAGTGCGCATGGTTGCGGCCCTTCCTGTAGTCATGGCGGGCGCTCCCCTGCCGAAAACTTCCGCCTCTGCGAATCCTTGGCCACGCCATGAATTCAGAGTTGGGGCGGCCTGGATGCAGGGCCTAGGCGTTGATTCATTGTGGTATTTTCGCCTTGCGCGGTGGGCAGTGTTGCCGTTTAGCGTCGTCGGCGCTTTGATCTGCTTCTTCTGGGCCGGCGAGCTTTATGGGCCGCGGTCGGCGCTTGCAGCCCTTACTCTCTGGTGCTTCTGTCCCACGGTCCTCAGCCACGCGTCGTGCATCACGCCTGACGCCACGGCAGCAGCGCTGGGTGGCGCCAGTTGCTATGCCTTTTGGCATTGGCTGCGCACTCCGACTTGGCCCGCGTGCCTGATGTGCGGTCTAGCTCTCGGCCTGGCCCAAGGGACGAAGATGAGTTGGCTGTTGCTGTATTTTCTGCTTCCGGCCATGGCAATTGCCCTTTGTCCGCCGGCGCTCAGTGCTAAAAGCTGGCGACAGATAGCCCTCCAGCTCGGCGGAATGTTCGCGGTATCCCTTGCCGTGCTGAACTCGCTGTACCTCTGGCAGGGCAGCTTTCAGAAACTGCGCGATTACCAGTTTCTCAGCCAAGCCCTAGGCGGACCACTCGTCGTCCCCGAGCAGCAAACGAGCAACCGCTTTGCCAACTCTTGGCTCGGCTCCGTTCGCGTGCCATTGCCCGCCCAATACGTGCTGGGTTTCGACCGCGTCAATGAAGGCTTCGAGCAGGGGCTGCCCTCGTATCTCCGCGGTGAGTGGCGCCACGGAGGATGGTGGTATTACTACCTTTACGCGATGGCAATCAAGATTCCACTGGGGACGTGGTTGCTACTCCTGATCGCCTTGGTCGGATCCGTGTGGCGGCGGTACTGGCAACGGACAGAATGGCTTCTCTTGTCACCTGCGGTGACGATGATTGTCTTAGTTAGCTCTCAGACTGGGTTCAATCATCACCTCCGGTACGTCTTACCGGCGTTTCCTTTCCTTTTCATCTTCGCGAGCAAAGCGTTTTCACTGAGTCTGCGAAAGCCCATGCTCGCGGGGCTTTCCTTGGCGGCGTTGGCTTGGAGCGTCGCGAGCAGCCTCTCCGTATTCCCTCACGGGACCGCCTACTTCAACGAGGTCGTCGGCGGGCCCGGCAAGGGCTATCTGCATCTGCATTTCAGCAACACGGACTGGGGACAGGACATGACACTGATGAAGGACTGGATCGACGCACATCCAGAAGCCGAGGCCCCAAAGATTCTGGCCTTCAACGTCGCCCACCCCGACGTGCTAGGAATGCGAGCGGAGCGTCCAAATCTTTGGCCGCCCGCTCCCGACGACAAAGGCAAGTCATTGGAGTCGATTGGGCCTCAGCCCGGATGGTTCATCATCAGTGTGAATAACTTACAGGGCTATTCCGACTACACCGGTTCGCGGTGGGGACGTTCCGCCGAGGAGTTCGCAAACGATCCCAGTTTAAGATACTTCCAGGAGTTCGAGCCCGTTGATCGGATCGGATACACAATGTTCGTTTATCATGTTGGGAGCGACGAGTGCAATCGAGTTCGGAGAATCTTGCAATTGCCAGCCCTTCAGGATTAAGATCAATCCCACGCAGCGACTTGTTACGGATCGAAGCTACTTAGCCTTCTCCGAGGACGTGATGGCGATTGCTGAACTAGACCGTCTTGCTTCCCCCGATGAAGCCGTCGAGCTCACGATTTTGATGCCCTGTCTCGACGAGGCCGAGACGCTCGCGCGATGCATTCGGAAGGCGCAAGCCTTTCTCGAGGCAGCCAGCATTACGGGCGAAGTGTTGGTCGCTGACAATGGCTCGCGTGACGGATCACCAGCCATTGCTACCGCCTCCGGTGCTCGCGTCGTATTGGTCGGCGAGCGAGGTTACGGATCGGCGATCTACCAAGGTTCACTAGCGGCCCGGGGAAAGTACATCGTGGTAGGCGACGCCGACGACAGCTACGACTTTCTGCACTTGGAGGGCTTTATGGCCCACCTGCGTGATGGTGCCGAGCTTGTCGTCGGTGATCGGTTTGCCGGAGGCATCGCTCCGCAGGCAATGCCTTGGAAGAACCGGTATCTGGGCAATCCGGTCCTGTCCACTCTCGGGCGATTCTTGTTCGGCTGCCCGGTTCACGATCTCCAGTGCGGTTTGCGTGGCTACTCGGCTGATGCGTTTCGTCGCATGGACCTCCAAACGGGCGGTATGGAGTTCGCTGCCGAAATGATTATCAAGTCCACGCTGCTGCGCATGCGGGTGGCCGAAGTGCCCACGACGCTTTCTCAAGATGGTCGCTCAAGGCCGCCGCATTTGCGCCCCTGGCGGGACGGATGGCGACACTTACGATTTCTCCTGCTGCTATCACCGGCTTGGATGTTGCTGGCGCCGGGCCTAATGCTCGCCATCGTGGGAGCTCTCGTCATCGCTTGGCTGATGCCTCATTCGCGACAGATCGGCAGCGTTGCCTTCGATGTGCATACCATTCTTTACGCGGCAGGTGCCGTAATTGCGGGCGTACAGTTGATCCTATTTGGCATATTTGCTAGGGTGTTTGCATCTGCTGCGAGGCTCTTGCCGGAATCACCTCGCCAAAAGAGACTTCTGAGTCTATTTAGGCTTGAGTACGGGGCAATTACTGGTGGGGTGTTAATTCTCATCGGCCTTGCTCTTTGCGTGAAGTCATTGGGTGTTTGGAAAGATCACTCCTTCGGTCCACTCAATCCTTCAGCAACACTCCGAATCGCGATTCCTTCCCTTTTAGCGATGGCTTTGGGTGTTCAAACGCTGTTTGCAAGCTTTGTTGTCGGTGTCTGGCATCTTCCAAGTAGATTCCGTTAGTAGTGACATAGGGGGACCGCTTACGAGGGCGTGCAACTCCGCCCGCGATGCTTTTCGGGTGATCTCGTTTGACACACCATTGCGTCGACCGTCATCAGCGATCTGGAAAGCTTTGCACCGGTAGCAGATTGGGGATTGCCGCAATCTCGTTGCACTTGGCGTCGACAACGATTTGGCCCTGGCTGACGTGGTTGGCCGTGGCCCGCGCGCTGACCGATTGAATTGCCGTTTTGGAACTGGCTGCGTTGCCACTGCGGCAACGGCTGAATGGACTCCACGCTTCGCCTAGCATCCCAGGCGTGGCCGTCATGCCAACTCCCGTTCACGCGAACTCGGCCGTCCTTGAACATCCTAGGAGCTGCACACGTCGTCGGCGACGCTATCGCAACATTCACACCACACCGGGCAGTGCAACTACGCTCTCTTGTTATAGCAACGCGACCACACACGTTCCGGCAAGGCGTGTTGTGAGGTATGCAGGACATCGGCAATGGAGATAGCGCACTTTCGAGTGCCCCGCATCGGAGCGTCTTCAGCGGCTAAGTGATGGCAGCCCGTTCTATCGGTTTCCTTTCCTTTTTTGCTTAGGAGGTTACGTCATGCGGTTACAGTTCGGTGCGTGCGTTGCTGCGATCGCCCTCGGGGCGTCGAGCCTCGCGCTCGCGATCACTCTGCCCATGTGGCTGTTTCCGTCGTCCGCACAGGCGACAATCATCGGGTCTTATGACTGCGCTGCGTGCGCAACATGGCCATGTAACGGAACCGATCAATGCGTTTCGTTCGCGAGTTCCCGAACTCGCTGCATCAGTTCCAGTCCGCCCGGCTGTGATCCACTCAATGACGACTGCGGAAAGCAGCTTGAGACCTCTCTCGGCTTCTCGTGCTGGCGCTTTGTTGGGCCATGTGGTGGTACCTGGTGCACGTTCTAGGTAAACGTGCGGGGTCGAGTAATTGGAGCCTAACACCGGTAGTGTACTCTCGACGATAGTGTTCCGTTCACCTTCCGTATCGGTGAGCGATGCCGAACCGGCGGCATTCGCTCACCGAGTTGTGATCAAAAGGCTTACCCAATGCCACGCCTTTCGGCCTTGATGACGCAGCCTGCCGCGGCCGTATTAATGGTAATCGCATTCGTAGCGGATGTGCACAGCGCCGATCCGAGAACGGAAGCATTGGTTGAGGGACTGCGGTCCCATGTCGTCCGCGTGGCTTCGCTCGAATACGCGGCCGAGGTAACTGTCAAACGGCACTTCGGCGTTACGAAGGGCAATATGACACCGTTGGAGACTCCACAGGAAATCTTCTACCGATACGATTTTGTGGTCAGCGGCCCCATGTTCATGATGCAGATGGACATGCGCATTTCCGGCGCCCAAAAAAGCAAGCGCAGCATTCAGGCTTATAACGGTTCCCGATTTCAATTGTTCGAGCAAGAGGTTGAGACGCTTGAGCTTAATTCTCAAATGCCGCGGTCGCCCTATCTTGCCCCTCAGGCGTCGCTGCTGCCGTTTATGTTCGTTCTCGCCGTCGGTGGCAGCGAGCCCCGCATCGATATGGCGGCTCTGCTCGAGCCGGCACGCTGGAGCGACCTGGCGAGTTCTGCAGTTGTGGCGGCACCCGCTGAGGTCAATGGAGAACCTTGCGATGTCTTACAATTCGACGGCACGACCGGCAATGAACGCAAGTCGCTTTCCGTATCCGTGTCGCGGTCGAACGGTTATCCCGTAAAGTGGACGATCGCCGGACCGAAGTCTTCGTCCACCACGCTAGTGACGCGATCACTGAACGTTGACACGCCGACAGCTAGTGTCGTAGTGCCTGTTTCGATCGTGGCTACCGACTATCTTGAACCGCAACACGCGATCCGGTCTGTAATGGAGGTCAGCGTTGAACCATCCTCTGTTCGCGCCAATCACACGGTGCCACCCGAACGTTTTACTATCGATCCGTCGCTCGCGAAGCTGGTTGTGGACGCCGACGCCGGGACAACCCTCGATCGCCGAGTAGCACCGGCCCGCCGCGGAGCTGGCTGGCGAGTGGGGAGCGTCATCGTGTTCATCCTCGTACTGGGCTTCGCTCTGTGGTATTCTTTCCGCCGTCGCGGGTAATGCCTTCCCGCGTACTCGAGGGCCCGCTTCGCGGAGCCAATGCAAATCAGGATCACAAATGGGCGACCGACGTAAGCGTGTGGCACTTGTCATGCTCGGAGTCATGCTGCCCGGCCTCTTCTGGTCGCTCGTTCTGTGGAGCGGACCGGGAGTGCCATTGAATGCAGGACGGCCACGGCTGCTTGTTGAAGAGACGTTCCGTGACCTCGGAGAGCATGCGGCAGGATCCCTTGTGCATTCTGAGGTCACGATTGTAAACACAGGGACTGGACCGCTGCATATCTCTAAGGTGCGATCTACTTGCGGATGCACTGAAGCGACCATCACAGACCGGAACCTTCCGCCAGGGGGCTCGTCTATTGTGGCCGTTGACATCCGTCCGGCCACCGATCAGGCAGAAACGAATGTATCGGCGATTCTCGAGACTAACGATCCCGACGCGGCGGAGTGTGTGTTGCGATTCCGCGTTCGCACTAGCCCTATGCTTGATATCTACCCACCCTCGCTTCAGGTTGGACTACTGGATGCCTCGGTCGCCCGTCGGTGGCAATTTACCGCCACGGTATTGTCCTTGAATGAGGCAGGGCTAACGGCTCATGTTCGGGGGACATCGGAGCAATCGCCGGTGTCGGTGATGGTCGACCGCCGCCCCGGTGAGCGGGCGTCGCTTCGGATTGAAATCGTCGACCCGCCGATTGGGCCTTTGGATGCGGAAATCGCCATCGTGTTGGCGGATAGCTCCGATAGCCGGATGATTTGCGCAGAAAAGCAGATTGCAATTGCGGGATTTGTGAATGGGCCTGTTGAAGCGGTTCCAAATAGAGTGGTGCTGTCCGTTGATGGCGACCACACACTAGAGGGTAACGCTGAATTTCGGGTGCGCGCGAGAGATCCGGCCCTCACGATTGTGGACTTGCAAGGACTACGCCTATCCGAATCGCTAGAGCCACACTTGGCAGTCGAGTTCGGACTGGATGCAGCCGGCGCGTCTGTGAAGGTCCGAGCCTTGGATACTAGCCCAACGGCGAACTCTAAAGGCGATTGCGAGTTCATGGCTGTGTGCGTGCGTCGAGACACGGCAGGACACACAGTCGCCACGGAGACGCGGGCGGTGCGCGTTCCCGTTGCGTTGCAGCGATAACGGGCACGGTACATCATCAACACTCGGAGAACTAAGTGTGAATAAGCGACCTACATATCGAGTGAAGTCACTTGCGGCGATTGCGGCCCTTGGTCTGCTTTCGGCTTCCTGCGGCGAATCGCCTTCATTACCCGCGCAGCAGGCCACTCCCCTCATTGGAAGTTGGGAGGGCCGGCCCCGCCAAGCGGAAGGCCGTGCTGCCAGAGCGCAAGTGCTCACGCTTCGCGCGGACGGAACCTATGACCTTACGATTAGTTTCGTCGGCGAACAAATCGGTGCTCCAGTAACAGTCTCTGGGGATTACGCTGTCGATTCGGCGGAACATCGCCTAACTCTATATGAGAAGGTCAAGCGGCACGGTGGAAAAGATGGCGAGGTGCTTACCAACGCGCCGTTGCGCGACGTGACGTGGAGGTTTGTCGACGGCCAAGCGTCTTTGAGCCTCTTCAAGCCAGATGCACCCGAGAGCGAAGGTCCCGAGGTAGAGTATAAGCGGATTCATTCCGAGTAAGACGAGTGTTTCCAAGATCACGCTTAACGCGTTGCCCAAGTGTGCATCGCCCGCGAAATAACTTCTCTCCGTTGAGAAGGGCGCCTCTCCTGCCAGCGAACACCCACTCGTCCGAAATGCGTGAGTTAATTCGCGTCCGCTCCTTAACACACTTGGAGGATTTCGCTGCTGCCCTGGCGCAGACTAGCCGGATCCCGTGAACCGTGAGCTTTGTGAGGTAGCCATTGGCAGTCCTGTAGTCGTTGTATGTAGAATCAGGTCCGTATGTGTGTAATGGGCGTCGACATGGCCGAGGCTTTTGGTGCGTCCCCGAGCGTTACCGCCGACGAACGCGGGCGCTCAAGATTGTGGCGGTCCTTAACCCTGGTTGTCTTGGCCATTCAGGGCGGTTTGCTCTTGTGGCTAGCGCTGACGACCTTTCCCGCTGTTGACGAAATTGGGCACCTGCCGGCGGGGGTTCAACACGTTAGGCGACTGGAGTTTTCGCTCTACCCGGTTAATCCACCGCTGGTCCGCAGCATTGCAACGATTCCAGCGGGATTTGGTGAGGCTGATTTCGATTGGAATCGGGCAACACGAGCGGCCTCGGGTAGCCGTCCAGAGTTTCTTATCGGACGCCGGTTCATCGAGGAGCGCGGACTGTCGGCCATGCGATACTTCGCGCAGGCGAGGATCATGTGTATCCCGTTGGTGTTGTTGGGAGGCTGGGTATGCTTTTTATGGGGGCGCGAACTTTACGGCGGTCCCAGTGGGCTGTTGGCTGCGGCCCTTTGGTCCATGTGTCCGAATGTACTGGGACACGGGACGTTCATCACGCCGGACGTTGCTGCGGCATCTCTGGGGTTGTCGGCCCAGTATGCATTCTGGCGATGGACCCGCAAGCCGACTACTAGGCAGGCCGTACTCGCCGGAGTAATGCTTGGAGTATGCAACCTGACGAAATTCACGTGGCTTTCGCTCTTTGTGGCGTGGCCGCTGATTGCATCGCTGGTCATTCCACGATGGGGCCACCGTGGTGCCGTGCTGCGCAACGCAGCACGGCCATTGCTGCTCGGTCTGCTCTGTCAGGTGCTCGTGGCAGTTGCAGTGATCAATGCGGGCTATGCGTTTGAATCCCCCTTTCAACGCCTTGATTCCTTCCAGTTCTTGGCTCGGAAGTACGGCGGTGGTGGATTGGGGACGCTGCCTCCATCAACAGGAAACGCATTTAGCGGAACGTCGCTGGGGGCGCTGAGAGTGCCTTTGCCGGCCGCTTATGTGCAGGGCCTTGAGTATCTGTTCGCGGAATATGAGCATGGGTATCCATCATTCTTGCTGGGCGAATGGCGCCACGGCGGATGGGCGTACTACTATCTTGTGGCCTTCGTCGTCAAGGTTCCGCTCGGCACGCTAGGCTTGATGGCAGGCGCTGCAGTCGTGCGTTGTGTGGGGCGACATCGATATACTGCTCATTGGCGAAGCGAGGTGGTACTTTTGGCTCCGGCCGCGCTCGTATTCCTCAGCGTCAGTTCCCAGACGGGCTTCAATCATCACTTTCGCTATGTAATTCCCGGCCTGCCATTCTTGTTTGTGTTTGCGAGCAGTCTTGCTCGTGCATACGCGAATGGTCACCGCGTGGTACTTGGCCTGACCTTGGGGTTGACCCTTTGTACCTTCGCAGCGACGACGGTATCGTTGCCGTATTGTGTTTCGTTCTTCAATTCGCTCGCGACGTGCCTGGGTGGCGGTCACCGCGTGTTGACAAACAGCAATGTCGACTGGGGGCAAGACTTACTGCGAGCTCAACGTTGGCTGAAGGATGCGGGAGTCGCCGGACCTGTGGGTGTTGCCGCATTTCACTGGATTGACCCCAGGACGGTTGGATTCAATTCATACTATCCAGCGACAATCGCAAAAGGTACTGGCCGGCCGAATGCGGGAGCCGGTCCCTTGCCCGGGTGGTACCTGATTAGCCGTTGCGAGCTTGTTGGCAGGCCAAACGAATTGTCGTCCACTTGGGGACGCGACCACGCCACGTTTATGTCAGAGCCTAACTTAAGGTACTTCGAGTTGTTTTCTCCAGTGGCCACCTTTGGTGAATCTATGAATGTGTATCACGTGTCGGAGGCAGAGGCAAACGAAGTGCGTGGTCAGTTGGGACTGCCGTTACTGCCAAGTGTTGGGAAGTCTCACGAAGAAGACGCCGCGAGCGAGTGAAAAGTAGAGCGGTCACATTGACCCGGTCAGCGGGGATGGCATACTTCTGTGGTGGGCAGGGGCGGTCACGGGGGACGTGTGATGGAATAGCATCGTTGACTGATGCGCAAAGGGCGCATCTTCTCTTTCGCCAAATCCGGCCCGTTCCCTTTGTGCCGCTGAGCTGATTAGGTATGGCGTAGTCGAGTGGGTAGCCGTGATGCCAACGTGCCCCGGCAGAAGGAACTCCAATTCCCGTCTCCGGTCGAGTGTGAGGGACGAAGACAAAGTCCGACATCGATCGAACTAATGCGAGGAGTCGATTCCGTCAGTTATTTGTCGCGAGGCGCGTTTTGCAATGGTACACTAGGTATTAAGTGTGCGAGAATATACAGTGCTGTCTCTAGTGAGGAAGGACCTCGCGCTGAATTGCTCGCGCGCCCACCGATGATAAACCCTGATCGGTCGCAGTGAAGGTTGGGGTGTGTAGCGACCTGTGGCCTTATCGCAACTGCTGCGCGGTGGCAAGCGGGATTGACTAAAAGACGTGCCAACTGGGAAGTCGATCGAAGCGGATGCCGCGTAGCATCCGCTTGAGGCGATCGAGGGCCCCGTCGAGCATGACGCAAAGCGCCATGCCGCGCTCGGTGTTGCTGCGTTCAACCTCTCGCACCTGGCAAAACGTGTGGCCGCCGCCGGGATGGGTATTTAGGCGTTCAGCGAGTGTGGCGTTAGGACGTGACGAAAGCGGCACGCGGCGGGGCGAGAGGTCGTGCGCGGACGCGTCCTTCGCGGATGAGAACTTTACTTTCCTGTTTCGTTCATGTCTTGGGACATAAGTCCAACCGATAGATCACTGCGTCCCGCTCGTAGCCGATACCGAATTCTACGCGCTCACGGATGCAGGCACGCTAAATAAGTACCCGCGCGAGCATGGCTATGGCACACGGGGTCACCTCTTACGCCGCGCACTGCGGCGTTGATCGGCGCGTAGTGTGTTTACCCTGCCGATGCGTTGACTTCCCCTCCGGGCCTGCTATGCTCGCTCGACCGAGCCCGCATCCGGCATAAGTCGCTTTGACGCGGCGCGGTTCGTTGCTCTTTCTCGCCAGGAAGGTCGTATGCGGTCGCCGTTCCGTCATCCCCTGTCGTAATTCCGGGAGTTCGCCGATGGCCGCCGCCGGTTATGATCGGCTGCTCGGACTGCTGGCAGGCACCGAACAGCCGATCGCCCTTGCCGAAGCCGACGAGATGGCCGTCGAGTTTCTCCAGGAGATGATTCGCTGCCATGCGTATCGTCTCGTCCCCGGACGCAAGAACCATACGGTGCCGCCGATCGCCGGCGGCGAGACCTTCGGCACCTACGGCATGCGTACCGGAAAGGCCGTCGAAAAGTTCAAGCAAAAGTACGACAAGGCGCATCCCGCGGGCAAGCTTCCTGCGTCGACGCCGCGGACCGCCGTCGATCGCGAGACGCTGCAAGCCCTGATCGACTGGACGACCAACCAGACCACCCCCGGCGCCGGGCGGCTCTATCTCGAAAAAGTGCTGGGGCTCACGTACGATGTCTGGCACAAGATGGCGGCGCTTATCTCGACGTACGAAGAATCGATCAACGGCGGCGGCTTCACGGCGCTAAGCCCCAAGAGCCAAAGCTGGATCGACGCCAACAACGACGGGATCTGCGACACGGGCAGGTGCGACGAGGCTGGCATGTCGTACGGAATCATCCAGTTCACCCACCAGTCGGGCCGCTTGGCTGCACTGCTGCGCGACATGCGCGCCGCCAACCAGGCCCTCTTCGATCAGACGTTCCGAGTTCCGGGAACGACGATCACGGGCTTGCTCGATCATTTGGACAATTTCGCGACCCAAACCACCCACGGGATCGCCAATTTGTCGACGTACGATCTTTATTCCGCGCGCTGGAAGAATTGCCTGTTGACTGCCGGAAGAATTGCCGAGTTTCAGAAGCGGCAAATCGACGCCGCCATCACCGCGCTGAAGGCGAGCTACCGACGCATAAAGGTTACCGCTGGCGGTTACGCCCCGCATCTCACCAACGAGCGCGGCATCGGATTTTGGCTCGATGTCAGCAATCAGTACGGCGACGCCGGCGCGCAGACAAGATACACCTCGATCGTGCAGGAATTGCAAAACGAGGGGACGCCCGTCACTCAAGCCGCCATTCTCGACAAGGCGGCGGGGCCCGGCACGTATTCCGATCGTCGCCAGTATTTCCGGGACTATGTCCCGCTCGACGACCCGGGCGACCCTTTCGCCCGCGCTTGAGAACGCTCCTAGGAGTTACCCATGCCTTCCATTCGCGTCGTCCTCTACGACGACGGCTCGCGATCGGTCGCGTTGGCCGGCACCGAGACGGGAGGAAACTACGTTCTCACGGCAGTGGAGGTCCCCGGCGGCGGCGGCGTAGCGGCCCTCGCCCTGGCAACGTCGTTCACCGGCTCCGTAGCTGCCCACCTGGTGAGCCTGGGGGGCGGAAACTATCGGTTCGCCACCACGCTCGCCAGCGCCGGGCAGCTCCGCAGTTCGCTGGTGTTCGGAGCGACGGCGCCGTTCGACGCGCCTTTCGATACGACATTTGCGGTCAGCGGCGAGCTGATGATCCGCCTGGATCCGACTGCCGGAACGGGGCGCGCCGTCGTAATCTCGATGAGCGGCCAAGTCGCGGCGACGGCGGGCACCAGCCCGGCACAGTTCGAATACGAAGTCGTGATCGACGCGCTACCCGACACCTTGTTCTCGACGTTGCCTTCGCTGTCAGTGACAACGCCCGATATCGGGCTGGAACTGCCGAGCCTGACGTTGAACTGGGACCTCTCGATTCCCGCGCCTCCCTACCGGCTGCCGGCCCGATCGGTTTCCCTTGAACCGCTCCCCGTTCGACTCGCCTATCGGCTGATCGAAATCGACGTTGGCGCCGACGGTAGCGGCCCGTTCCTGTCGGTCGACGTTCGCGCCCTGACTATCTCGGCGTTCGGCCCGGAAGTAGAGTTCGAGTTCGTCCGTTTCCGGTTCCGGCCCGACGGCTCGATCGGGGCCGAAGCGAAGATGATCCGTCCGAGCGCGGCGACGATCCCCCTGCCGCATTGGCACCTCGAGCCGGGCTGCTTCTTGCTGTGGGGCGACGGGCGCGAGTTGAACGACTGCTTGGCCTGGCTGATTCCCGAGCTCGACGGACTCGCACTCGCCGACGACGCGGAGTGGCGTCTGCGAGTGCTGTACGACGGCTCTGGCGTTTCGGAATTCCGAATCGACTTGCGCATCTCTGAAGAGGAGACGGTTCAACTCCCCGGTTTTGAAATCGATCTGCCGACCGGAACGGCGCTGACGCTGCTCGTGGCCGATACGGCCGGCGGCGGCCGGCAATGGGCCGCGGTAACCGTTCCCGCCGGCGCGACCTTGACGACCGCCTGCACCCTCCGGTGGCGACGCGACACCGATCAGGAACTCCTCCACGACAAAGGGACGCCGGCCAAGCGGCTATTGAGCTTGGCGCTAGTGCCGAACGCCGACGTCACGATCCTACCGCTGGCTCGCGAGCATTCGTCGCTGCATCTCTTCAAGAAGGCCGCGCCCGCGATCGGGTTCATCGATCCGCTCGACGAGTCGGCCCGATGCCAACCGACATCGTCGACCCTGGACGACCTGTCGCTCGGCGACTTCGCCGTCGTGCCAGACTTGGACGTCGACACGGGCGACTTCCAACTGCCGTTCTTGTCGGGCGGCGACGGACCGTTCTCGCAGTTCCTCACCATCGAGTCCGACGGCAATCCGACGCTCGACGGCGGCGGCGAAGTCTTCGCGTGTCGGTTCATCGTGACGGCGAAGATCGGAACGCTCGAGCTCCGAAGCGGCGTCGACTTGATGTTCCACTGGCGGGAAATGCGGTTCGAGATCGATCACGACAGCGGCCTCGAATTGAAGCTGCCCCGGACGCTTGAGGGAGAATTGTTCGGCATGAAATGGGTGGTGGAAGCTTCGGGCGGACCCGACGACTTCCGCCT
>JAESFN010000764.1_pt1 | contig 22068 bp, 17 predicted proteins | sample 9269411 | NCBI WGS metagenome assembly JAESFN01 (sample SAMN14505399, study PRJNA617100) | algae metagenome | isolation source: Iphinoe sp. HA4291-MV1 and co-occurring heterotrophs from trail next to... | place: USA: Maunawili Falls, Hawaii | collected 2009-07-25
CGACGGACCAGGGCGTCGTGACGGTGACGATCACCGACAGCGACGGCACGCCCAAGCAGGTGACGCTGACCCTCAACATCGGCGACGACGTTCCGAGTGCATCGGCTGACAGCAACAGTGTGAATGAAGGTGCGTCAATCAATGGCAACGTACTCAACAATGACGATCTTGGTGCGGACCACGGGGTGATCGGCATCAACGGCCGAGTGACGGGCGTTGCGCAAGGTTCGAGCACGACGAACCCGGTCAGTGGAAACCTCGGCGGTCTCACCGGCCAATACGGCACGCTGACCCTCAATGCCAATGGCAGCTACACATATGTGGCGGATCCGGACAAGGTGGCGGCCAATGCGGTCGATCACTTCGTCTACACCATCACCGATGGCGACGGCGACACCTCGACGGTCACGCTGGATATCACGGTCAGCAACGTGACTGTGACGGCGAGCGGTGGCGATGCGGTGGTCAACGAAGCCGGGCTGGCTACGGGAAGCGCTGCATCGGGCAGCAGCGAAATCTTCGCAGGCGCCATCACGCCTGCCGGCGGCACGGGTCCGTACACCTATGAACTAACCAGCAACGTGGCGGGGGCCTATGGCACCCTGGTGCTGAACCCCAGCACCGGCAGCTACACCTATACCCTGACCAAGGCCTATGACGGGACGACGACGAACAACGGCGTCACCACCGAGCTAGACAAGGACAGCTTCACCTACAAGGTGACCGACGCGCACGGCAACACCACGACTGGCACCATCCTCGTCGACATCGTTGACGACGTGCCGACGCTGGGCGCGTTCGATTCGGCGACAATTCCCAACGAAGCCGGGACCGTGACAGGTACCTTCGCCCTTGCGCCGGGTGCCGACGGAATCGATCACTTCAACATCACCGGCCCGACTCTGCCCGGCATCCAGTACTCAACCACGGTGGCTGCGGACGGCACCACTACGCTGCACGGTTTCCCGTCAGCGGGTGGGGCTGATATCTTCACGCTCACCGTACGCCCAGATGGGACCTATACCTATGCGCTGGTAACGCCGCAGGCTGCAACGTCCGAGCAGGTCTCGCTGGGCGTGCTGACCGCTGGTGGGCCCACCAATTGGCGGGAACTGGGCGACGATCCCGCCACAGTAGCAGTCAACGAAGCGGGGCGGATCGAGTTCACCTCGAACGGCTCTGGCGTCAACGCCAGTGGCGCGGGTTTTGGTGTCTCCAACCAGTGGACCGATCAAAACGAATGGTTCGAGATGGAGTTCCATACCGTAGGCCAGACGGGGGATACGGCAGCCACCTCGAATCCCGACCTACTGTCATCGGTCACCCTCGACATTCAGGACGTCAAGTTTGGTCCGGTCAGGATGATGTGGACCGCCACCAACCCAACCAATGGCGCAACGGAAACCGGGTACATTGAAGTGTCGGCGGCCGGTCCGCTTACGATCGATCCGACCATTCCGTTCAGCGTCCTGCGGTTGGAGAACGTTGACACTGATAGTAAGGCCCAGATTCGAATGGGTACGGGGATCACGGTAGCCCATATCATCCTGCCACCGGACCAGCATCTGGAGTTCTCGGTTTCGGCCGTTGACGGTGACGGCGACACCACCGCTGCATCGACACTCGCGGTTAATGTGAAGGCGGCTGGCAGCGGCGCTGCCTTTGCGTTGACCGGCACGGGGGGCGACGACGCGATCGCCGGCAGTACCCACGCCGATACGATCAGTGGTGGCGCCGGGTTCGACATCGTCGACTACTCGGACAGCACGGGCGGCATTTCCGTCAACTTGAGTGACGCTGGTGGGGCGTCGGGGGCGCCGGCTTCGCCTTCCGCGCCCGCAGAAGGGACGATCGGCGGGGGAGATGCCACGGGCGATACGCTCACCGGCATTGAGGGCATCCGCGGCGGCAGCGGCGCGGACTACCTGTTCGGCAATGCCTCAGCAAACGAACTCTACGGCAATGGTGGCGACGATTTCCTCACTGGTGGCGATGGTGATGACATCCTGATCGGTGGAATCGGCAGCGACAGGCTGGTCGGCGGGCTCGGCAACGACACGCTGACCGGTGGTAGTGGCAACGACACGTTTGTGTTCGGTGAGTCCGGCATCGGCAATGTCGACACCATCACCGACTATCTCGTCGGCGACACGGTCGATCTCAGCGATCTCCTGACCAGCATCGGCGGCGGCGCATCCGATGTGCAGTTCAAGTATTCTGACGGCAGCACCAAGGCTATCGGGACGGCTGGCGGCGGAGTGGATGGTGATGTCACGGTGCAGGTGCATGACAATACGGGCTGGCACGACGTGGCGGTGATCAAGGACACCGGCGGCAACCTCTCGGCCGCCGCCGAGAGCATCGACCTGATCCTCGACAATACCGGCAAGCACACGTTCGATATCTAGCCGGCTACTGTCCAGGCGGATGCAAAATGAAGAGGGCCGGGAGACCGGCCCTCTTTGTTGGCAATGAAGTGGCTTAGAGGCCTTCGCCCGGACGCACGCTGCCGAGGTCGCCCGAGTAGGCCATGGTCCGGTTCGGCGTCTCGAAGCCATGGATGTAGCTGCGGTTGGCGACGAACGACATGATCGGCACATAGTTGGGGTAGGCCGTATCGGTGCGCACGGTCTCGCTCAGGTTGTCGAGCACGTAGGATTGGCCATCCTGGTGCACCACCAGCACGGCGTGGAACACCTGACGCTTGACGTCGGTGAGGACCACGACCTGCATTGTGTTGGCGGGCTGCCCGAGCGCACGCAGCATCCAAAGCTTGGCGATGGCGTAGTCCTCGCAATCGCCGGTCCCCTTGCGGGCGATTTCGCTGAGCGTGGCCCAATAGTCGCCGGTGCCCCAGTTCGCGCGGTCGGATTTGTAGGTGATGGCATCGTTCACCTCGCGATTGACCAGCGCGAGCGTGGCGGCCGGGCCCAGGCCGCGAGCCTTCGCCACAGCCTTGCCGAGTCGGTGGGAGAACGGAGTGTTACAGCCCCTGAGGCCTGCGGTGGCGCAATCATCACCGAAGAGCGCCGTGTAGTTGCCCGAGACTACGTCGCGGTATTTGGCGCTGGCGGGCAGGCGGGCGGCAGAGATCGCGGTCGAGGAGAATACGCCCAAGCTCACCTTGGCCGGGACCTTCGAGGGTACGGAGGGCTGGAAGCGGGCATTGGCGAGGGCCACTCGATAGGGCGCGAACGGTTCGTCATCGCCCGCGGTCGCGAACTCCATGCGCAGCACGGAGTAAGGTGTTTCGGCCGGCATCCTCACGAGACGCGCGGCATCGCCGCGGGCGAATGCAGAACTCGCCAGCACTGCTGATGTGAAGGCAAACAAAACTGCCGCGAATACTCTTGCCGCACGCATTCCAACCCTCTGAGTTGGTCAGACGATACGATTGACGTCGTAACTAAGCGCAAAAATACATGGTCCATGTTTGGTATCGAAATTCGCTGCAATTTTATCGAGGTGCGAGCGCGGCGGCAAACGCTCATGGTGGCAAGCCAACGCGACCAACGACGGTGCTGCCGATCTTCCAGCTATCCGGGCGCTTGCTGGTATCGGAGCGCGGTTGTCAGGTGCGGCGGGCAGGTATGCGGGGCCGAATTGGGATCGAGAAGCTAATACCTCGAAGCTCGAGCCAGACCGCTATGACCAGCCCGCCGGCGCGAGGCGAAAGCCCGCTCATAACGGAGGGCGAGTGCGGGGATTGGTGGGCCCACCAGGACTCGAACCTGGAACCAGACCGTTATGACCAGCCCGCCGGCGCGAGGCGAAAGCCCGCTCATAACGGAGGGCGAGTGCGGGGATTGGTGGGCCCACCAGGACTCGAACCTGGAACCAGACCGTTATGAGCGGTCGGCTCTAACCATTGAGCTATGGGCCCCCGGCGCCTCAATAGCAGGCGGGTAGGGGAGGTCAACGGGCGAAGCGCTATTCGGCCCGCACCACCTCGACCAGCTTGCCTTCGATCGTCGTGATGTAAAGCTCGCCCTGGCTATCGACGCCGAAAGAGGTGATGCCGCCGATGCCGCCGAGTTGCGGGGTCCAGTCGAAGAGGTCGCCGGCCTCGCCGTCGGCATAGGCGAAGGAGTTTACGCGGCTGTCGCAGAAATCGGCGAAGAAGTACTGGCCGGTGAGTTCGGGGATGGCCTTGCCGCGATAGACGTAGCCGCCGGTGATCGAGCAGCCTCCGGAGTCGTGCGAATAGCTGTAGGTGGGCGGCACCAGGCCGGTCTGCTCGCAGCTTTGCGCCTCATAGCAGACGGGGCCTTCCATAATCTTCCAGCCGAGGTTGGCGCCGGCCGATTCCGAGGTGATCACGGTGATCTCCTCATGGGCGCTCTGGCCGACATCGGCGATGTAGAAATCGTCGCTGTCGAAGGCCGGACGCCAGGGGTTGCGAACGCCGAGCGCGAAAATCTCCGGCCGGCCGCCGCCTTCGGCAAAGGGGTTGTTGGCGGGGATGGCGTAGGGCGCCGAGCCGTTTACGTCGAGCCTGAGGATCTTGCCGAGCAGTTCGTCCGGGTTCTGCGCCCGGTTCTCGGGATCGCCGCCCGAACCGCCATCACCCATGGCGACATAGAGGTAGCCATCGGGGCCGAAGCCGAGCCAGCCGCCATTGTGGTTGGCGTAGGGCTGGTCGATCTTGAGCAGTTCGGCAGCCGACGCGGGGTCGGCCACCGCGGGATCGGCCGAGACCTTGTAGCCGACGATGTGGGTGTCGCCGTCCTTATCGGTGTAGTTGACGAAGAAGCGGCCGTTCGAGGCGTAGTCGGGGTGGAAGGCGAGGCCCAGCAGCCCTTGCTCTCCACCGCTGCTGATCGAACCGCTGAGATCGAGGAATGGCGTATCGGTCAGCTTGCCGTCGACGAGGATGCGGATGCGTCCGGTCTGCTCGACCACGAACAGCCGCGGATCGGCCGGTGGTGCGATGGCGAAGACCGGCTGATCCAGCGCGTCGGTGATGAGCCGGGTGGTCAGTGCTACCGGCTGGGCGAAGGCCGGGGCCGCCGTGAGGGCGATGAGGGCAGCGAGCAGCAGGCGCATGTGATTCCTCCGCAATGACAGGTGCCTATCACCCACGCGCCGTGGGTGATGTCCAGTCATCGAAGGTCAAAATGGCGCGAGTAGGGAGGTCAGGCGCTGGTGCTGCTGACGCTGTCCTTGAGGGCAGCGAGCTCGCTCTCGGCGCGCAAGGCGCGGTCGCGCCAATCCTCGAGGGTGAGGCCGTCGATGCGAGCCGGCTCGGCTGGAGCAGCGGGTTCGCTCTCGGCGAGCGGCGCACCGGTCAGCTTGGCGTGCAGCGCTTCGATGTAAGCGGCGTCGTCGGCATGCAGCGTGCCATCGGCAAACTCGGCCTGCCAGCGGTTCAGATCGGCGGCGGTTTCCTCGTTCATGCTGCCGGTTGCCAGCAATTCCTTGATCAGCGCATCGACCGCCACGGGCATCTCCTGTTGAGTTCGGGCGCAACCTACCGAAAGCCGCCGCAAAGGGGAACCCGGTGCGCCCGCGCGAAAGTGTTCTTTTGCGCCGGTGAGGAAGCCCGCGAACCCGCGTGAAAGTCTTCTTTCACGCCTGCGAGCCTCCATTTCGTCGCTTCACACCGATCGGAATGCCTTGCTGAGGAACGGCGAGCCGGCGATGCCGAAACGCCAGGGCAGGTCGGCGGCCTTGGTGATGCCGATGCGCGGGCCGATCACCACCGGAGGTGGCGTCTCGGCGGGGCGAAAGCGGAAAGGCGGGGCGTCGATCATCAGGCCGTCATGGGCCGAGCGGGTGACGCCGAGCGCCTGGCCGAGCTTGCCGGGGCCGGAGCAGAGGTCACGTGGGTTCGTGAGGCCGCGGCGCTCCACCATTCGCTCGATTCCCTCCGTCGGCTCGATGGCGCGGATGAGAATGGCCGAGGCGTCGGCACAGACGAAGTTGAAGCACCAGTGGATGCCGTAGGAGCGGTAGACATAGACACGGCCGGGCCCGAGGAACATCGAAGCGTTCCGTTCGGTGCGGCCGCGATGCGAATGCGAGGCCGGTTCGGTCGGGTGGTAGGCTTCGGTTTCGGCGATGATGCCACCAACGCCCTCGACGAAAAACTCGGCGCCCAGCAGCTCGCGGGCGACCAGGGTGACTTCGCGATTGAAGAAGGCGATGGGATCGAAGCCGGGCATGTGCGCAGACTGGAAAATTAGCCCAGCGAAGGCAAGGCGCTAGACCTTCTTGGTGGTGCCGGCCTGGATGCGGGCGGCGGCAATGCGGAGGGTCAGGTTGATCGACTCGCCGACATTGGAGGTGCCGCCGGAAATCAGCGCCGAGCTATTGTTGGAGGACGTAGCGATGGCGGACTGCGCGTTGGCTTTGCGCTTCAGCCGCGCAGCTTCGGCCTCGTCGTAAAGCGAGGCGCGTGGCAGCCAGTTCATCGTGCGCTTCTGAATTTGCATGCCGGCAGACTGCGGGCGCAAGATTAACGAAACCCTAACGGCGGCCGAGCTTGCCGAAGCTGGCGGACGCATGACAAAGCTCGCGGGAATAGGAGTGCGGCATGGATTCCCTGAAATTCGGTACCAGTGGCCTGCGTGGCCTCGCGGTTGATCTCACCGGCGGCGCGGCGCGGCGCTACACCGCGGCGTTCCTGAGGCATATCGGAACGGTGACGGGCGGGCGGGTCTATCTCGGCCGGGATCTGCGTGCTTCGAGCCCTGATATCGTTGCCGATTGCGCCGCGGCGATCCGCGCCGCCGGGCTGGTGCCGGTCGATTGCGGCGTGTTGCCGACCCCGGCGCTGGCGCTGCACGCGATGGCGCTGGGCGGGCCGGCGATCATGGTGACGGGCAGCCACATCCCTGCCGATCGGAATGGACTGAAGTTCTATGTCGCCAGCGGCGAGATCACCAAGGCGGACGAGACTGGTATTGCAGCGGCGCTGAGCGATACCGCGCCGGTGGGAGACGGAGCTGCCGAGGATGGCAGCACCGCCGCAGGCGATCGCTACCGGCAGCGCTATCGCGGCCTGCTCGACGCGGCCACGCTGAAAAGCTGGCGCATCGGGGTGTTCGAGCATTCTTCGGTAGCCCGCGATCTGCTGGTGTCATTCCTCACCCGCGCAGGAGCGGACGTGGTGCGGCTCGCCCGCTCGGACAGCTTTGTCGCCGTCGACACCGAGGCGTTCTCCGACCCGCTGTTCGAGCCGCGCCAGGCCTGGATCCGCCAGCACCGGCTCGATGCGATTGTATCGACCGATGGCGACGGCGACCGACCGCTGCTGATCGACGGCGAGGGTAATTTCGTGCGCGGCGACGTGCTGGGCATGCTGGCGGCGCGCTTCCTCGGCGCCGATCGGGTGGTGACGCCGGTCACCTCCAACTCGGCGATCGAAGGGGTCGGCTGGTTCGGCCGGGTCGATCGCACCAGAGTCGGTTCGCCCTATGTCATCTCCGGCATGGAGGAAGCGGCAATGGCGTCACCCGGCGCCGTCGTGGGGTTCGAGGCCAATGGCGGGTTGCTGCTGGGAAGCGAGGTGACGATCAATGGCCGCGTGCTGAGCGCACTGCCGACACGCGATGCGGTGCTGCCGATGCTGGCCGTGCTCGGCACGGCAGCGAAGCTGGGCGAGAGTGTTGCCGGCCTGGTGCGGACGCTGCCGGTTCGGGCTGCACTCAGCGACCGGTTGGCGCACGTGGCGAGTGAGCGCAGCGCCGCACTGCTGACCGGGCTGGTCGAGCAGCCCGGCTACGCCCAGGCGTTCTTTGCGCCGGTGGGCGAGGTGCAATCGGTGTCGACCATCGACGGCCCGCGCTTCTCGCTGGTCTCGGGCGACACCATCCACTACCGCGCCTCGGGCAATGCACCGGAACTGCGCTGCTATGTCGAAGGCGTGACGCCCGAGCGGGCGAAGGAACTGCTCGACTGGGGGCTAGCCGCGGCGAGCGCCGTAGTGCGGTGATACTGCTGCCGCAACCCAGGCGTCCCACGTAGGCCGCCGGCCATCATTCCGGCGAACGCCCATACGCGCTGAGTTGGCTTGTCTTCCCACCGGCGTCATCCCCGCGACGGCGGGGACCCAGTGGGATTTTTCAGCCTCAGCGGGTGCCGAGACATCCCACTAGGTTCCCGCCTCCGCGGGAATGACGCCGGTGGGGGGCTGAGACGCCATATTTCACCGTAGCGGAGCAGGCGAAGCACTTAACTTAGCGCGTGTAGGCCTTCGCCGGGGTTGCACCGTGGCTGATGTCATTTCGGTGCTCTCAAATACTCGACTTTCCACCCAGTTAACACCGTGCTCAAAATGGCTGTCGTGCTATTTCGTACAGTCAATGTACGTCAGTACAGGTGAATACAAGTTTAGCCTATCGCGAATATTGACGGTCAACGTTTGTTGCAACAAGCTGTAATGACTGTGATTTGCGAGGGGTGGGGCAATGGGCGCGGCGGTCCGTTTTGCTTTTCAGCTTGCGATCGGCGCAGCGGTGCTGGTCGTTTCTCCGGCAGTATGGGCGCAGAGTGACCCTGGGCTGGAAGGCCCCGCGGTTCCGGTAGCGGCGCCGACGATTGTCGGCACTGTTCCGGCAACGCAGGTGCCTACCGGCACTAATGTGACGGTTACCGGCAACACCACGCCGGCGCTGCATTCGAACGGGCTGACTGGCGGCTTCGGCAACGGCATCGTGGTGACCGGTGGCGGCGACGTGACCCTCGACAATCTCAGCGGCACCGGGCTCGGCGTCGTCACGGCGATGAATGGCGGCTATGTCGAGCTGGGCAGCGGCTCGGTGGTCACGGCCGAGGGCAGCGGTTCGGCGGCGGGCATCATCGGCGCCACCGGGCTCTACGCGCGCTACACCAATACGGGCGTGCAATCCTACATCCTTGCCGACGACCTGACGGTGACCGCCAGCGGCGACAAGCCCTACGGTATCTACGCCCACAATGACTCGCGGATCACGCTGACCGGGCTGACGGACGTCACCACGCACAGCAATGGCAGCGAAGGGTGGGGGCTGGTCGCCAACAATAACGGGCTGCTGACGGCCGAAGACGTGATCGTCAATATGGGCGGCTACGGTGGCGGCTTCGGTGAGCACCAGTTCGGTATCTCGTCGTGGAACGGCGGGGATATCGACGTGACCGGCGAGGCGCAGGTCGACATCGTCGGCGAGTCAGGCAGCATTCTCGGCGCCATGCGGGCCGGATCGACCGTCGATGTGAACGATATCTCGGGCACGGTGGTCTCGACGCTCGAGCATGCTTACGGCGCCTACTCCAGCGCCGCGGAGATCAACGTCACCGGCGTCGCCGATCTCGAGGTGCTGGCGGTGACCGACGGTAACGGGCTGCTGGTGACGAATGGCGGTGTGGTCAACTTCACCGGATCGTCCACCCTGACGGTCGAGGCCGGCAACCAGGCCGTGGGCCTCGCCGCGTTCGAAGGCGGGACGATCAAGCTTGCCAACTCCACAGTCGATGTAACTGGCCCCAATTTCGCTCAGGCGATCTACTCGGTATCGACGCTGGCGGCGACCGTGACCTCGATGACGCTGACCGATGTGAGCCTGTCGTCCTCTGGCGCCGGTATCGTGCAGCGCGGCGGCACGCTAGACCTGACTTTTGACGGTGTGACACTGGTCAACGAGAACGGGTTGTTCCTCGACGCTGGTGCGGAAGGCGGCGCAGCAGCGACGTTGACGCTCGAGGCGACGGATTCGAGTTTTGCCGGCTATGCGCGGACCGAAACGGGCAGCACCACGGATGTGACGCTGATCACCTCGAGCTGGGACCTTACCGACGACTCGAACCTCACCACGCTGACCAACAATGCGAGCCTGATTTCGTTCGCGACGCCGACGGGCGACCCGACCAACCCGGCAAGCTTCAAGACGCTGACGGTCGAGGATTATGCCGGTACCGGCGGCATCATCGAACTCAACAGCGATCTCGATACCGACGGCTCGCCTTCGGACAAGCTGGTGATCGATGGCGGCAGCGCCAGCGGCAGCACCGGCTTGCGGATCAACAACTATCTCGGCGGTGGCGCGCTCACCACCGGCAACGGCATCCTGGTGGTCGAGGCGATCAACGAGGGGACGACCGGCAGCGATGCCTTCTCCCTTGATACACCGGCCTATGCCGGTCCCTACCAATACCTGCTGTTCCGCTCCAGCCTCGACGATAGCGGGCTCGAGAACTGGTATCTGCGCTCGGACGGCATCCGTCCGGAGGTGTCGCTGAGCGCTGCGATTCCCTCATTGGCCCGGCTGTTCAACCGCTACACGCTCGACACCTTCCATGAGCGGCAGGGCGAACGCATTCCGCTCGCCGGCTCGCTGGAGCAGGGGGAGCAGCGGATCGCCTGGATGCGGGTGATCGGGGTGGGCGGCCGCCAGGGCGGCGATGTACTGGGGCTCGAGGACGATGCCGATGCCGGCCTCGACTATGGGCTCGGCGCGCTGCAAGCAGGGTTCGATCTCTACCGGGCGTGGGATCCGGAAACCGGCAGCAACGACACGGCAGGTGTGTTCGCTACGGTGGGCGGGATGCTGGCCGACGTGACCCATGCGCTGCCCGGCGGCACGATCGATGCGGGATCGGTCAACCTGACGGCGCTCTCGGTTGGCGGCTACTGGGAACACTATGGCGCGATGGGTGAATACCTCGACGCCGTCGTGCAGGGGACCTTCTACAGCATCGAAACCGCGCCTCTCGAAGTGACGGGAGCGGAAACAGGCGGCTATGGCTTCGCCGCGTCGCTCGAAGGCGGCTACCCGTTCCAGATCGGCGATGGCTGGACGATCGAGCCGCAGGCGCAGGCCATCGTGCAGTTCAATCATATCGACAGTTTCAACGACGGCTTCGCCGATATCGCGTTCGACACTGGCTGGTCGGCGCTCGGCCGGATCGGCTTCCGGCTGACCAAGGATCTTGCCATCGAAGGCGGTAGCGATGCGGTCGGCTGGGCCCGGCTCAACCTGTTCCATGAAGTTGGTGATGCGCAGAGCATGACCTTTTCGTCCGACGACGGCCCGGTGGCATTCACCGCCGATCTCGGCGACAGCTGGGTGCAACTGGCAGTGGGTGCAGACTACGACCTCGATGCCAACGCCGCCTTGTTCGGCCAACTCAGCTACGACACCAGTTTTGATGGCGCGAGCTCGGCGCTGGCGGCAAAGGTTGGGCTGAAGGGGAAGTGGTAGCGCGCCCTCGAGCGCCGCGTTTCCAGCCAACCCACCGGCCGTGATCCCGGCGCAGGCCGGTATGACGGCCGGGGGCGCTACTGCTGTCTCGTGCGAGTGCCGCTAATCATTCGCTAAGTAGATTCTCAGTTCGTTTGTATTCGCGCGCGGTGAGATAGTTCGTGTGGCCCGGGTACGCACCATATTAGTGCCCGTCACGAAGGTGGCGACGTGGGGTACTTGGGGAATTGAGATGGCGAACGGCAAGCAGGATCGACTGGCGGTTCTTATCGATGCCGACAATGCGTCGGCTAAGAGCAGCGACAGGTTGTTCGAGGAAGTTGCCAGACTCGGGACGGCGACCGTGCGTCGTGCCTATGGCGATTTCAGCAAGGGTCAGGCCAAGAGTTGGGAGTCCGCACTCATCCAGCACGCCATCGTCCCGCAGCAGCAGTTCGCCAACGTTCCTGGCAAGAACGCTACCGATTTTGCGCTGGTAATCGATGCGATGGATCTACTGCACACCGGTGGTCTCGACGGTTTCTGCATCGTCTCATCCGACAGCGATTTCACCCGCCTTGCGACGCGGATACGCGAGCATGGGCTGAAGGTTTTTGGATTTGGGAGAAAGGAGACGGCAGCGAGCTTTCGACACGCTTGCTGGGACTTCGTCGATTCCGACACGCTAGTGCCGAAGGCTGCCACGAAGTCTGCGAGGCCGACCCAAGCGCTGAGCCCACCGACCATCGAGCCGCTGAAGTCAGCGTCCGCAGCTTCTCTCGACCCAACTCCGGTCAATGCGCCGGTTGCAGAGGCGGAACGCCTGATCTTGCGCGCACTCGGGGAAGCGGGCGCGGGCGGGAAGTGGATCGCAATTGCGACGGTCACCAATGAGGTTCGTAAGCTTGATCCAGGATTCAAGCCGCAACGCTACGGTAGCAGCCTATTCAGCGAGCTAATCAAAAGAACCAGTTGCCTCGAAGGCAACGACGAAGACGGTCGGTGCACGCAGATCAGAATGAAACCGAAGAAGACGCCGAACCGGCTCGCGCCAGCAACGCAGCCGACGGCTCTGAAGCTTGCCGCAACCTAGCCTGCGCTACTCCCGCACCACCACGAACGCTGCCGCACTGGCCATGATCACGCCGGCAGTGCGGTTCAGCACGCGCAGCGCCTTGCTCGACTTGAAGAAGTCCCGCGCGGCTGCCGCGAGGCCGGCATAGGCGCAGCCGATTGCCAGCAAAACCACCACCACGATGCCGGTGAGTTCGGCGAAGCCGAGCGCGGTGATCGGCTTGTCGAGCGGGATCACCGTGGGGAGCAGCGCCAGATAGAAGACGATGGTCTTGGGGTTGCCCATGGTGAGGGCGAAGCCGGAGAGGAAGGTTTTCCAGGCGCTGGCGTCTTTCTTGGCGCCGATCTGCTCGGTGCCGGGTTTGGCGCTCCAGAACTGCCAGGCGACATAGAGCAGGTAGAGCGCGCCGGCCCACTTCACCACGAAGAACACCGGACCGAACCAGGTAGCGATGGCGGCGAGGCCGAACAGCGCGAACACCAGGTAGACGAGGTCGCCGGCGAGGATACCCAGCACCATCGGGAAAGCCGAGCGGAAGCCGCCGCCGAGCGCCCGTGCCACCACAGCCGCGACGCCGGGGCCGGGTACGATGACCGCGATGGCGTAGGCGATGGTGAAGGCGACGAGAGTAACGAGATCCATAGCGAGCTCCTGAGACTGGCCAGCGTTCTAGCGCCGGGTCCGGCGCGTCGGCAAGGGAAGGTGACGCCGCAGCGGGACGCTACAGTTTTGCCAAAAGCTGAATCGTATTGGCGGTAACGGCTTAGCGCGTTCCTTACGCGGGGTGCGCGTTACTCAGCGTCATAACACGGCACCTCACAGCGGGCTTTCGGGCCCGCATGCCGCGCGAGAAAAGCACGCCAAGGGCAGGGCGGGCGCGTCATGTGAGGAGTCGAAATGCCCATCCATAGATTTACCGTCTCGGTCATTGCCGCGTTGTCGCTTGGCCTGCCGAGTGTCGCGCCGGTCGAGGCGCAGCAGCAGTTGGCGCCTGAGCTGCAGAAATCGATTATCGAGCGGCGGGTTCCGGAGGCGGTGATCTGGGGCATGCCGGCGGTGAATTACGAGCTGATGCGGCAGCAACTGCTGACCAAGACGCCGGGCAAGGTGGGGGAGGTGATCTACTGGGGGCGGCCGCTCGACTGGCACAACCAGACGCTGACGCCCAATCCTGACGCGATCTATTTCATGACCTTCTTTTCCACCAGCGACGGGCCGGTGGTGATTGAAGTGCCGCCCGCAGGCGAGGATGGCTCGCTCAATGCCAACATCGTCACGGTGTGGCAGATGCCGCTCGAAGACGCTGGCGCGATGGGTGTCGACAAGGGTGCCGGGGGCAAGTTTCTCGTCCTGCCTCCCGGCTACGCCGAAGCGGTGCCGGAGGGGTATTACCCTCTGCAGTCGGACACCTTTGGCGGCTATGCGCTGCTGCGCTCCAACCTGGTCAGTCATACGCATACCGACGTGGCGAAGTCGGTTGCCTATGGCAAACGGATCAAGGTCTACCCGCTGAGCGCCGCCACCAACCCGCCCGAGACGGTGTTTCACGACGTCCAGGATGTCGAATTCGACTCGACGATCCGTTACGACGCGAGCTTTTTCGCCGACCTCGATCACGTGGTGCAGGCCGAGCCCTGGATCACGCGCGACAAGGCGATGATCGACCAGTTGAAATCGCTGGGCATCGAGAAGGGCAAGGCATTTGCGCCGACCGAGGAAACCAAGGCACTGCTCGAGGCCGGGATCAAGGCGGCACAGGTGGAACTTGCGGCGAAGTACGACCTCGGCTTTCCGCCGTTCTGGGATAACAGCCGCTGGATGAGCCCCGGGCTACCTGAGGTGGTCAAGGAACAGCAGGCCGGTTTTTCCAATCCCGATGCCTATCCGGTCGATGGGCGCGGGCTGACCTACACCTATGCCTACATCGGCATCAAACACTTGGGCACTGGCCAGATGTACCTGATCTCCATCAAGGATTCCGCCGGCAACAACTTCGATGGCGCCAGCACCTACAAGCTGACGGTGCCGCCCGAGGTGCCGGTCAAGCAGTACTGGTCGGTGACAGCTTACGATCGCGAGACCCACGCGCTTATCAAGAACATGGACCGGGCCAGCCGCTCCTCCAATGCCAAGGACGTCGTGGTCAACGCCGACGGCTCGGTGGATGTGTTATTCGGGCCTGAGGCGCCCGAGGGCAAAGACAGCAACTGGGTACCCACTGACCCCGAACGCGGGTTCGAGCTGATGTTCCGGCTCTACGGGCCGACCGAAAATCTGTTCGACAAAAGCTGGGTGCTCCCGGCCGTAGAGAAGGTGGAGTGAGAGCGATGAAGCTGACGGCAATAGCATTCGGAGTGACGGTGGCGATGATTGCAGTGGCCTTTGCCCAAGACATGGCGGACGCGGCGCCGCAGCGCGTGACGCCCGACAACTTCAACCGGGCGGAGACCGATACCTACTTCGCCAGGCTGGTGAAGCAGGCGCCGATCGGCACCTTTGCCCATGTGCGGGAGCCGGCGGCGGTGACCGACCAGTCGGTGATCCGGATGAACCGCGACACGCTCTATTCACACGCGGTGTTCGATCTCGATGCGGGGCCGGTAACGGTGACGCTGCCGGACGCGGCTGGCCGGTTTATGTCGATGCAGGTGAACGACCAGGATCACTATGTGGCCGGCGTGTTCTACGACACCGCGCCGCACCGCTTCAGCAAGGACGAGGTGGGGACGCGCTACATGAGCGTGTTCGTGCGAACGCTGGTCGACCCGAACGATCCGGCCGATCTCGACAAGGTCCATGCGCTGCAGGATGCGATCAAGGTCGAGCAGGCCGCCCCGGGAGCGCTCGAGCTGCCGGCCTGGGACAGTGCAAGCCAGGACAAGGTGCGCAGCGCGCTGCTGGCGCTGGCGGCGACCACCACCAATTTCGTGCATGCCTTCGGCGCCAAGGAAGAAGTGGATCCGGTCCGCCACCTGATCGGCACCGCTGCCGGCTGGGGCGGCAACCCGGACAAGGACGCGACCTATCTCGCCGCCACACCGAGCGGCAATGACGGCAAGACCGCCTACAAGCTGCACGTGCCCGGCGACGTGCCGGTGGATGGGTTCTGGTCGGTGACGGTCTACAACGAGCAGGGCTATTTCGAGCCGAATGCGCTCAACGCCTACTCGCTGAACAACATCACGGCGACGAAGAACGACGATAAATCGGTCGATATCCAGTTCGGTGGCTGCGACGGCAAGGTGCCCAACTGCATCCCGACACCCGCCGGCTGGAACTACACCGTGCGCCTCTACCGCCCGCAGGCTCAGATCCTCGACGGCAGCTGGACATTTCCGGAGGCGCAGCCCGTGAGCTGAAGCCCCGGTCAATAGCTCCTGACCCTCGCACACGCACGACCAACGTGAGGGAACTGGCCCCGGGCCCGCAAGGGTACCGGGGCATTTTTTGCGCTCAGCGCCGGCGCGGCCAGTGGCAGTAGGTCCAGAGCACGAGGAGCGTCACCAACGGGGCGGCCGCTGCGACCAGCGGTTGCCACGAATCCGGGAACCAGGCAGCGGCCAGCGTCCAGGGCAGGCCGAGAACCACGAGGAAGACGCCGGCCAGCGGTGCCGGTGCGAAGTCGAACCAACCGGTGGCGCTGACGCCGGTGTAGGCGAGAGCGGCCAGATAGAGCAGGGCAAAGCCGCGCACCACCATGCGGCAAAGCCAGCGGGCGGCGCTGCGGCGATAAAGCCGGCCAGTGCGGGCGTAGGAGTCACCGATGGCCACGATTTCGGGGGCCGCAGGCGGTGGGCGCCGGTCGCGGCGGAGAGTCGGCGTGGTGGCTGGTGCTCGGCTGTCCCTCATCACGACGACGAGGGTAGGGAGAGCTGGTGATGATTTGCTTAGCGGCGGCTGGGTGAGCCCGGCTGATGCGCGATATGGTTTCGCAGGTCACAACAGGCTATTGACGGCCTACCTATTGGTAGGTAGATAGGCAGCATGGAACAGCAGACAGCAGAACGGATCCTGGCCTCGGCGCGCGAACTGGTCATTGCCGGTGGCTATAATGGCTTCAGCTACGCCGACATTGCCGAAGTGGTCGGCATTCGCAAGCCGAGCATCCATCACCATTTTCCGGCCAAGGCCGACCTGGTGCGGGCGCTGGTCGTCGGCTATCGCGAGGATCTGGCAGCAGGCCTCGCGGCGTTCGAGAGCGTTTCGCCGGATGCCGTGGTGCAGCTCGAGACTTATGTTGCGACATGGGAAGCCTGCATTGCCGATGGCAGCATGCCGTTCTGCCTCGGGGCCCAACTCGCAGCCGAATTGCCGGCACTGCCGCCAGAAGTAGCAGCCGAGGTGCGGGCGCATTTCCGGCTGCTGGCGGGATGGCTCACCGGCGTGGTGGCGCGCGGGGTCACGCAGGGCCGCTTCAAGCTGAGCGGTACAGCCGAAGCTGAAGCGGAGCTGATCATGGCCACTGTCCACGGCGCCATGCTGTCGGCCCGGGCCTATGGCACGCCGGAGACCTTTACCCGGATCGTCCGCCCCATGCTGGAACGCCTCGCCGCCTGAACCACAGAGCTCAGGCGGCAAAATACACTCAATCAACCTACCTACTAGAAGGTCAATTCTGTGAACATCTCGAACAAGACTGTGACGCCGGACGATGCCGGCTGGCTCAAAACCTACGCCTTCGTGCGCTTCGGCTTTTCCGCCGCCTGGGTGGCGGCAGCGTTCCTGTTGGCGCCGCTCAGCCCGGTGATCTCGACGGTGCTGCTGCTGATCTATCCGGCCTGGGATGCAGTGGCGAACTATGTCGACGCGCAGCGTAATGGCGGGCTCAGGCACAACCTCTCCCACCTCATCAACATCATCGTCAGCGCGCTGACCACCATCGCGGTGCTGGTGGCGCTGGGGCAGGGGATGACGGCGATGGTCGTGGTGTTCGGCGTGTGGGCAATCCTCAGCGGCGTGCTGCAACTGATGACTGCCTTGCGGCGCTGGGCGTCCGGCGGGCAGTGGGCCATGGTGCTGAGCGGCGCACAGTCGGCGCTGGCGGGCGGGTTCTTCGTTTTCTCGGCGGGCACCATGCCGAACCCCGGGATCGCGTTGATCGCCGGGTATGCCGGGTTCGGCGCGGTGTATTTTCTGGTGACGGCCGCCTGGCTCAGCGTGCGGGGAGCGCGGCAGGGTGGGGCGGTGCGGGGTTCATAAGCACCTACGGAGCATTCCCGCGAAAGCGGGAATCTCTGTTTTTGGTGGCCGCTGCAAGATCGCAAACGGAGGTCCCCGCTTTCGCGGGGATGACCTGGTGATGAGGTAAGCAGACCGGTGCCCCAGGCTCCCTTACGGCAGCCGGCTGAGCCGTTCTGTCAGCAGCTCATAGAAACCCTCGGCGTTGCCCGAACGCAGGTAGGTGACGTTCCGCGCGCGGCCGGTGACGCCCCAGTAGTCGGCGACGGTCATGCCGATAGTCAGTTCGCTGGTGGTTTCGATCACCACGTTGATGTGGCGGCCCTCGAACAGCTCCGGCTTCAGCATATAAGCGACAACGCAGGGGTCATGCAGCGGGGCGCCGGTCGAACCGTATTTGTTGAGGTCGAAGCGCTCGGAAAAGCTCAGCATCTGGTAGACGGCTTCGCCAGCTTTGTTGCCTAGGGCCCGGATCTTTGCCAGCCGGTCGGGGGTCGAGAGGATCATGTGGGTGACATCGAGCGGCAGCATGGCGATCGGCACCCCCGAGCGCAGCACCACGTCGGCCGCATCGGGATCGACATAGATGTTGAATTCGGCTGCCGGGGTGATGTTGCCGCCCTCGAAATAGCCGCCGCCCATCATGACGATTTCCTGGATGCGGCCAATGATCCGCGGTTCCTTGACCATCGCCATGGCCACATTGGTCAGCGGCCCGAGGGTGGCGAGCGTCACCGTGCCGGCCTCGTGCGCCATCAGCGTATCGATGATGAAATCGACGCCATGCTGGTCCTCGATCTGCAGCTTGGGCAGCGGCAGGTCGGGGCCATCGAGGCCGGTTTCGCCGTGCACGTGTTCGGCAGTGACGAGGGTGCGGCGCATCGGGCGTTCGCAGCCCGCATAGACGGCAATATCCTTGCGGCCGGCGAGCTCGACCACCTTCAACGCATTGCGGGCGTTCTGCGCGAGGCCGACATTGCCGGCCACCGCGACGATGCCGAGAATGTCGAAATCCGCCGGCGAGGCGAGGGCCATGAGGATGGCGACGGCATCGTCCTGGCCCGGGTCGGTGTCGATAATGATCTTGCGTGCCATGGGTTTAGCGCGAGCCTCTGAGAAATTGATTCCGGCGGCATGTTAGTTGGCTGAAGCGCGCCCGTCGACCAGCGGAACGTCCCGGTTGGCAGCGCGTTTAGGCTGGCCGACAGAGGGACAGGATCCTTGCGCAAACCAGCAGCGTCACGGCCCCGCCAGGGGCTGATCAAAGACATCCAGCGGACCAATTTCGAGCGGGTGCTCGGCAATGCCGCGCAATTCGCCATCGTCACCATGGGGGTGATCATCGCCTTCGTCGCGGTGCGTGAGGCACAGGTGGTGCTGGCGCCGCTGTTCCTCGCCATCACGGTGGGGCTGATGTTCGGCCCGGTGGCCGACCTGCTGGAGCAGCGCGGCGTCCCCGAGGCTCTCTCCGCCGGCGTTGTGGTGCTGCTGTTCCTCGTCATCATCGTCCTCGGCGGGGCGCTGTTTTACGGGCCGCTGAGCGAGTGGGCCGAGCGCATTCCGGTGGTGTGGGACCGCATCCAGTCCGAGCTCGCCAACTGGCAGGAACCGATCGCCGCGATCGGGGCACTGCAGGAGCAGATCAAGGGCGTATTGGGTGGCGGCGCGACCATGGAGGTGCGGGTCGAGGACGGCAGCACCGTCACCGGCATTGCCATGCTGGCGCCGGCGATCCTGGCGCAGATCGGCGTGTTCCTCGTTTCGCTCTACTTCTTCCTCGCCACCCGCGACAGCATTCGCATCGCGACGCTGTCGCTCTGCGTCAGCCGGCGGATGCGCTGGCGCACCGCGCATGTGTTCCGCGACGTCGAGCAGAAGGTGTCGAAGTACCTGCTGACCATTTCGACGGTCAATCTAGGGGTCGGGGCGGTGGTGACGCTGATGACCTGGGCGGTGGGGCTACCCTCGCCGCTGCTCTGGGGCGCCATGGCGGCAGTACTCAACTACATCCCGTTCATCGGGCAGGCGTTCATGGCGCTGGTGCTGTTCCTCGTTGGGCTCGGCACCACTGGCGAGCTGTTCGGCGGATTGCTGCCGATGGCGCTGTATTTCGGCATCAACTTCATCGAGGGCAATTTCGTTACGCCGAACCTGCTCGGCCGGACGATGACCATCAACCCGTTCATGATCTTCCTGTCGCTGACCTTCTGGATCTGGGCCTGGGGCCCGGTCGGCGGCCTGATCGCGGTACCGTCGCTGCTGGTGCTCTATTCGATCGTCACCCACATCCTGCCGACCCGCACCGTGGCGCCGCGGAAGCTGCGGCGGCTGGTGGCGCAGAAGGCAACGCGCGACACCGAGGTGGCGGAGCCGAAGGTAGCGCCACCGGAGCCGGCTGAGCCGGCGCCGGAAACTAAGCGCACGCGCGCAGCTAAGCCGGTGTCTGCGGCGTAAATCGCGCAACGCGCGCAACCCCCACCCCTGTCCCCTCCCCGCAAGGGGGAGGGAGACGCTCACACCGACCCCTCAGTTTGGGTCTCCCTCCCCCTTGCGGGGAGGGGACAGGGGTGGGGGGGCACAGCCACCGGCGCATCTGTCCGTCCGCCTCACGCATCCCACCTCCCCATAAAGCCAGCCTTGACGCTCCGTAGCTCAGGCCTCACGCTTGAAGCTTCCCGATTTCTGATTGAGGTGAGCGATGGCCGGCGAAGTAGTGGCGCATGCAGCTGAGGTGGCTTCGCATGGCGGGGTCGACCTGGTGCAGATCGTGGCGCTGCTTGGAGCCGGGGTCATTGCGGTGCCGCTGTTCCGGCGGCTAGGGCTCGGCTCGGTGCTGGGCTATCTCGCTGCCGGCCTGGTGATCGGGCCGTTCGGGCTGAAGCTGGTCGGCGATCCGCAGGCGGTGTTGCATGCGGCGGAGCTGGGCGTGGTGCTGTTCCTGTTCATCGTCGGGCTGGAGATGGAACCGGCCAAGCTCTGGGGGCTGCGTAAGGAGATCTTCGGGCTCGGCATCCTGCAGGTTGGCCTCTGCGGGCTGCTGCTGACGCTGGCGGGAATATTCCTCCTCGGGCTTGCTCCGCAGGTGGCGTTCGTCGCCGGGCTCGGATTCGTGCTGACCTCGACGGCGATCGTCATGCAAATCCTCTCCGAACGCGGCGAGCTGCAGACGCCGGCCGGGCAGAAGATCGTCTCGGTGCTGCTGCTCGAAGATCTTGCCATCGTGCCGCTCTTGGCGGTGGTGGCGTTCCTGTCGCCGGGCATCGATACTGATGTGAGCATGACGTCGCGCTGGATCAGCGTCGGCGTCGCCGCGGCTTCGATCGTGGCGGTGATCTTCGCCGGCCGCTGGGTACTGAACCCGGTGTTCAAGATCCTCGCTGAATCGAAGGCGCGCGAGGTGATGACGGCAGCGGCGCTGCTGGTGGTGCTGGGCGCGGCGCTGATCATGGAAGCGGGCGGCCTCAGCATGGCGATGGGCGCCTTCATGGCCGGCGTGCTGCTCTCCACCTCGACCTTCCGGCATCAGCTCGAGGCCGATGTCGAGCCGTTCCGCGGCTTGCTGCTGGGGCTGTTCTTCCTCGCGGTCGGTATGTCGCTGGATCTCGCGGTGGTCGCCGCCAACTGGCAGTTCATCGCGTTCTCGGTGCTGGTCTACATGCTGCTGAAGGGCGGCGCGATCTATGGGCTGGCGCGGGTGCTGGGCAGCGGCAATGCGCTGGCGCTGGAGCGCGCCGTGCTGATGGCACAGGGCGGCGAGTTCGCCTTCGTGCTGTTCACCACGGCGACCGCAGGCGGGCTGCTGACTGGCGAGCTCAACGCCATCTTCACCGCCACGGTGATCATCTCGATGGTGCTGACGCCGTTCTCGACCATGTTGCTGAAGCTGGTGCCCAAACCGGTGCAGTCGCTGGAGGGGGTCGAAAAGCCTGAGGGGCTCACCGGCAATGTGCTGCTGATTGGCTTCGGCCGCTTCGGGCAGATCGCCAGCCAGCCGCTGATCGCCAAGGGCCAGCATTCGATCTCGATCATCGACAACGATGTCGAGATGATCGAGGTGGCGCAGACCTTCGGCTTCAAGATCTACTATGGCGATGGCACCCGGCTCGACATCCTGCATGCCGCCGGGGCAGGGACAGCCGACCTGGTGCTGGTCTGCGTCGACAAGAAGGAATCGGCGACACGCATCACCGAACTGGTGAAGTCGGAGTTCCCGCTGGCCAAGGTGATGGCGCGCGCCTTCGACCGTGGCCACGCGCTGGAACTGGTGAAAGCCGGGGCGGATTATCAGTTGCGCGAGGTGTTCGAGAGCGCGCTGGAGTTCGGCGCCGAAACGCTGCGGCAACTCGATGTCGACATGGTCGAGGTGGGCGAGATCATCGAAGGGGTGCGCGAACGCGACCGCCAGCGCTTTGCGGCGCAGATGGTCGGCGGCCTGATGGCGGGCAGGGACCTGCTGCGCGCCAATGCCGAAGACCAGGCCCGCGAAAGCGGCACGGTCGCCGGCCCGTCGACCCCGATCATCGCTCCGGAGGAAGAGGCGAAGGCGTAGGGGGCTCCGTACGGGGCGCCTCGGTTCCATCGCCTTCTCCCCTTGTGGGAGAAGGTGCCCGAAGGGCGGATGAGGGGTATCCCTCCGCGCACTGGGTCGCGGGTCGC